>Ga0315540_10000634_pt1 | contig 19948 bp, 15 predicted proteins | sample SalMarSW160110MG_FD_203677 | JGI IMG/M metagenome (GOLD analysis project Ga0315540, IMG submission 203677) | Salt marsh sediment microbial communities from the Plum Island Ecosystem LTER, Massachusetts, United States - Salt Marsh Sediment SW1601-10 ...
TCGACGGCCACCAAGATGTTGCGCATGGAGGGCTTCATCGGCGTGTCGTTCTTCCGGATCGGCGGCCGTGGTGTGACGATCTCCGCCTGGGAGAAGCCGGAGCACACGAAGCAACTGATGAGAGGCGGAGCCCATTCGGAAGCGATGCGGAGGTTCTGGGCCGAGCTGGGCGAGTCCGCCTTCACGAGCGTCTGGGTTCCCGATCACATTCATCCCCTGTGGGTGCGGTGTGCCGCGTGCCACAAGATGAATGATTACGAGAAGAACTCGGGAGTGTGCGGCTGCGGTCAGCGGCTGCCCGAAGCTCCCTGTTACTTCTAGCGGGGGCGAGTCAGGGCTCGAGGACGCGTTCCATGCGGACGCGCGTGCCGTCCCGCGCGACAGGCGTGACGCCGCCGCGATGCCGGGGCCGGCGTCCGGCCCGCCGTGGTTGCTCCCGGCGGATAGCGCGGGCGCGGCGCCCGACGTCCCGGGAGTAGAATCCATGTCGTCCATGGACGGCGGCGGCATCGCAGGGTCACGCCCCCCGAATCTCCCGAGGTGCTCGCAGACGCCCGTTTGCTTCCCGGGCCGACTCGCTCGTCGCGGAGTTCCAGTGACCCACGCACCTTCTCCCGGCCGCCTCGCCGCCCTGTTCCTCGCGCTCTTCGTCCTTGCGGCGCCACACGGCGTGCGCGCCCGGGATCTCGCCGCCGACTCCGGCCCGCCCCGGGCGCGCGCGGATTCGACGCGCGCGCGCCGCGCCTGGCCCTCGTCTTCCGCCCCCGGGGGGTCCGTCGGCCAGCCGGGGCGCGGCGGGCCGCCGGCCGGCGAACTCGATGGTTCGTGGCGGGAAGTCGCCGGCCCCTTCGACTCGCCCGCGGTGAACCGGGCCCCAGTCGTTTACGACTCGCGGCGCCATCGCATGCTGCTCATGGACGGCGATGACTTCGCGGTCCAGTGGTCGCTGTCGCTGCCCGCCACGGGCACCCCGCAGTGGAGCAGGCGCGTGGTCGGGGGCCCGTGGCCGGCCGCGCGCATCGCGTTCGTCGCGGTCTACGATTCGCTGCGCGACCGGGTCGTGCTGCACGGCGGATGGGACGGTACGGAGGTGCGCGGCGACACGTGGGCGCTCGCGCTCGGGGGCGAGCCGCGCTGGACGGAGCTTCTGCCCTCCGACGCAGCCTCGCCGGCACGCGACGGGCACGTGGGGATCGTGGACCCGGTCCGCGATCGGCTCGTGATCTTCGGCGGCACGATTGGCGCCTGCGGCGGCTGCCGCTCGGCCGACGTGTGGGCGCTCGGCCTCACGGGCAGGCCGCACTGGGAGCGGATCGCCGTCAACGGCGAGGGCCCGACGCCCCGCACCGACGCGGCGGCGGTGTACGACCCGTGGCTGGATCTCATGGTCGTCTTCGGCGGCTGGGTCGCGGGCCCGCCGGCGGGCCCGAGCGGCGAGACGTGGGTCCTGCGACTGGGCGACTCGACGTGGGTGCCGTTCAACCCGGACACCCGGCCGAGCGCGCGACTCGGGCCGGTCGCGATCGCCGATCTCGCGCACGAGCGCATGGTCGTCCAGGGGGGTGGCTCGTACTACGACAGGGACTACGGGCTGGGGGACGCGTGGACCGTGCCGCTGCGCGGGCCGGCGGGCTGGGCCCCGCTGGCGACGAGCGGCCCGGCGCCCGTGGCCTTCTACCACGGCGCGATCTACTCGCCCGAGCGGCACAGCATGATCACGTACGGAGGCCTGGCCGGCGCCGCCGCTCCGAACGAGTGCGACGAGCTGGATCTGGACCTCGGCACGTGGACGCACGTCTCGCCGACCGACGACCCGGGCGCACCCGCCCGGCAGGCGGACGACGCAATGTTCGTCGACCCGATGCGAAACGAGGCCGTCGTCATGGACGGCGGCGAGACCTTCTTCCGCTGCTACAGCGATCCGTGGACGCTCCCGCTCACGGCCGCGGGTGGGTGGGTGCACGGGCAGGCCGACGGCGTCGTGCCCCGGTGCGGCCGGGCGTGCCTCGTCTACGACTCCCGTCGCGATCGGGTGCTGAGCCTCGGCGGCGGCGACGCCATGAACCGGGGCGGAAGAGTGGACGAGATCTCGGCGCTGCCGTTGCACTCGTCGTCGCTCGCCTGGCAGCCGCTTCCGATCGCCGGCCCGCTGCCCGTCGGGCGTTTCGCGATGAGCCTCGTCTACGACGCCCGGCGGGACCGCGTGCTGATGTTCGGCGGCGCGACGTGGGTTCGCGCCTCGGACAACAGTCCCGCCTCGTGGGACGAGCTGTGGCAGCTGACGCTCGGTGACACCCTGCGCTGGTCGCTGATCGCCACGGCCAACTCGCCCGGGGAGCGCTGGCAGGCCGGCGCCGTGATCGACACGCTTCGCGACCGGCTCGTGATCCACGGCGGGACGTTCACGATCCCGGGGCTGCGCGACCTGTACCCGAAGTGGCTCTACGACACCTGGACGCTGTCGCTCGCCGACAGCCTGCCCGAGTGGCGCCGGATCGGACCCGACGCACCCGCCGTGTCGCGGCCGTCCTACGACGACGTCTCGATCGTGCGCCAGCTCGTCCTCGACGCCGCGCGCGACCGGCTGCTGCTCGTGGACACGAACCTCGGCGCGGCCTACGCGCTTCCGTTCGAGCAGCCGACCGAGTGGAAGGCGCTGGACGTCCAGCCCAACACGTTCCTTACCCGCATCGACGCGTCCATGGCCCTGGACGCGTGGAACGACCGGGTGCTGGTCTTCGGCGGGCTCGCACGCACCCTGCCCCGCGCCGACCTGAACGCCCTCCAGCTCCTGCCCCCGACGCGCATGGTCGCGATCGACGTCGAGCCGGAACGTCGCGGCCCGGGGCGCGAGCCCCGCTCGCTCCGCGTGACCGTGCACGGCAGCCCCTCGTTCTCGGTGGACTCGCTGGTCCGCCACGGAGCGACGCTGAACGGCGCGCGGGTGGAGTTCGACGAGGGCGTCGGACGGCACGCGGGTGGGCGGGACGCCGGCCGCTGGCGCGACCGTGACCTCGTCGGTCACGTGCCGCTGCGCGAGCTGGGCGCGGTGCCCGCGGACTCCGTCCTCGCGTTCGCCGCCTTCACGCCGCGCGGCACGCGCATCGCCGGCTACACGCGGCTGCGACTCTCCGGGCTCGCCGGATCGGCGCCGGCCTCGGAGGACGACGGCCTCGATGACGACCGCGCACGGGCGCCGGGCCTGCGCGCGATCAACCGGCTCGCGCCGGGTGTGCCGCTCGCGTTCGCGTACACGCTGCCTTCGCGCGATCCCGCCCGGCTCGAGCTGCTCGACGTGATGGGCCGGCGCGTGTCCGCCTGGCCGGTGCCCGTCGGCACTGACCGATCCGGCGGGATCGAACTGCCGGAGAGTCGCGCCCTCGCGCCCGGCGTCTACCTGGCGCGGCTCATCCAGGGCGCGAGCGTCTTCACGGCGCGGGTGGTCGTCCTGCGATGAGCGCCTCACGTCTTTGTCGGACGCTCCTGCTGGCGCTGCTCCTGCTCGTTGCGCCGCCGCTCGCCGCCGGCGCGCGCGCCCAGTACCTCCACCTCGGCTGGGACGAGTGCGGCCCCGGGGCAGCGATCGACCAGGCGTTCGCCTGCGACTCGAACGCGGGCGTGTCGGAAATCGTCGCCTCGTTCACGCTGCCCCGGCCGTTCCCCCGATTCACCGGGGCGTGGTTTCTCGTCGGCGTCTGCTTCCCGAACGTCGACACGCCGGACTGGTGGCGGCTCAACCGGCCCGACGACTGCCGCTGGGGTTCGCTCACCGCGAGCTTCGACGCTCCCACCGAGGGCTGCGTGGACCTTGGAGCGCCCGCCGGCGCGGGCAGCGGCATCGGCGTCGGGGTCGGCCAGGGCCTCAATGGCTTTCTCTTCGTCGTCGCGCGCTCCGTCGCCGACACCGCCAACGCCCCCGACCTCGCCGCCGGCCAGCGCTACTTCCTCGCGCGAATCCGGATCGACCGCGCAAAGAGCGCCGGGGACGGCGCCTGCGCCGGCTGCTCGCAGCCGGCGGTCGTCGAGTTGCGCTGGCTCCAGCTCAGCTCGGGAACCGGAATTGGGGAGGGAATCAGCGACGCATACGAGCCCGCCATCGTGCGCTGGCAGGGCGCAACCGACTGGTGCTCGACCGTCGTCCCGACCCGCAATCGAACGTGGGGGCAGGTCAAGACGCTGTATCGATGAATGGAGCGACCGCGGAGGGCGGTGGACGAGAGCAGAACGTTCCCAAATCGCCGGCCGCTGATTCCGGTGTCATGCCGCCTCGTTCGAGGCCTGCGCCGCTTGCTCGCTCGCCGTGGGCGACTCCTTTCGCACCCTCGGCGCCAAGCAGCCGAGCGCGTACTTGAGACGCTCTTCCGGCGGCGCCTCGGCGCGACTCGCGCAGTAGGCCAGCGCCAGCTCGAGGTCGCGACCGCGATAGCCGAGCATCCGGAACGCTTCGCCCAGCTCCTCGCGCTGCCGCGCGATCTCCGCCTTCCGCTTCTCGGTGCGCTCGTGCTCGGCCTGCTTGTAGAAACGCTCCGCGGCGCGGCGGCGCTGCGCGGCTTCGCGCCGGGCGCTCACCTTCTCGCGCCCCAGCGTGCGCTCGGCTGCGTGCTGGTTGTGCGCGCGGCACAGCAACCGCAGGTTCTCGACCGTCGAGCGGCCGCCGCGCGCCACCGGCACGACGTGGTCCACTTCGAGGCGGCTTCGCTCCTCGCAGCGATGGCCGTCGGCGCCCGTGAACGTGCAGCGGCCACCGTCACGCTCCCAGACGGCACGGAGCACGGCGTTCGGGATGTGGCGGGGATTGGCGCCCACGCGCGGCGCGGTGCCTTCGGCGTCCCCGCTCGTCCGTGGCCGGTCGGTGGCGCCGCAGCGGCGCTTGCGCAGCTGCGCGTACTGGAGCGCGATCGCCCGCTCGAGAACCTCGGCCAGGTCGCCCGATGGCACCGCGTGCGCGAGCAGTTCGCGCGAAGCCTCGAGCTGCGCGCAGGCCTCGTCGCCGAGCAACGCCACCAGCTCGGAGACGCCCGGGCCAACCGGCGAAATTCGGGCGCGCGGCGATCCCGTTGCCGCGCAGCGCGTTGCCGGTACGCCCGCCGCCCGAACTGGCCCCGGGGCCTGTTCCTGTGACACCGCCATGACATCGCCGGGCGCCGGGACGGCGAGGGCCCCGGCGTTCGTGGGCGCGCCGTCGCCCGTGCCTGGCGCCGGCGTCAGCGCCGGGTTCGCCCCCGCGCCGGACATCAGAAGTGCCGGCGTTCGCGGGAAGCGCTCTGCCAGCAGCCGCTCGATCTCGCGGCGGCTCTTGCCCTCGGCCGCGGCCACGAGCTCGTGCGCGTTCTCCCGCGTCAGGTGCGTCGCCAGCAGCGCGACACCGCTCAGGTGCAGCCGCCCATCGGCGATCGCCGCCAGGATCGCCGGGCAGCGCCGCACCGCGCGGGCGGCGCGGACCCGCTTGTACGCGACGTCGGCGGACATGTGCAGCCGGTCCACGCAGTAGCGGTACATGGAAGAGCAGCCGTGCTCGAGGTAGAGCCGGCGGCGCTGGACCTCGGCGATGTGGGCAAGCAGCCGGGCGTTGGTGATCCGGTCGTCGGAGGCGAGGCCGGCGAGGCCCTCGAGCAAGGCGGCATCCGACAGGTGCTTGAGCGAGAAGTCGTGCATCGCGAGACTCCGCTTCGGGGGCGGGTCTGGCGGGGACGGCGCGCGCATCTTCGCATGCGGGATTCCGGGCGCCGTGCGTGGCCGCCGGCGCGCGGCGTCACCCGGGCGCGCGAGTTGTCGAACCGTGGTCGCGCTTGTCCGCGTGCGCCCGCTCACGGCACTCAGGAGCCCGCTGCCGGAACGTCCGCCCGACCTGGGCGCGCCCGCGCCGCACGACGCGTCAAGTCAGGTCTTCGTGTCCCCTCGCGATGCCATTGGGCGGGCACGGGCCGGCCTCCGGCCGGGCCGCGGCACGCTCGCGGGATGCGGTCCGGGCGCCGCGCATCGCGTGCCCTTCCGCTGGACTGGCCACCGGCGCGCGGCGCTTCCGCCAGATCGACCGGCGGCTGCTCGTCCGGGAGGTCGCGCCACCTCCTTCCGCCCCCTACCTCAACCGCCGCCGCACCTCCGCCGCCCTTCGCTCGCTGGCCTCCACGCGCGTGCCGTCCTTGAGGCGCAGCACGAGCACCCCGTCCTCGGCGCCGTAGCTCTCGATCGCGTTCACGTTGACGAGCGCGCCACGGTGGACGCGCACGAACTGGCCGACCGGGAGCCGGGTCTCGAGCTCCTGCAGCGTGTAGTCCACGAGGTATTCCTTGCCCTCGCTGCGCGCGAGCACGAGCCGGTCGCGCGAGACGACGAGCGGCACCTCGTCGAGGTCGAGCAGCTTCACCTCGCGGCGGTGGCGCACGGGCAGGCGGTTCAGCGGCTGGACGGCCTGCTGCATCGGTTCGCTCGCCAGGACCTCGCGAACCGCGGTCGCGCTGCCGCGACGCACGCCGCTCGCGGCCTCGGCCTGCACGCGCTGGACGGTCTCGGCCAGGCGCTCGCGGCGGATCGGCTTGAGGACGTAGTCGAGCGCGGCGATCTCGAACGCCTCGACGGCGTGCTGGTCGTAGGCGGTCACGAACACGATCGTCGGGCTCCCCTCGCCCTTCAGGTGGCGCGCGACCTCGAGGCCCGACAGGTCGGGCATGTGGATGTCGAGGAACGCCACGTCGGGCTTCGTCTTCGAGATCACGGCCAGCGCCTCGGCGCCGTTCTTCGCCACGCCTACGACCTCGATGCCCTCGTGCTCGCCGAGCAGCTTCTCGAGGTACTGCCGGGCGCGCGGCTCGTCGTCGGCGATCATCACCCGCAGCGTCTCGGTCTTCGTCGTCACGCAACCTCCTCCTGCTCGCGGGCCAGCCAGCGCATGCGCACGGCGTAGCCCTTCACGGTCCCGTCCGCTTCGCGCCGGGCGCCGGCGCTGATGCTCGCTTCGTTTCCGGCGAAGCGTCGGATCCGCTGTTCGAGGTTCTCCAACCCGGTCCCCAGGCTCGGCCCGCCGTTGCCGAGGGGGGCCCCGTCGTCGGCGAATTCCAGCTGGAACCACCCGTTCTCCCGCGCGGCGGACAGCGTCAGGTGCAGCGGCGTTCCGGCGGGGTGAATGCCGTGCTTGAGGCTGTTCTCGACGAGCGGCTGCAGCAGCAGCGGCGGCACGGCGGTCGAGAGCAGCGCGGGGTCGCCCACGTAGCGGAACTCGAGCGGGTTCTCGTATCGCTCGCGCGCGACGCCGAGGTAGTCCTCGACGAACGCGATCTCGTCCGACAGCAGCGCCGCCGGCCGCTTCCCGGCCTCGACCGTGTAGCGCAGCATGTCGGCGAGCCGCTCGCTGAAGCGCTGCGCCGCGGCGGGGTCGGTCTCGATGAGGTAGGCGAGCGTGTTGAGGGCGTTGAAGAGGAAGTGCGGCTGCACCTGCGCCTGCAGCGCGCGCAGCTCGGCGCTCGTCGCCGCGGCGCGCAGCTCGACAGCGGCGCGCTCGGCGGCGGCCCGGGCCGCTGCGAGCCGCAGGTTCTCGAGCCGGATGCCCGCCTGGCGCAGCAGCGCGCGCAGCTCGGCGCGGGCGTGGTCGGGCGCCTCCTCGGGATCCGCGAGCCGCGGCGGGCCCTCCGCCGGCCACTCGATCGGGACCGTCCGGCGCAGCCCGCGCGCGATGCCGCCCTCGACGGCGAGGCGCACCTCGTCGCGGTCGAGGGCCGAGAGCAGCGAGCGCCCGGCGTCGTCGAACGCGCGCCGCACGCGCTCGGGGTCGCGGCCGTAGAGCCGGTCGATGCCCCGCTGCACCCGCGTCCACAGCGGCGCGAACGCGAACGCCAGCACCAGCGCCGCGACGAGGCTGAACACGAGCGTCTGCTCGCCGGTCACGCGTGCGAAGAGGCGCTGGCCGAGCAGCACGAGGCCCAGGTAGACGGCCGCGAGCACCGTCGAGAGCAGCGCGTAGGGCAGCGTGTCGGCGATGAGCCGCCGCGGGTCGAACAGCGGGTCGTCGGCGATGAGGTAGGCGAACACGAACGGCGCCGTCAGCCAGGCCACGAGCACGCTCGTGAAGATCGTCGGCTGGAGCGGCCCGGGCAGGAGCATCAGGAAGCGCGGGTAGAGCGCGGCGACGTTGAGCGCGGCGCTCGACAGCACGGCAAACGCGGCGAGGAACGCCAGCACGCGCTGGTGCGTGGAGGGCTGCCAGCCGGGACCGGAGCGCGCGTAGCGCTCGACCAGCGAGACGATGCCGATCGCGAACCCGATGGCCTGGTAGGTGTTGTAGACCGCCTCCGACGGGCTCCTGCCGCCGTGCGACCAGCCGAGCCACAGCACGGCCGGCGTCACGTAGGCGGCCACGGTGATCCAGAACCACGTGCTCTTCCGGCGGCGGCGGGCCGTCCAGCGCGGGCGCGGGAAGACGCTCATGAAGTGCACGAAGCTCGCCGGGTAGAGCCACGCGATCCACTCGTACGCGCGCAGGTAGGCGCGGAACGCGGGCGTGATCTCGATCTGCGGGTACTGGTAGAGCGACCACATCACGCCGAGGCCCTGCAGCGCGGAGAACCACAGGAACACCCAGGCGGTCGGCAGGTCGGGCCGGCGCCACACGAGCAGGAACGCCACGAGCGGCGCGGCGATGACCGCGATGATGGGATACCAGTAGACGCGCAGGCGCTCCCACGCGTTGAGCTGCACGGGCGGCACCATGAGGGCGACTTCGCGGCCGCCGCGCTCGACGACGAGCCGGAAGGGTCCCGGAGGCATGCCGTGCGCCCGCAGCGTGTCGCCGGCGCCCTCCACCCGCAGGTCGAGCGAGTCCACCTTGACGATCACGTCGCCGGGCTTCAGCAGGTCCTTGGCGGGCGGGCCGACCACGCGCTCGACCACGCCCTTCGTGACGTAGGCGCCGAGGCGCTGGTAGGGCGTGTGGGTGAGGAAGCGGGGCAGCGCCAGCGCGACGGCGACGCAGACCGCCGCGACCGCCAGGAACCGCCTCGTCGGGGCATTGGGAATCACGCGGGGAACCTTCGCACAGGGGGGTTCGCAGGACACGGCCCGACCGCAGGGTCGCCGGGCCGCCCGGGCAACAGAGCATGCCCCACGCCGCGCGGCCGCCGTCCGCGGGCCGCGACGAACGCGGGGCCACGCCTGCTGAGCGCGATGTTCAAGAAGCGCAAAGGTACGGAGGCCCGCGGGAATGCGGCGCCGGGCGGGGGGCTATTTGGGTTCGCCCTGCCGGGTGGAGTGGCTATACTGCGCGCCGCCTGCGACTGCCCGCGTTGGCTGGTCCCATCCGGTCGCGGCTCGATCGATCCGCGGCGCTCCGGACGTTCCCCCGGGCGCCAGTTTTTCCACGGAGGTTTCCCTTGAAGTTCGCACGCCGCGCGGCCGCCCTGGCGATCGTTCTCGCGCTCGCCATCGCCGTCACCGCCACGGCCCGCTCGGCCGCCACGAAGTCCGCCACCACCAAGCCCCCCGCGCCCGCGAAGCCCGCCCCGGCGACTCCGGCCGCGGCCAAACCCGCGCCCCCGGCCGCGACCCCTTCCGGCGACGACCAGGCGCTCGACGCCATCGCGGCGATGGTCAACGACGACGCCGTGCTCGCGAGCGACGTCGAGGAGCAGCTCTACCTCTACCTGCAGCGGACGAACGCGCGGCCCGACCCGGCCGAGATCGACACGCTGCGGCACCAGATCCTGGAGCAGCTGATCGACGAGAAGGTCCTGCTGAGCGAGGCGAAGCGTCAGGGCATCACGGTGACCGACGCCGAGGTCAAGCAGCAGGTGGACAACGCGATCAACGACACGAAGCAGCGCATGGGCGGCGAGGCCGCCTTCCTGGAGCAGCTCGCGAAGGAGAACACGACCGAGCCCCAGCTGCGCGAGCGCTACCGGAGCGAGCTGCGCCGCCAGCTCATGGTGCGCCGCCTGGTCGAGAAGCACTTCCCCCGCAAGCCCATCCCGCAGAGCGAGGCCGAGGCGTACTTCAACGCGCACATGGACAAGTTCCCCAAGGTGCCCGCGGAGGTGCGGCTCTCGGTCATCCAGATCCCGCCCACGCCCGACTCGGCCGCGCTGGCCGCGGGCCGGGCGAAGATCCTCGCCGCGCGCAAGCGCATCCTCGCGGGCGAGAAGTTCGCCAAGGTGGCGAGCGAGGTCTCCGAGGACCCGGGCTCGAAGGACGCCGGCGGCGACCTCGGTTACTTCACCCGCGGGCGCATGGAGCGGTCGTTCGAGGACGCCGCGCTCAAGCAGCCGCTCAACGTGGTCGGCGAGCCGGTGCTCACGCCGTTCGGCTGGCACCTCATCCAGGTGCTCGACCGCGACACGCTGAAGACCGCGAGCGGGCGCGACTCGATCGGGCCCGACGGCCAGCCCGAGCTCGAGATCCACGCGCGGCACATCCTGATCCGCGTCACGCCCGACGACGCCGACATCGCCCGCGCGAAGGCGCTCGCCGAGCGGGTCCGCGACGAGGCCCGCAAGGGCACGAACTTCGTGACCCTCGTGCACCGCTACAGCCAGTACGATGGGCCGGCGTCGCCCGACGGCGACGTCGGGTTCGTGCCCGTCACGTCGCTGCAGCCCCAGATCCGGGCCGGGCTCGACACGCTCGAGATCGGCCAGGTGAGCGACGTCTTGCCGAACCAGGCCGGATTCAACATCTTCAAGGTCACCGACCGCCACCCGGAGCGTGACTACACGCTGGACGAGGTGAAGGACGACCTGCCCGACGCCGTCGCCCAGGTGCAGTTCCGCGACAAGTACGACGCGTGGGTGAAGGAGCTGCGGAGCAAGGCCCAGATCGAGTACCGGAACTTCTGAGTCCGACACCGCGGGGGCACGGACGCCCCGCGCGAAGCAGGGAGGCTCGATGATCTCGTTCGAGCACGTGACCAAGCGCTACGGAGAGCGCCTGGCCCTGGATGACGTGACCTGGCGCATGGACGAGGGGGAGCTCGTCTGCATCCTCGGCCACAGCGCCGCCGGCAAGACCACGCTGCTGCGACTCATCATGCACGAGACGCAGCCGACGTCCGGCAACGTCACGGTGGGCACGTTCCGCGGCCGGCTCTCGCGATCCCACCGCGCCCTGCTGCGGCGCAAGCTGGGGATCGTGTACGAGGACTTCCGGCTGCTGCCCGACCGCAGCGTGTTCGAGAACGTCGCCCTGGCCGTGCGCATCGATGGCCACTTCCACGACAGCGAGGTCATCCCGCGCACGCTGCGCGCGCTGCAGGAGGTCGGGCTGCACTCGAAGCAGACGCTGCTGCCCGGCGAGCTGTCGTTCGGCGAGCGCCAGCGCTGCGCGATCGCGCGCGCCATCGTGAACCGGCCGGCGCTCATCCTCGCCGACGAGCCCACCGGCGCGCTCGAGCCCCGCAGCGCCTCCGAGGTGCTCGAGCTGCTCAAGCGCGTGCACCGCGAGGGTGCCGCGCTCGTCGTCGGGACCACCCGGCCCGATGTCGCGGCCGTCGTCGGCGGCCGGCAGCTCCTGCTCGTCGAGGGGCGCCTGTCCGAGGCCGCTGACGCCGACACGGGCGACGCCGAGCCCTTCCTCTCGATCCCCGGCACGGCCCCGGAAGGAGCCTGAGCGTGCACCTGTTCCACTTCCGCGAAGCCTGGCGCTCGTTCACCGCCCACAGCGGGCTCTCCCTGACCGCCGTGTTCTCGCTCGCCGCCGCGCTCACGCTGTCGGCCCTGTTCCTGCTCGTGAGCTGGAACGCGAACCAGGCACTGCGCGCCATGGCGGATCGGCGCGAAATGGTCGTGTACCTGCAGGACGACGTGTCCGATTCCGACGTACAGGCGCTGCAGGAGAAGATCGGCGAGCTCTACGGCGAGACCACCTACGTGAGCCGCGACCAGGCGTGGGAGGAGTTCTCGCAGCAGATCGGCGACGCCGAACTGCTGCGCGCCGTGGACACGAACCCCCTGCCCGCCTCGCTGCGCGTCAAGCTCAAGCCCGAGCTGCAGAACTTCGTCTCGATGGAGGAGTCCGCGAACCAGATCGGCAAGATGCCGGGTGTCGAGACCGTGCGCTTCGGCGGCGAATGGGTGCGGCGCCTCGACGCGGTGGACGCCTCCGCGCGCCGCGCGGCCTTCGCGGTCGGGCTCGTCGTCGCCATCGCGATCGTGTTCGTCGTGCACAACACGATGCGGCTGACCGTGCTCGCCCGGCGCCACCAGGTCGAGATCATGATGCGCCTCGGCGCGAGCGACCGGTTCATCGCCATGCCCTACCTGATCGAGGCCATCCTGCAGGCGCTGGTCGCCGCGCTCATCGCCCTCGGGCTCGTCTTCGGGCTCCAGCGGCTGCTCTCCTCGCACATGGAGGGGCTCGTGTTCCTGCCGTGGACGTGGGCACTGGCGTTCGTCGGCGGCTCCATCCTGCTCGCATGGCTCGTCTCGTCCGTGGCCCTGACCCGCGTGCTGAGGTCGGCGGGGGCATGAGGCCCGGCCTCCGGGCAGTCGTCCTGCTCGCGGCGCTCGCGCTGTCGCTCGTGCCGGCGGTCCTTCCGGCGCAGGACAGCCTCGAGACGGCGAAGAAGCAGGAGCTCGAGGACATCCGCCGGCAGGCGGCCGAGAAGCGCAAGGCGGCCGCGGCGCTCAAGCCCAAGGAGACGCGGGCGATCGGCGACCTCCGGCGGACCGAGCGCGCGCTGTCGAACTCGCGCTCGCGGCTGCGTCGCCTGCAGCGGCAGCGGAAGAACCTCGGCGCGCAGCTCGAAGTGACCCGGGCGAACCTCGAGAAGAGCGTCGCCACGCTCGAGGCGCAGCGCGCGAAGCTGCGCGCTCGCCTGCGCGCGATGTACGAGCACGGGCCGGCGCGCGACCTCGAGTTTCTCCTGTCCACGAAGTCGTTCGCGCAGCTGCTCGCGCGCTGGGACTTCCTGAACATGGTCGCCGAGCAGGACCGGATCCTGCTCGAGAACGTGCGCGACCAGAAGGAGGAGGTCGAGGCCAACCAGCGCCAGCTCGAGAGCAAGGTGACCGAGGTGCAGGTCGTGCAGAAGCGCACGTCGGCCGAGTCGTCGCGGCTGGCGTCGCTGCGCAGGAAGCGGGCGGGCACCGTCACCAGCATCAAGAACGAGCGGCAGTCCTACGAGGAGGCCGCCGCCGAGCTCGAGCGCACCGCGAAGCGCATCCAGTCCCTGCTCGCCCAGCTCGAGCGCCGCCGCCGCGAGGAGGCCGACCGCGCGCGCGCCTCGGGGCGCAACCCGCAGCCCTACAGCGGCGACTTCCCGGCGGGCCGCGGCCGGCTCGACTGGCCGGTGAACGGCAAGGTGGTCGGCACCTTCGGCATCGAGACGCACCCGAAGTTCGGCACCCAGATCCGCAACGACGGGATCGACATCGCCGCGCCGATCGGCACGGCCGTGCGCGCGGTGGCGAAAGGTCGCGTGGACTTCGCGAACGACGACTACGAAGGCATGGGCGGCATGATCGTGCTGAACCACGGCGACGGCTACTTCACGCTCTACGGCCACCTCGACGCCGTGCTCGTGTCCAGCGGCCAGGAGGTCGAGCCCGGCGCGATCATCGGCCGCGTGGGGGACGCCGGCTCGCTGAAGGGCCCCATCCTGCACTTCGAGGTCCGCAAGGGCGCCGCCGCGCAGAACCCGCGGGACTGGCTGAGGTAGCCGCGGGCGGACCCGCTCAGTAGGTGAGCGTGCCCCGCACCTCGGTGAGGTCGAGCCGGGGGTTCAGCCCGTACGTGACCGCGCGCGCGCTGACCTCGACGTCCGGCCAGCCGCCGGGAATCACGGCGCGCAGGCCGAGCCCGGCGGCCATGCGCGACGCCCACCGGGTCTCGCCGGGCACGAGGCTCCGCTCGTCGCCGAAGAGGGTCGCGTCGTAATGGAGGTCTCCGGCGTGCATCCTCGCGACGCCGGCCTCGAGGTCCACGAACGGAGAGGGCCCGGCGGCAACCGGCTTCTGGAGGCGCACGAAAGCCGATAGGGAGGCGATCTTCGTGTCGTTCTCGGTGACGCGCTGCAGGAAGGGAATGGCCAGCACTCCGAGGGGGGTCAGCGTGGTCCAGGTCGCGTCGCCGCCGACGAGAATCGCGGGCCGGACGACGCGGGCCACCGAGACGTGCACGTTGTTGCCGCGCTGGAATCCCGTGCCTTCCGGCAAGTAGACGGCCCCGCCGCCCGCCTGCACGACCCAGCTTCGTTCCGCCCCCCGGGCGGCGCCGGTTCCGAACAGTCCCGCCGCGAGCAACGCGGCGACGATAGGAAGCGCTCGCATGTCCGTACCTCCTCCAGGCCCGGTCCCGTCTGCCGGATGTTACCCCCGAGGCCGGCCGCAGGCTCCCGTTTCCCGGGCCGCAGGCCCCCGCGGCAGAGAGCCCGCGAAACCCGTTGAGCCACCGCCGGCTCACGAGAAGCCCGGACACGGTCCGTCGCCGCACCCCGGGGCGCGTGGGGGCCCCGGTCCGGACAGGCCGGCCGGGCGATACGGCGCGTGGCGACTTGCGCCCGAGCCGCCCTCTCGCGAACCCTCTCGTCCGTCCGTGTCACCCACCGGGCGAGACCCCCGGTCGCGGGCACCCGGGCCGACCGCCCGTGCCGGCTTCACCGCGACGTCCGTCCGCCGACCCAGGAGCGAACCATGAAGACCATCGGCACCTACGCGTTCGAAGTCACCACCCGGCGCTCCTTCGACGACGCGATCGCGCGCATCACCGAGCTGCTCGCCGAGCAGGGCTTCGGGGTGCTCACCGAGATCGACGTCCAGGCGACGCTCAAGAAGAAGCTCGGGCAGGACACGCGTCCCTACCGGATCCTCGGCGCCTGCAACCCGCTGTTCGCGCACCGCGCGCTCGAGGCGATTCCGCACGTCGGCGTGCTGCTGCCGTGCAACGTCGTCGTGTGGGACGAGGGCGATCAGCGCGTCGTCGCGGCCATGGAGCCGCTCGTCATGGCGCAGGTCGTCGACCATCCCGACATGCGGACCATCGCGGACGAGGTCAGCGCGCGCCTGCACGCGGCTCTCGAAAAGCTGGGCTAGGCGGCGGAGCCGGCGCGCCCGCCTCGCGGCCTGCCCGGGGCTCCGGGACCTGTGGCATTCTCATGGGGCGAAGTTCGCGTTCGCCGGTGGAGGTCGAGAACTCCATGCATGCCCCGGCCGCCCTGTTCCTGGCTGCCATCCTGGCGCTGCCCGTCATCCGGGCGGCCCCCGTGCAGGGCGCCCGCGCCCTGCTGCCGCTGCCGGCGGGTGACTCGGCGCGCCTTGCGCACGCCGATTCCCTGATGCGCGCGGGCCGCCTGCCCGAGATGTTCCAGGCGCTCGAGCAGGTGGCCCGGGACGCCGACCGCGAGGGAAACCGGCTGCTGGCGATGCGGGCCCGCCTGGCGCGCGGAGTGCGGCTGGCGTTCGGCGGACGGGACCGCGAGGCGGAGCCGGTTCTCCGGCAGGCGATCGCGGGAGCGATCGCGACGAACGACTCCGTCGCGGAGGTGCACGCCCACAGCTGGCTGGCGGCCGCGCTGCAGGGCGAGGGCCGGCTTGCCGAGTCCCGCCGCGAGAACGAGCGGACCCTGTCGCTCGCGCTCGTCCTGGGCGAGCACTCGCGCGAGGCCTACGCGCTCGTCGGCCTGGGCTACTGCGACGTGCAGGCAGGCGACTTCCCGCGTGCGCGCGAACGCTACTCCACCGCCGTGCTGCTCATGCGCGCGATGCGAGACAGCCACGGCGAGTGCACGGCGCTGATCGGGCTCGGTCGGTCGGCCTCCGGGCTCGGCGATGTCCCGGCCGCCCGCGCGTGGTTCCTCGCCGCCGACTCGCTGGCCCGGATGGCCGGGCTCCCGGGCCAGCGGGCGCACGCGCTCAACAACCTGGCGACGCTCGAGGTCGACGACGGCCGGTTCACGAGCGGGGCTGCCGCCTACCGGCGCTCCATCGAGCTGCATCGGGCCGCGGGTAACCTGCGCGAAGCCGTCACGCCGGCCGGCAACCTGGCCAGCCTCCTCTCGCTCCTGGGCCGGACCGACGAGGCCTGCGCGATGCTCGACTCCCTGCGCTCGGACTGCGTGGCGCGCGGCGCCCGCGACCTCGAGGTGATGGTGCTCGTCGATCTGGCCTACGCCCATCTGCAGGCCCGCCGGCCCCACGAGGCAATCGCGAGCCTGGAGCCGATTCTCCGCTCCTCGGGTGAAGTGCCGTTGCAGGCGCGAGCCAACGCGACCGGGGAGTTCGGCGCCGCCTGCATCCAGCTCGACAGCCTGCCGGCCGGGATCCTGGCCATCCGGCAGTTCCTGCGGGAGCACCGCAAGTCTCTCGGCGCGGGCCAGGAAGAGACTCTCCGGGAGCGGCTCTGCGAGCTCCTCCTGGCGGGCGGCCGGTACGACGAGCTCCGGCATGAATCGGGCCGCACCCTCCGGCTCGCGCGTTCACGCGGCAGCCCGATCGGTATCGCGAACGCCCTGACGCTCTCCGGTTGCGCCTGGCTCCATCTCGGCCGGCCCCTGCACGCGCGACGGGACCTGAGCGAAGCGTCGCCGCTCTGGACGCGCGGGCGCGCCGGGCCGCTCGTCGAGGGCTCGATGCTCGGAATCGTGGGACCGGCGACCTGCGCTGTCGCGCTGGCCCTCGCGGAGCTGTCGCTTCCCTCGCACGACGGCAGGGACTCGCTCGAACGGGCGTTTGCCGCCCTCCAGGGCTATCGCTCGCGCGCCCTGTTGCGCCGGGTCCGCCTGGGCCCGGGCCGCGGCGACCGCGACCGCGCCCTCAGCCTGCGCGAGCTCCAGGCGCACGTGCTCGAACCCGGCGAGCTGCTCCTGGACTGCTACGTGAGCCCCGACAGCACGCTGCTTTTCGCGATCCGGCGGGAGGACGTCCGGGTCCTTCGACTTCCACGACGGGATGCCCTCCGCAGGGCCCTGTCCCCGCTGCACGACCTCCTCACGATCCCGGCCCGGCTGTCCGGCGTGAGCGAGGCGGATCTCGACGCGGCGCGATTGCCCGTCGAGCGCCTCGTGCTCGCTCCCCTGAGCGCGGCGATCGAGGCGGCGCGGAGCGTGACGTTCTGCCCCGACGACGCGATGCACGATCTCCCGCTGGAGGCGCTGCGTGGGCCGGACGGACGGCCGCTCGGGCTTACGACGCCGATCAGCCGGGCGCCTTCCGCGGCGATCCTCGCGGAGCTGCGCAGGCGCCCGGATCCGGCGGACCGCGAACTGCGCGTGGCGGTCGTGGACCTGCCGATGGCCCGAGGCGAGACGCAGCTTCCCGGGGTCGAGCGAGAGATCGACCGGTTGGTCCGCTCGTTCCAGGGAACGCGCCGCATACGCACCGACCGCGTCTCCGACGTCGTCGGCGCGTTTCGGATCTGCGACGTCCTCCACCTGACCGGACACGCCGACGTCGACACCCAACGCCCCTGGCGATCCGGGCTGCGCCTCGGCCGCGCGGCGGGACCGGACCTGTCGCTCACCGCCGCCGCGGTGGCGGGCACGCACTCCGCGGCCCGGCTCGTCGTTCTGTCCGGCTGCGGAACGGCGGAGGGGCGGAGGGTCCTGGGCGAGGGCGTCGACGGCCTCGCGTCGGCGTTCCTGATCGCCGGGGCGCCGACCGTCGTCGCGACCCACTGGCCCGTGGACGATGCCGCCTCGGCCGAGCTGGTCTCCGGCTTCTACGACGGACTCGCCCGCGGGGAGAGCGTGGCCCATGCGCTGGTCAGTGGGAGGAACCGCGTGGCCGCGCGCCCCGAGACCCGTCCCCCGTTCTACTGGGCGGGCTTCGTCGCCGAGGGGGACGGCAGCCGGGGCGTGCCCCTGCGCGTGCGGGGGCGGCTGTGGTGAACCGCCGGGGCCCGGGGCCGCCCGACAGGGGCACGGCGCCTGTGACGCCCGCCCCCCCGAAAGGGACCAAGGATCGGAGTGCCTCCACGGCACCGGCCGGGGAAGCGTCCGACGAGGAACTGGTCCGCCGCATCCAGCGCCACCCGCTGGGCGCGGAGGAGCGGGAAGCCGCTTCACTCCTCTTCGGTCGCTACCTCGACCCGGTGTTCGGGTGGTGCTACCGCTGGGTGCGCGACCGGGAACGGGCCATGGACCTGTCGCAGGACGTGCTCTCGGCGGCGTGGGAGTCGCTCCCGGGGTTCAAGGGGGAGTCGCGCTTCGGCACCTGGCTGTACGCCATCGCGCGGCACAAGTGCTGGAACGCCCTGCGGCCCACTCGACGCGAGTGGGTGCGCGACCTGGAGGAAGACGTGCTCGTGGACGGTGGTCCGTCCCCGGAGGAACTCGTGTCGCTGCTCGAGGAAGAAGATCGCGCCCGCAAGCTCTTCCAGGACGCGCTGTCGCCGCTCGAGGGAACGGCGATGTGGCTGCGCTGTTTCGAGGGCCTGGGGGTCGACGAGATCAACCGGCTGCTCCAGTGTCGCGGCGCCTCGGGCGCCCGAGGCGTGCTGCAGACGGCGCGCCGCCGCCTGCGGGCGGCGCTCACCCGCCGCGCAGGAGAATCGGCATGACGACGGGCGATCGTTGCATCCCGGTCGAGTTGCTGGAGGAGGCGTCGCAGCGTCCCTCCGACGATCCGGGCCGCCGGCACCTCGAGACGTGCCCGCGATGCCGCGCGCGCCTGGCCGAGCTCGAGGACTTCCTGCGGCGTACGCCGGCGCCTCCCGAGGCGCGGCCCGGGGAGGCGCGGCTCGAACTGCAGCAATGGCTCGACACGCAGCTGCTCGCGCCGGCACCGGTGCGCGCGCGGCCGCAGCCGGTGGCGCGGCGCTGGTGGGAGCCCTGGGCCGCCTCTCCCGGCTGGCGGCTGGCGGCCGTGGCCGCGGCGGTCGTCGTCGCGGCCGGCACATGGGCCGTGCTGCGGCCGCAGGCGCCCGTTCCCGGCGCGGCCGTGCGCGGCGAAGGCGGCGCGCCGCGCGGCGGCATGTCGCGCGAGATCTTCGCGCTCTCGCTCGAGCCGGAGAGCGGCGCGGGCGTCCGCGTCCGGTGGGCGCCGGTGGTCGGCGCCGATCGCTACGAGGTCACGGTGCACGCGCCCGACCTCTCGGTCCTGGCGCGCTTCGACGCCGGCGATCGCACCGTGGCGACCGTTCCAGACTCCCTCCTGGGTGGCCTGCCGGGGCGCCCCGCGACGCTGCTCCGCGTGCACGCGCTGCGGCTCGGTGACGAGCTGGCGCGCTCGGGCTTCGTGCGCCTGCCCCGCCGCGCGAGCCCGTGACCGCGGGCGGTTCCCCGGCGCCAATTCCACCGAGGCTTACGCGCAGGTCGGGGGACGGTCCGGGAAACGGAGGCGCCACGTGCCGTCCCGCCGAAATGCGCGGGGCCCCGGGGCGGCGAAGCTCCGGGGCCCGCGTTTCCGCGCGCCGTCGATCAGGCCGGGCGCGGATGCCAGTTGACCCACGCGGGCTTGCCGCTGTCGTCGCGCAGGCGGATCTGCTGGGCGCCGTCCTCGATCGTGGCCGCGAGGACCACGCGGTGGTCTCCGAGCCGGACGTACGAGCCCGTCACCAGGACCTCGTCGCCGGGCTTGAGTTCGAGCTTCTGGGCCGCGAGCCACGCCGCGGGCGCCAGGTGCACCCACAGCAGCTCGCCGCGGCTCTCGATCTGGGTGCGCACGCCCTCGGCCATGCCGGGCATGGGCGTGAAGTTCTCGACCTTCTTCACGACTCCGGGAACCACGACCTCGAGATTCCGGTCGTACAGCTTGTCGTAGGCCTGTCCGCGCCCCCAGCCCGCGAGCCCGGGGTCGGGTGGCGGGGCGGCGGCGGCCGCCGCGAGTGCGAGAAGCGAGGCGACGAACAGGGTCTGAAACGTCCTCATGGGCGATCTCCTCGAAGAGACGGGGGGTGAGGTACCGGTCGCGCGGAGGAGCGCGCGGCACGACGGGGGATTGGTGCATCGCCCGGACCACCGCGAGGCGCGTCGCGCGGGCCCGGGTCCGCAGGACGCCCGCCACCGGGCAACGAGATAGCCGGACGGGATTGG
>Ga0315540_10000635_pt1 | contig 19926 bp, 14 predicted proteins | sample SalMarSW160110MG_FD_203677 | JGI IMG/M metagenome (GOLD analysis project Ga0315540, IMG submission 203677) | Salt marsh sediment microbial communities from the Plum Island Ecosystem LTER, Massachusetts, United States - Salt Marsh Sediment SW1601-10 ...
GTCACCCTCTCCGGGGCGAGCGACGGCACGGTCGCGGACCTCGCCCTGGTCCCCGGCGTTGAGGGGGTGACCGACGACGGCGACGGCCGCTTCCGGATCGAGCACAGTGCCGACACCGACCCGCGCGAGGCGATCTTCCGCCTCGCCGTCATGCGCGGCTGGGTGCTGCTCGAGCTCGCCCAGGAGAAGGCGACCCTCGAGGACGTGTTCGTCCGCATCACCACCCACGACGCGGCCTCGGCCGACGTCGTCCCCCAGGAGGTGTGATATGGCGTCCGGCGTACGCAAGGTCTCCGCGATCACCCGGCGCGAGCTCGTCGCGTACTTCTCGTCACCGCTCGCCTACATCGTGATGACCGCCTTCCTGCTGATGCAGGGCTACATCTTCTACCTCATCGTGTCGTACCTGAACAACCCGATGACCCAGGCGATGGCGCCCTTGCAGCTGTTCTTCGGCGGGACCATCTTCTTCTGGCTGTTCCTGCTCTTCCTGGTCCCGGTCATCACCATGCGCCTGATCGCCGAGGAGCGCCGCTCGGGCACCATCGAGGTGCTGCTCACCTCGCCGGTCACCGAGGGCCAGGTCATCGTCGGCAAGTTCCTGGCTGCGTTCGCCTTCTACCTGGCGCTGTGGCTGCCGACCCTGATCTACGTGTTCATCCTGCGCCAGCACGCCACCATTGACCTACTGCCGGTCGCTGCGGGCTACGTCGGCGTCGCCGCGCTCGGCGTGCTCTTCCTCGGCGTCGGCACCTTCACCTCGACCCTGACCGACAATCAGCTGATTGCGGCGATCATCGCCTTCGCCGCAATCGTGCTGCTGTTCTCGGTCGGGCTCATCGAGCAGCTCCTGGTGTCGTCGTCGGCGATCAAGGCCGCCCTCGGCCAGATGAACCTGTGGACCCAGATGGACGACTACGCGAAGGGCATCGTCGACACCCGCCACCTCGTCTACGAGCTGTCGGTGGGGATCCTGTTCCTGTTCCTCGCCACCAAGTCGCTCGAAGTCAAGAAGTGGAGGTGAGCGATGCGGAAGCAGGCGATCCGCTTGGGAGCCACCGGCACGGTGGGCGTGATCCTCGCCCTCGCCCTCACCGGCATGATCAACTGGCTCGGCGCGCGCCACTACGTGCGCGGCGACTGGACCCGTTCCAAGGTCTACACCCTGTCGCAGAAGACGCTCGGCATCCTCAAGGGCCTCGACCAGGACGTCAAGGTGATCGTCTTCATGACCCCTGGCAGCCAGCTCTACCCGCAGGTTTCCGAGCTGCTGTCGCGCTATGCGGCCGCTTCCGACAAGATCACGGTCGAGACCATCGACCCCGACCGCGAGCGGCTCAAGACCCAGCAGCTCGCCCAACAGTACGGCATCTCGGCGGCCAACACCGTGGTCTTCTCCGCGGGTGACCGGACCAAGTACGTGACCTCCGACCAGATGGCCGAGATGGACTACTCGGGGATGCAGATGGGCCAGGCCCCCAAGATCAAGGCCTTCAAGGGCGAGGAGCAGTTCACCGCCGCGATCCTGTCGCTGGTCGCGCCGCGGGTGCCCAAGGTCTACTTCGTGACCGGGCACGGCGAGGCCAGCGTGGCGGGCGGCGGCGGCGCGCAGAGCGGCCGCTCGATCCACACCCTCATCGAGGCCCTGAAGCGGGAGAACATGACCGCCGCCGACACCTCGCTGCTCGGCGGCACGATCCCCGAGGACGCCGACGTGGTGGCGATTCTCGGGCCCACCGCGCCGTACAGCGAGGCCGAGGTCGACCTCCTTCAGGGCTACCTCGCGAAGGGCGGCCGCGTGCTGGTCTGCCTCGACCCGCTCATCGAGCGCGACGGCACCATGGGTACCACGCGGCTCGAGGGGCTGCTCGGGACGTGGGGCGTGAAGGTCAACGACGACCTCGTGGTCGACCCCTCCCGCCGGCTGCCGTTCTTCGACCTTTCGGCGGTCTACCTGCAGGACTTCCGCCCCCACCCGGTGACCACCGGTATGGAGGGCCTCGCGGTGCTCTTCCCGGTCGCCCGCTCGCTGGCGGCGGAGTCGGGCGAAGGCCACCAGGCGACCGACCTCGTCATGACCAGCTCCGACGGCTGGGGCGAGACCGACCTCAAGGCACTGCTCGCCGGCCAGCCGGTCAAGAAGGACGACTCCGACGTCCAGGGACCGGTCGCGGTGGCGGTGGCATCCCAGGGCAGCTCAACTGACGACCAGCCGCCAAAGAACGCGTTCCGGATCGTCGCCTTCGGCGACTCCGACTTCCTCACCGACGCCCAGATCGCCAACGCCGGCAACCAGACCCTGGCGCTCAACGCCTTCAACTGGCTCGCTGCGCGCAACGAGGCCCTCGGCATCGCGCCCCGCGACGTCGAGCAGGTCAACCTGTTCCTCGACGCCGGCCAGATGACGACCATCCTTCTCATCTGCCTGCTCGTCATGCCCGGCGCCGCGATCCTCGCCGGCGTGCTGGTCTGGCGTCGGCGGCGCCACTGAGGGAAGGAGGGTCGCGATGCGCACCGGACGCCTGCTGCTGCTCTCCTTGGTGGTGATCGGCCTCGGCGCCTACATCTGGTTGGTCGAACGCCACGCCCCGACCACCGACGAGGCGCGCGCCGACGCCGAGAAGGTCTTCCGTGGCCTCGACCGCGACGACGTCGTCGGTCTCGACATCACCAACTCCCACGGCAGCTTCTCGCTCGCCAAGAGCGACGGCGGGTGGAAGATCGTGGCGCCCTCCGCCTACCCAGCCGACGAGACGGCGATCTCCTCGCTCCTCGGCTCGCTGGTCAACCTCAAGGCCGAGCGACGATTCAAGGCGGGCGAGGTGAAGCCGGCGGACTACGGCCTCGACAAGCCCTCGATGTCCGTGACCCTGACCGACGCCAAGGGGACGAAGCACGCGCTCGAGGTCGGCGCCGCCGCCGCGCTCGGCTCCAACCGCGCCGTCAGCACCAACGGCTCCGATGTGATGCTGGTGCCCGGCTGGTTCGCCAACGACCTCGACAAGGACCTCAACGGATGGCGCTCGAAGGACGTTGTCGACGTCACCGCGGACGACCTGGCGTCGCTCGAGATCGTCACCGGCGAGGACCGCATCCAGCTCGCCCGCTCGGCCGGCCTGTGGCGGCTGCTGCAGCCGATCGACGACCTCGCCGACCGCGACCACGTCCGCACCTTGGTTTCGAACCTCAATGCAATGCGCGTCCAGGAGTTCCTGCCCGCCGACACCAACCTCGCCGAGCTCGGGCTCGAGCCTCCGCGACGGCGCGTGACGCTGGTCGCGTCGGGCGAGGGTGGCACGGCGACGGTGCTCGAGTTCGGGAACACCCGCACCAAGGGCGGCGCGACCCAGGTCGCCTGCCGTCGTGACGGCAAGGAGCTGTTCTGGGTCGACGACCGCGCCGAGGCGTCGCTCGGCCGCGCACCGGTGCTGTGGCGCTCGACCGTGGTCTACCCCTTCGACAGCTGGGGCGTCTCCAAGCTCTCGCTCACCACGGCCGACGGGACCACAGCCAACCTCGACGGCGCGGACGGAAGGTGGAAGTTCGCCGACGGCGGCGAGGCCGACGCCAGCAACGTGCTCCAGCGCCTCAGCGCTCTCGCCGGGCTCAAGGCCTCCGCCTACGACCTGGTGGCGCCCGGGACTCCGGAGATGGGCCGGGTCGAGCTGACCCTCAAGGAAACCGGGGATGAGTCCGCCTCCGCTCCGATCACCTTCACCTTCTACCGCCCCTTGACCGCCGACGGCAAGGCGCTGGTCAAGGTGAGTGCCCGTTCCGGCCTGATCGGGGTGGACCCGAAGGACGTCCAGTCGATCCTCGGCGATCTTGGCGCCCTCCATCCCGCCACCCCGACGCCGGCCGTCACCCCGACCGCCGTCGCTCCTGTGGTTCCGTCCCCGGCGGCGGCCCCCAAGAGCTGAGATCACCCCGGGTCCGCCCGCTGCACGCCGGGCGGGCCCGGCCGCCTCCCTGTCACGGCGCAAGGCTCACAATCACGCTACAATCACAGCAACCCGCGCCCGGGGGCGAGGGCGATCAGCCAGGGGGTGTGCGTGGAGCCTCGCGAGTGGCGAGAGAAGTTCGACGACCTGAAGCGACGTCGCCCCGATCTCGCCGAGCGTGTCTGTCGCAAGCTCCTCGTCGACATGCAGCGCCAGGGCATGGTCGACTTCAACGCCCTCGACAACGAGCTCGCGGTGGTTCTGCGCCTGGTCGGATCCCGGCAACACCATGGGGACCCCAACCGCCCGCAACCCAAGCTTCCCGGCAACTCCCACCACGTCCTCTACGACCTCGCCCTGAAGTACGCCGAGCGCTACCTCCAGCCCGAGGAGATCAACGCCACCATCCTCCTGACCGAGAAACGGCAGCTCGCCTACGAGGTTTCGCGCCTCGCCGAGGACGCCGACACGCCGCTTGACGAGCTCGGACGCAAGATCCACGAGTTCCTCAACTTCGCCCCGGGTGAGGCGATCGTCCAGCGGGAGGACGTGATCGGCACCCGGGCGGCGCTGGCGCGCCGGCTGCTCACCGACCAGCTCGACTTCATCGCGGTCGCCAAGCGCTTCGTCCGGGTCCGCGACTTCGCCGCGGTGATGGACCACATTCTGCCCACCGAGGGCAACCAGGGGCGGCTCGGGGGCAAGGCCGCGGGCCTTATCCTGGCTCACTCGATCCTCCGCCGGGCGCAGAGCAAGGGCCTGCTCGCGGTCGAGTTCGAGGTCCCGACCTCGTACTACATCCCCTCCAACGGCATCCTCGAGTTCATCGAGTACAACGGGCTCGAGGAGCTGATCAACGTCAAGTACCGGCCGATCGAGGAGGTCCGCGAGGAGCACCCGCTGGTCGAGCGGCTGTTCAAGAGCGGAACCTTCCCTCCGACCGTCCACGACGGCCTTGCGGCGATGCTGGCGAAGATCGACGGCATCCCGCTGGTGGTGCGCTCCTCGAGCCTGCTTGAGGACCGCATCGGCCACGCTTTCTCGGGCAAGTACAAGAGTCTGTTCATCGCCAACCGCGGCAGTCTCGAGCAGCGCCTCGACGAGCTCGAGGACGCCGTTGCCGAGGTCTACGCCTCGATCTTCCACCCCGACCCGATCGAGTACCGGCGCGAGCGCGGTCTGCTCGACTTCCAGGAGCAGATGGGCATCCTGATCCAGGAGGTTGTCGGTGCCGACGTCGGCGGCATGCGCTTCCCGGTCTTCGCCGGGGTCGCCTTCTCTCACTGCGAAATGCGGTGGTCGCCGCGGATCCGGCGGACCGACGGCATGGCGCGGCTGGTGGTGGGCCTCGGCACCCGCGCGGTGGACCGCACCGGCGACGACTACCCGGTTCTGGTCGCCCTCGAGCAGCCCGCGTTGCGGGCGACCCAGCAGCCCGACGAGGTCTACCGCTACTCGCAGCACACAGTCGACGTCGTCGACCTCCACGAGGCCCAGTTCCAGTCGCTCAAGCTGGACGATTTCCTCCAGCGCACCGGCCGCAAGCTGCCGATGCTGCGCCAGGCGTACTCGATTTACCGGGACCGCCAAGTCCTGCCGATCATCGGGATCATGGCCCAGCTCGACCCCAGGGAGATGGTGGTCACCTTCGACGGCCTCTTGAAGGGGAGCTTTCCGCGCGACCTCAAGGCGATCCTCGACACCCTCGAGGAAGGACTCGGCGAACCGGTCGACGTCGAGCTCGCCCACGACGGCGAGAATCTCTACGTCCTCCAGTGCCGAGCCCTATCGCTGGCCTCGGCCGCCCAGAGAGTGCCGGTGCCGAGCGGTGTGCCCGACGAGGCGGTCGTGTTCACCGCGAACCGGTACGTCCAGATGGGCCAGGCCCGCAACATCGAGTACGTGGTCCTGGTCGATCCGCGCGACTACGAGGTGCTGCCCACCCCGGAGGCGATGCGGCGGGTGGCGCAGGTGATCGGCATCGTCAACCGCGCCCTGCCCGAGCGCCGCTTCATCCTGATGGGCCCGGGCCGCTGGGGCAGCCGCGGCGACATCCGGCTCGGGGTGCCCGTGACCTACGCCGATATCTGCCACACCCGCGTATTGATCGAGATCGCCCGCAAGAAGGGCTCGTACCTCCCCGACGTCTCGTTCGGGACCCACTTCTTCCAGGACCTCACCGAGTCGGGCATCCTGTACCTGCCGCTGTACCCGGACGAGACCGGGGTGGTGTGGAACGAGGACTTCCTCAACCGATCGCCCAACGCACTCGCCGAGATCGCCCCCCAGTGCGCCGACATGGCCGATGTGGTACGGGTCATCCACGTCCCCGCGGTCGCTCATGGGCGCTCCCTGCAGGTGGTCATGGACGGCGACGCCGACCGCGCGATGGCCTGGGTCGCGCCGCACGCCGAGCCGTAGCCTCCTCCATCTGGCGCCTCCTGCGGCACTTCCCATGAGCGGCCGCCCTGGGGGAGCCTCCGCTCCTTGAGGGCTTGACACCATCCGCGGGGGGGGTAAGTTATGATCAGTTGTTCGGAAAAGGAGGAGACCATGAACAGATCGCGCGTATATCTTGGTGTTGTCGTGCTCGTCATCCTATTGGCCGCGGCCGCGGTCATTCCTCAGCTCGCAACGCCAACCGCCGACGCGTACCCCGGCGACTGCATCCTCATCCAGAACCCGTACTGGGCTACCTACACGGGAGGCGAAGGAGGGTGCGAGGGCGCTTACTACAACTGTACCGTCTGGGTCTTCGAGTGCGAGCAGTGAGTCTTTGGCGCGCGGCCCAAGTCGCGGGCGTTCTCGGGCTGGCTTTGCTTGGCGCGGCCAGCGGCTCGGCAGGTGAGGTCACGTGCCGGGCCGCCGGCGTCCCGCTGGCCGGCCCGCCGCCGCTGATCAGCACCGCCGTCGTCCGCGGGTCGGAGCTGCTCGTCGCGGGCGGCTCGAGCGGGCTGCGCCGGGTCGACCTGGCGAGCGGACGCGACCTCGCCACGATCTCCCTGCGGGGGCACGGCCCGGAGGAGCCCGTCCCGATGTACCTCGCCTCGGGGCCGGGTGGCATCGCGGTCAGCGGGGTCAACCATCACTGGTACATCCTCGACTCCTCTCTCAACGTGACCAAGACTCTGTCGAATGCGATGCTTGGGCCCCTCGGCAGCTGTCTTCTCTTTGACGACCGCTTCGTCGTCTACGGCTTCGCCCGCGAGGAGAAGACCGGCGCCGGGCACGCCTGGCTCTTCGTCCAGTACCGCGACGGGGGCCTCGTCCCGCTCGCCGAGTACGAGCCGATCACCAACATGGCGCGTCACCTCGGCCAGTTCCACATCCGCCAGATCACCCAGGGCGGGGTCTGCCTCATGCCCGGCGGAGGCTGGGTCGCGGTCGACCCGCTCGACTACACGGTGCGGGTGTTCGACCGCCGCGACCGCCAGGTCGGGGGGTTCCAAAGCCAGAACCCGCACTTCAAGGCGCCCGACATCGCAGCCTACCCCGACGGCCGCTGGGACCCGGGCGACCGCACCGCCTACTTCGCCTGGCTCCAGGCCCAGTGCCAGGTCAAACGGCCGGTCGCCCTGGGAGGCGACCTCATCGGCGTCGTCGTCGGCATTCCGATCGGGAGCGGTCGCCAACGCCACGAGCTCGACGTCTACCGCACCGACGGGACCGTGGTCGCAACCGCGGTGCCCATCCCCGGGCTCGAGGTCGGTCGGCTGATCGTCGCCGACGCCGAGCCGGGCCGGCTGGTGGTGCTGACCCAGGAGCGGAGCTGGCCGTTCAGCGCCCCGGCGACGGTCTGGCAGGTCGAGGTGTCCGGCCTGCCGTCGCCGCGAGGTGGGAGCACAGGGGGGCCGTGATGATCAGCGCGATTCTCGTGCTGCTCGCGGTGGCCGGCGGCGCCGATGCCGTCGCCACCGAGGTCGTCGCCCCCGACGGCTCACCGATTCCGGGGGCGAAGGTCGTCTGCAGCGAGACCTGCTGGGCCTCTGCACCCGACGGCGCGCCCCGCCGGGTCGCGCCACCGGCCAAGGGCGCCCTGGTGCTCGAGCCGGCGCCGCCGGCTCACCTGCTGGTGCTGGACGAGACCAGCGGACGGCCGGTGACCGAAGGGCTGCTGCGCTGGCTCGACCCCGCGATCCCCGCCGCGCTCGCCTCGTGCGCGTGGACCGCAGAGGGCGGGAAGCTCGACCTGTCAGCCCCCGGCGGGACGGCGGTCGAGCTTTCCGCGCCGGACCATCGCCCGGTCACCGTCCCTCTCCTCCCCGGGCCGGGGCGCGTGACCGTGCTGTTGACGCCGACCGGCGGGCTCGAGCTTGAGGTGAAGCCCTCCGCGGACGGGACCGTGTTCTTGGCGCCGCTCGACCGGGTGGGTCCGTTCTCGCCGCTGCAGGATGTCGGCAGCAGCCACCAGCTCAAGACGGGTCATGCGGCGGTGAATGACCTCCCGGCACGAGGCGTCTGGGTCGGCGCCGTGCTGCCGCACGGCTTCGCACCCTCACGGCTGCAGGTCGAGTCGCTGCCGGCGCGCCTCGAGATCGCGCTCGAGCCCGGCCTCGGCCTGTCCGGAACGGTGCGGGACGAGCAGCGCCACCCCCTGCCCGGCGCCCGGATTGTCGCCCACGGGCACATCGAAGAGCTCGACCGGCTGCCGTACACACAGGACGCGACGAGCGACGAAGAGGGCCGGTTCGTCCTCTCGGGGCTTCTCCCGGGCGAGGTCGTCTTGGAGGCCTGTGCACCGCGCCGCGTCTGTGAGCAGCGCGCCCTGCAGGTCACCTCAGAGGGAGCCAGCACACCCGTCAACCTGGTGCTGCGCCCGGGCTTCGACCTCGTGCTCGAGCTGGTCGACCAGGCCGGGCTGGCGCTGCCCGGCGTCTCGGTGATGGTGCGGAAGGTCCGGCGGGAGAGCGACCGGAACGGTCGGCTGACGTTGCCCGGCGTCGCCGAGGGCGAGACGCTCGCGGCGAGCGCCCGCGGAGGCGGGGTGGTGCCGTGGCAGGGCGCCGTGGTCGCGAAGGGCTCCCCGCAGCGTCTGGTGCTCGAGCGCGGGGGATCGTTGCGCTGGCCGCTGATCGTCCCGGAGAGCGTCGGGCAGGAGGTCACGGTCCGGTGGCGGCGGAGCAGGGCCGGCGACGGCCAGCCCCTCGACCAGGGCGAGGGACGTTGGGACGGCGCGCACGGCGAGGCCGTCGCCGACGGCCTGCGCCCGGGCGTCGTGCGGGTCGAGGCCGACCTCGCAGGCTTCGCCACTCTGACCAGCGAGCCGGTCACGCTCGGCGAGGCCGAGCAGGTCGTGCTCCCGGCGGCGGCGCCCGAGCTCGGCGGCACCCTGGCCGGACGGGTCGTTTCAGCGGACTCGGGCGAGCCCGTCCCGGGCGCCAGGGTCGCCTGCGAGCCCGGCGGGCCGACCACATTCCGCTCGCCCGGCGAGGGCTCGCGCACCCGCCGGGCGATCGCCGACGAGAACGGAGGCTTCCTGGTTGCAGGCCTCGGCGGCGGCCCCTATCGGCTGCGGGTCGAGGCGCCCGGCTTCGCCCCGACCGTGCGCGACGGCGTAGCGCCCGACGACGACCTCGGCGACCTCGAGCTCGGCGTCGGGCTCACCGTCGCGGGCCACGTCGTCGACCGTCAGGACCATCCCGTGGCAGGCGTCCGCGTCGAGGCCTGGGAGCCCGTCGCATACGCTTACGCGCCCGATGTCTCCGCACTGAGCGACAGCGACGGCGCCTTCCGCATCGAGCGCCTCCCGGTCGGCGGGTGGCGGCTCGAGGCCGACGCCCGAGGCCGCACGGCTCGGCGTCAGGTGACGGGGGAAGAGGGCGAAACCCTCGAGGTCGAGCTGCGCCTGGGCGGGACGCGCCTGGCGGGCACCGTGCTCGTCGGCGAGCGTGCCGGGGGTCCCGGCACGCTCGTGCTCGAGCCTCCCGGCGGGGCGCCCGCGGGTCCGGTCGTGATGCTCGGCCGTGACGGCTCGCGACGCTTCTTCGGCCTGCCCGGTCAGCCGCTGCAGGCCGCGGTCGACGGCGACGGCGGGTTCGAGCTGGCCTCCGTCGACCCCGGGCCGTGGACCGCGCGCTTCGCTCCCGCATCGGGTGGCAGTGCGGGGGCGGTCGATCTCGTCGTCCCGGACGTCGAGAGCCACACCTGCGTGCTGCGGTTCCCCGCGGCGACGGTCAGCGGGCTCGTGGTGGACGCGGACGACCAGCCTGTCGGCGGGGCCCGGGTGGACCTCGAGGAGGGCCGCGGTTCGCGGGTCGCCTTCACGGACCCGAGCGGAGCGTTCGCCTTCGCCGGCGCGGCGCCCGGTCCAGCCAGCCTGACCGCCTCCGCCCAGGGGTACCGCCCGTCCGAGGCGACGCCGGTCGAGGTCCCCCAGCGCGGCGACCCGGAGACGGTGACGCTGGTCCTCAAGCCCGAGGCCGGCGGACGCATCGACGCCACCGTGCGCACGCTCGCCGGCTCGCTCCAGGGCGCCCCGGCCGTGCTCATCGGTCCGAGCGGCGGAGCGCGCTTCCTTGGGTCGGACAGTCAAGCAAGCTGGGACAACCTCGACTCCGGGAGCTATCGCGTGTGCTCCCGCGCCTACGGCGGGCCGGTCGGCTGCGCGCCGCCCACCGCCGTCGACGACGACACGGTGACCGTGGTCCTCGACCTCGGGCGGGGAGGGATGGTGGCCGCCACCCTGGGCGAGGACGCCGTCGGACAGGCGCGCGCCCGCCTCCTGCTACCGGACGGCACCGACCTCTCCGGCCTCGCCTTTCTCGGCAACCCTCCCCAGGTCGCGGGCGGGTCGCTCCTCCTCGGCCCGCTGGCCGCCGGGACCTACTCGGTCAGCGTCGGACTGGCCGGCTTCGAGGTCAGCGGCCTGGTCGACGTGGGCGACGGCGAGATCGTCGAGCTTCGTCCCTGAGACGAAAATGCCCGGGCGCTCACGCGCCCGGGCCAGCGATCAGATCGGGTTGGGCCTACGAACTCAGGCCCAGCCGCGGAGGTGACAGGCGATCGCGACCCGCTGAATCGCGATCATGTACGCCGCGTCGCGCATGTACTCGCCGGTCTCTTCGGCGAGGGCGGCAACGGCGTGGAAGGCGCGGGTCATCTTCTGGTCGAGGCGCTCGAGCACCTCCTCCTTGGGCCAGAAGAAGTTCTGATTGCACTGCACCTGCTCGAAGTAGGAGCAGGTGACGCCGCCAGCGTTGCACAGGAAGTCCGGGATCACGAAGATGCCGCGCTGCTTGAGCACCGCGTCGGCCTCGGGGGTGGTCGGGCCGTTGGCGCCCTCGGCGACGATCTTCACGTTCTTCCCGATCGTGTTGACATTGTCGCCGTTGACCTGGTTCTCGAGTGCGGCCGGGATCAGGATCTCAACGTCCTGCTCGATCCACGCCTCGGCCGGCAGGACCTCGTACTTGGCCTCGCGCGCCTTGGCCTTGTCGATGGTCCCGAAGCGGTCGGTGATCGAGAACAGGAAGTCGAGATCGATGCCGTCGAGCTTGCGGAAGGTGTAGGCAGTGTGGTCGTCGTTGTCCCAGCACGAGACGCACACGACCTTGCCGCCGAGCTCGATGAGCAGCTTCGCGGCGTACTGGGCGACGTTGCCGAAGCCCTGGATCGAGGCCCGGACGCCCTCGATCGGGAGGTCCATCCGTTTGAGCGCCTCGCGCACCGTATAGATCACGCCGAAGCCCGTCGCCTCGGTCCGTCCCAATGAGCCGCCGACCTCGACCGGCTTGCCGGTAATGAGGCCGGGGTAGTGGCCGCCGACGATCTTCTCGTACTCGTCCATGATCCAGACCATGTGCTGGGGGCTGGTCATCACGTCCGGCGCCGGGACATCCTGGAGCGGGCCGATGTTGCGCGCGACCTGGCGCACCCAGCCGCGGCACAGGGCCTCCTGCTCACGCTGCGACAGGTTGTGCGGGTCGCAGATCACGCCGCCCTTGCCGCCGCCGAGCGGGATGTCGACCACCGCGCACTTCCAGGTCATCCACGTGGCGAGGGCGCGCACCGTGTCGACGGTCTCCTGCGGGTGGAATCGGATCCCGCCCTTGGCCGGACCGCGGGCGTCGTTGTGCTGAACGCGGAAGCCCTTGAAGACCTGGACCGAACCGTCGTCCATCCTCACCGGCACCAGGAAGTGGTACTCACGGAGCGGCGACCTCAGCAGCTGCCGGATGCCCTCGTCCAGCTGGAGCTTTTCGGCCACTGCGTCGAACTGACGCTGCGCCATCGCGAACGCGTTGAACTCCTTGCCCATGTCGACCTCCTTCACCTGTCGGGGGGCGCCGGACGGGCCCCGTGACCCGGCTTTATACGCCCGGCCACCGCGCACGTCAACCATTCGCAAGCCAGATTGTGCAATTCGTCACGAGGAATCTCTGCAATTACTTACCGAGCTCGTGAACGCTCGGCGGCTATACTGCCGCGGTGCCTCCCGAGAGCCTCGCCGTGGTCCACGCGGTGGACAAGAACCGGCTCGTCACCGGCTCGGTGGTCCAGCTCATGGAGGCGGCGGCGGGGCTCACCCGACGCGGACACCGAATCACGGTCGCCTCCCGCCCCGGCGGCGACCTCGAGGCGGCCTGCCGCGAGGCCGGCTGTGCGTTCCTTGGACTGCCGCTGAGGTCGAGCTTCGACCTCGGCTCGGCGTTCGCGCTTCGGCGCGCGCTGCGCCGCGCGCCGGCAGATATCGTTCACGTCCACAAGGGCCGCGCCCACGCCGTCGCCCTGCTCGCCGCCGCCGGCCTCGGCCCGCGCCCGCTGCTGGTGGTCAACCGCGGCGTGTCGTTCCCGCTCGACCGTTGGAACCGGTGGAAGTACCGCCACCCGCGCGTAGCGGCGATCGTGTGCGTCGCCGAGGCCGTTCGCGAGGTGGTCGTGGCGACTGGCCGCCTGCGGCCGGAGCGCGTGCACGTCATCCACGCCGGCACCGATGTCGTCCACTTCGACCCGGGCCGGGCCGACGGCACCTGGGTGCGCCACGAGCTGGCGCTTCCGCCCGACGCCGCGGTGGTCGGGCTGGTGTCGGTCCGGGACTGGAAAGGCTGGCGCGAGCTCGTCTGGGCATTCGCGACCGTCGCCACTGACCATCCCAGGGCCAGGCTGCTGCTCGCCGCATGCCCCGAGGAGGCCCGCGACCGGGTTCAGGCCGCCGCCCGAGCGGCCGGTATCGCCGACGTGACCGTGATCACCGGCGAGCGGCGCGACATCCCCGATGTCCTCGCCGCGTGTGACGTGGTCGTGGACGCGTCGTGGGCGGGCACCGGGATCACCGGAACCGTCCGCGAGGGAATGGCCCTCGAACGGGCGGTGCTCGCCACGGACTTCGCCGGCAACCGCGAGCTGGTGCTGGACGGCGAGGTCGGCGTGCTCGTCCCCCCGCGCGACGTCGGCGCGCTGGCGGATGCGCTCGACCGCCTGCTCGCCGACCCCGGGCTGCGCCGGCGGCTCGGCGAAGCGGCCCGCCACCGGGTGGTCGCGCACTTCTCCACCGGGCACCGCCTCGACCGCCTCGAGGCCCTCTACCGCAAAGTCCTCGCCGAGCGGAGTTGAGCCACAGCGACACAGAGGCACAGAGCCCCCACCCACCCAGGCTGAAGCTCTCCGCCTCGGGCCCGAGCACGAGGCGGAGAGCTTCACCGTCGGGCGGGGGTCAGGGCCTCTGTGCCTCTCTGTGTGTCCGTGTCTCTGTGGTGAAAACCGAAACGCCCCGGGATCGGGGCGTGGGTGGGGTCGGGCTTTGGCTCCGCAGGAGGGATTTGAACCCCCAACCTAGTGGTTAACAGCCACCCGCTCTACCATTGAGCTACTGCGGAGCACGGGCGACGAAGGAGTATTGTAGCCCTGGGTCGGGGCTTGTCAACCTTGGGCGGACGGCCGCACGAGGGTGAAGGTCAGGCGCTCGACCGGAGCGCGCTGGAGCACCTCCCGCAGCTCGACGCCGGAACCGAAGTGGGTCGTCGGGACGCGACGCCCCTCGGCCTGGAGACGCACCCGATCGCCCTTCAGCGGCCATGGCCGCACTGCCAGCGTGCGGTCTCCGGCGGGTTCGAAAACCACGACCTCGGTCTGACCGGTGGCATCGACCGCGGGTGCCTCGAAGGGCACCGGAAGCACCGCGCACAGGTGCACCGCGACCAGGTCGCACGCCGCCAGGAGACCCTGGTTGATCGCCCAGCCGCGGCCGTCGAGGAACGGCCGGTAGCGGGCGTCGACCGCCATCTCCTCGCGCCACGCGGCCTGCTCGCGCTGCATCTCGGCACGGAACGACTCCGCGGCCCGAGCGGTGACCGTGTCTCCGGAGGCGAGTAGGTCGCGGGTCTTGCGCGCGGCGAGCCGGTCGAAGTGGGAGGACACCATGAGTCCGGCGTAGCGGGCATGGGCCGCCGCCTGGCGGACGCTGGCGCGCCAGATCGCGAGGTGCTCGACCGCAGGCATGCGGTCGAATGTCCGCGGCCGGCCGCTGCCGTCGACGCCCGGGTCGGCATCGAAGTCGGCCCACCCACTGTCGTGCAGCAGCACGGCAGCGAGGACCTCGGCTCGAGGCGAGGGAGCCGGAAAGCGACGGTTGCCCCAGTGCTCCGCGAGCTGCCACGCGAGCCAGGCGTGGGAGGTCTGGGGAATCAGAATCGCGCTGCCAGCGGGACGGTCGTCAAAGAGAAACACGGAGCATTCTACCCCGTGCATCGTGCGCCGTCCCTCCCTCCGAGCGTCCCCTGCCCGCCGGCCCTGCCCGCGTGCTACCCTCGACGCGCGATGGTGCAGTTCGGGACCTCCGGCTGGCGCGGCATCATCGGCCGCGAGTTCACCTTCCGCACGGCGCGGGTGGTGGTGCAGGCAATTGTCGAGACGCTGCGCGATGACCTCGGTGCGCCCCGGCTGATCCTGATCGGGTACGACACCCGGATGCTGTCCGAGAAGTTCGCCCGGAGCGCCGCGCAGCTCATCTCCGCGAGCCGCATCCCGGTCCAGCTGACGCCGCGCGACGTGCCCTCCCCGGTGCTGGCATCGGCCATTATCGAGTGCGGCGCCGATGCCGGGATCATCTTCACCGCGAGCCACAACCCGCCCGAGTACAACGGGCTCAAGCTCTACACGGGCAGGGGCATCCTCGCCCCGGAGGAGCTGACCGCGCGGGTCGAAGCCCGCTATCGCGACCTGATCGAAACCTGGGACGACGTCTTCCTGCCCAACTCCGAGCTGATCGGTCAGCACGACCCGAAACCCGCCTACCTCGCGCGACTGCAGAACCTCATCGACTGGGACGCCATCCGGAAAAGCGGCCTCGAGGTCGTGGTCGACCCGCTCTACGGCACCTCGCGCGAGTACCTCGACCACATTCTGCTCGAGAACGACGTCCCGGTGACCGTCATCCACAGTACGCGCGACCCCTACTTCGGCGGCTATGCACCGGAATGCACCTCGGAGAACCTGTCCCGGCTGCGCGACGTGATGCGGGGGACGAACGCCTCCCTCGGCCTCGCCACCGACGGCGACGCCGATCGCTTCGGCATCGTCGACCAGGGCGCACGGATGAAGGACGCCTCGTCGGTACTGGCGCTGCTGCTCGACTATCTCGCCCGCCGGCGAGGGCTCTCCGGCGGCGTCGGCCGGACCGTCGCGACATCCAGGCTGCTCGATGCGGTCGCAGCACTGCACGGCCTCGGCGTTGTCGAGACCCCTGTCGGGTTCAAGAACTTCGGTCCGATGCTGCTCGACGGCACCCTCGAGTTCGCCGGCGAGGAGTCGGCCGGCCTCGCGTGGGCGCCGCACCTGCCCGAGCGCGACGGCATTCTCGCCTGCCTGCTGACCGCAGAGATGGTGGCGGTCGAGGGCAAGGGTCTGCTCGAGCTGAAGCAACAGCTCACCGACCGCGTCGGCACGTTCGCCTTCCGGCGCACCCAGGTGGCGCTGACCGAGCACACTCGTCAGATCCTGGAACGGCGCCTGGCGCAGGAGTCCTGGGACACCCTCGAAGGGCGTCGGGTCGTCGAGGTCAGCCGGACCGACGGTCTCCGCCTCACCTTCGAAGGTGGCGGCTGGATCCTGATCCGCGTCTCCGGAACCGAGCCCAAGGTGAGGCTCTACGCCGAGGGACATTCGTCCGAAGAGATGCGCCACCTCATGCACCTGGCGCGACAACTGATCGCGAACGGGAGGTTGTGATGTTCGACATCGAGTTCATCAGCGGTCGGGAGGTCCTCGACTCCCGCGGTAACCCCACCGTCGAGGCCGAGGTCGTGCTCTCCGGGGGCGCGGTCGGCCGGGCCATCGTGCCCTCCGGCGCCTCGACCGGGTCGCGCGAGGCGCTCGAGCTGCGCGACGGGGACGAGAGACGCTACATGGGCAAGGGCGTCCTCGCCGCCGTCGAGCATGTCAACGGCCCCCTCGCCGATGCAGTCGAAGGGCTCGATGCCCGCGACCAGCTCGGCATCGACCAGGCCCTGATCGAGGCTGACGGCACCGAGAACAAGGCCGAAATGGGCGCCAACGCGATCCTTGGCGTGTCGCTCGCCGTCGCCCACGCCGCCGCCGACGCCAGCGGCCTGCCCCTCTACCAGTACCTCGGCGGCTGCGGCGCCCGCGAGCTGCCGGTCCCGATGATGAACATCGTCAACGGCGGCGTCCACGCCGACAACTCGGTCGACTTTCAGGAGTTCATGGTGGTGCCGGTGGGCTTCCCCGTCTTCTCGGACGCGCTTCGGGCCGGGGTCGAGGTCTTCCACACCCTAAAGAGGGTGCTCAAGGCCCGCGGCCTGTCGACCGCCGTCGGCGACGAGGGTGGCTTCGCGCCCAATCTGCCGTCCAACCGCGCCGTCCTGGAGCTCATTCTGGAGGCAATCGACACGGCCGGTTACGCCCCCGGCGAGCAGGTCGCCCTCGCCCTCGACATCGCCGCCTCCGAGCTCTTCAACGACGGCCGCTACGACCTCCCCGGAGAGGGCCGCAGCGGACTCAGCTCGGACGACCTGATCGCGATCTACACGGACCTCGTCGGCGAGTTCCCGATCATCTCGATCGAGGACGGCCTCGCCGAGGGGGACTGGGACGGCTGGAAGAAGCTCACGGCGGCGCTCGGCTCGCGCATCCAGTTGGTCGGCGACGACATCTTCGTCACCAACCCGGAGATCATCACCCGCGGGATCGAGGAGGGTATCGCCAACTCGGTGCTGATCAAGCTCAACCAGATCGGATCGCTGTCCGAAACCCTGGACGCCATCCAGATGTCGCACAAGGCCGGCTACACCGCGGTCATCTCGCACCGCTCGGGCGAGACCGAGGACACCACCATCGCCGACCTCGCGGTGGCCGCCAACACCGGCCTGATCAAGACCGGCTCGGCGTGCCGGTCGGAGAGGATCGCCAAGTACAACCGGCTGCTCCGAATCGAGGAGGAGCTCGAGGACGCGGCACGGTACTCGGGCCTGAAGGCGCTCGCGCGCGGGATCCGGTGAGGCGCCTGCCGCTGATCCTGGCGGCGGTGGCCGCACTGATCGCCCTGGGCCTGCTGTCGAGCCTGGTCACCCAGGGTTTCCGGGACGTCGCCGAGGCCGAGCAGGAGCGTGACCGTCTCCTCGCGGAGCAGATTCGGCTCGAGCGGCACATTGGCGAGCTCGAGGAGACCCTGACCGCGGTCCGTCACGACCCGGCCGCTCTGGAAGCCATCGCCCGGCGGGATCTGGGGTGGGTGCGACCGGGCGAGAAGGTGCTCCTGCTCGCCACTCCGACGCCGGTGGCGACCCCGCCCGCCTTGACAGCCGAGGAGCCCACGCCTATACTTTCACTCCCTGACTGACGCGGGGTGGAGCAGTCCGGTAGCTCGTTGGGCTCATAACCCAAAGGTCGCAGGTTCAAATCCTGCCCCCGCAACCAAAAAACGAAATGCCGCCCGAAACGGGCGGCTTTTTCGTTTTTTGGTTGGTACACCACGACCTCGGGAGCAGAGGTGGCTCTGGCCGAGGGGGTCGCAGGCTTGGCCCGGCCAAGCCGGAGAGGGGGAAGGGCGGCCTAGAGTCCACCCTGCTCGTGAGGTCGGGGGGCCGCGCGAGGGTGGGGGCCTGGGGGCGCGCGAGCAACCAGCACCCCCATCACCGCCACTTGGCGGCGTTCTTCGTCTGGTCGCGGGGGCAGGGAGAGCGGCCGTCGAACGGCCGCTTGGGGGAAGAGAGCCTGTGCTGTGTGCATCGTTCATGACTTGTGTGATAATCTTTCACACTATGAGCGATTTGCAGAAGTCCGAGCTGCCGCGAGCCGCGGCTCGAGTGGTCACTGACGCTCTCGGCGTGATGCCGGTGGTGGTGGTCACCGGTGCCCGGCAGACAGGCAAGAGCACGCTCGTCCGGTCGCATCCCTCGCTGGCCGACTACCCGTATGTCACCCTGGACGACCCGCTGATCCGCGATCAGGCCCGGGAGGATCCGGCGTCCATTCTCCTCCGCGGGGAGCAGTTGGTCCTCGATGAGGTCCAGCGGGCGCCCGACCTGCTCCTGGCGGTGAAGGCGGCGGTTGACCTCGACCGCCCTCGCCGGCCCGGTCGCTATGTGCTCACCGGATCCGCCAATCTCCTCCTCATGCATCGGGTGTCCGAGTCCCTCGCCGGCCGCGCTCACTACCTCCGGCTGTGGCCGCTCTCGCGCGCGGAGCGAATGGGACGTGGATCAGTCGGCCCATGGAGCGAACTCCTGGCCGCGCCCTGCCGTGAGTGGCCGGATCTGCTCCGGGCACGGGACGCGGTACCAGGGGACTGGAGGGAGGAGTCGGCACTCGGCGGGCTTCCCGTCCCTGCGCACGAGCTCGAGAGCGCCCGAGCGCGGGCGCTCTGGTACGACGGTTACGTGGAGACCTACCTCGAGCGCGACCTCCAGCTTCTGGCACGCATCGAGAGCCTGGGTGACTTCCGTCGGCTGGTCCGGGCGGCAGCTCTGCGGGTGGGTTCGGTGCTGAATCAGGCGGACCTGGCGCGGGATGTCGCGGTATCACCGCCCACGGTCCACCGCTGGCTGAATCTCCTCGAGACCTCGTTCCAGGTGGTGCGCGTGGAGGCCTTCGCGGTGAACCGCACGAAGCGGCTCATCAAGAGCCCGAAGCTCTACTGGTCCGACGTAGGTCTGGCCCGCCACCTGGCGGGCGGTGAGGCGGTGGGCGCCCACCTCGAGAACCTGATCCTGTCTGACCTTCTCGTGTGGCGGGAGATCTCGGTGCCCCGACCGTCGATCTACCACTGGCGGACCACCAATCAGGAGGAGGTGGACTTCGTCGTCGAGGCCGGCACCCGCCTTCTCGCCGTGGAGGTGAAGGCCGGGCAACGCCCGAGGCGCCGGGATGCCCGGCACCTGCTGACCTTCCAGCGGGAGTATGGAGACGCGGTCGCCGGCTGTCTCCTCCTCCACGACGGGTCAGATATCCTCCCTCTGGCCGACGGGGTGCTGGCCACTCCTTGGTGGAACGTCATTTAGGCGGTCCTCCGAGGCGCGCGGTCGCCGGAAGGGTGGAGACACTCCCTGACCGGAGGGCTGGTATTGACCGCCTGCCGGCAACCCGACAGCACCGCTGCCGGGCGGAAGCCCGCAGCCTGCCTGAGCGTCGCATCGAGCGTTTTCGGAATCCATATTGCGGAAATTCGGCAGTACTACTGCGGAATTTTCGACCGTGCACCAAAGAGACACAGCAGCTCGCCTCCCGGCCTACACCTCACAACCATCTGCTATTCAGACAGATCCTGATCGGGGCGAGGTCATATATATCTCGATTGCGGGCCCTCGCAACCAAGAAAGCAAAGGGCCGCGAAGAAGCGCGGCCCTTTGCTTTCTTGGTTGGTACCCCACGGCCCCGGAAGCGCTGGTGGCTGTGGTCGTGGGGGTCGTAGGGAGAGCGGAGCCCGACCGGAGAGGGCGGCGGGCGGCCTACAGCCACCGCGCTGATGGGGTCGTGGCGCCGCGCGGGGAGGGGGATCGGGGGTGCGAGTAACCACAACCTCCATCGCCGC
>Ga0315540_10000636_pt1 | contig 19911 bp, 20 predicted proteins | sample SalMarSW160110MG_FD_203677 | JGI IMG/M metagenome (GOLD analysis project Ga0315540, IMG submission 203677) | Salt marsh sediment microbial communities from the Plum Island Ecosystem LTER, Massachusetts, United States - Salt Marsh Sediment SW1601-10 ...
CCACGAGGCCGTCGCCAGCGAGGTGCCGACCAGCATCGCGCGCAGGGTCGGCCAGCGCCGGGTGAGGTAGCTGACCGGCGCCTGCAGGATCACGATCAGCAGCGCGTCGAGCGAGATCAGGACCTCGGCGTTGAGCCAGTGCCCGGCCCACGGGGTGATCGGGACCAGGCGGTCGATCGCCGCCTCCGCGGCGGCGACGTTGGAAAACTGCTCGGCGAACAGGGGCATGAAGCCGAACAGCACGTTGATCATGCCCCAGAAGCCGGAGAACACGACCAGCAGGAGCACGAAGCGCCAGTTGGCAAGCACCAGGACCATCTCGGCAAGCACGGTGCTCAGGCGCTTGCCCGATGCGCGCTCGGCAGCGCCGACCGGGTCGCGGAACGCGATCACGGCCTGCGCCAGCATCAGGGCGCAGCACGCCGCCGAGACCCAGAACACGTAGTGGAACTCGGTCCGGTTGCGGACCTGGGCGGCGACGACCGGGCCGATCAGGCCGCCGGCGTTGACCATCATGTAGTAGAGGCCGAAGCCGACCGGGCGGGTCGAGCCTTCCTCGGTGGTGCGGGTGACGGTGCCGGCGATGGTCGGCTTGATGATCGAGCCCCCGACCGCGACCAGGCCGAGGGCGACGCAGATCAGGTCGAAGCGGGTGGTCGCCCCGAGCAGGGTGTAGCCGCCCGTCAGCGTCGCGAATGCGACCACCAGCGCCGGCCGGTAGCCGAAGCGGTCGGCGAGCGCACCGGCGAGCATCGGCAGCAGGTAGAGCGCGAAGGTCAGAACTCCGTAGACGGCGCCCCACACGTCGGGGCGAACGCCGAGCTTCTCGACCAGGTAGATCGGCAGCACCATGATCATGCCGTAGTAGGCGAACCGTTCGAACAGCTCCATCACGACGGCGGAGAACAGGGTCGGCTTGAGGCGGCGGACGAGGCTCAGATCCACGGTTCCTCCCGGGGCGCGCCCCATAGTCTAGCCCGCATTCCTCACCGCCTCCCTGCTGCGGGCGCCGATCTGCCAGCCATCGCCGGCCCTTTCGCGACTCGGCGCCTGTACAATACCTGCGACGACCCCGTCACGACGGCGGGCCTCGCGCCGGAGGCATCATGGAGTATGTGAAGACGGAGGTCCGCGATCGCGTTGCGGTGCTCACCCTCGACGATCCCGCTCGTCGCAACGCTCTCTCGCTCGACATGGCCGAGGCCGTCGCGGCGTCGCTCGCTCGGGTCGAGACCGATCCCGACGTCGCCGCCGTGGTCGTCACCGGCGCGCCGCCGGCCTTCTCCGCCGGCGCCGACCTCGACGATCTCGCGGCCGCCTCGCGCGAGCGACTGGGCCGGATCTATGAGGGCTTCCTCGCCCTCGCTCGCTTCCCGCTGCCGACCATCGCCGCGGTCAACGGCCCCGCGGTCGGCGCCGGGCTCAATCTCGCGCTCGCGTGCGATCTCCGGATCGCGGGGGCGGGCGCGCACTTCGAGTCGCGCTTTCTCGACCTCGCCCTCCATCCCGGCGGCGGTCACGGATGGATGCTCGACCGCATCCTCGGCCCCCAGGGCGCGGCCGCGATGGTTCTGCTCGGCCAGGGCCTGAGCGGCGAGGAGGCCGCGCGCTGCGGGCTCGCCTGGCGGGTCGTTCCGGACGAGGCGCTGCGCGATACGGCGCTCGAGATCGCGGCCCGCGCGGCGGTCGCCCCGCTCGAGCTCATGCGCCGGATGAAGTCGACCCTGCGCGAGGAAGCGGCTCTGAAGGGCCACGACGATGCGGTCGCGCTCGAGCTCGAGGTCCAGCTGTGGTCGACCGAGCAGCCCGCTTTCCGCGACCGGCTCGAGGCCCTGCGTCGCCGGATCGCCCAGCGGAGGTCCCGTTGAGCACGTGCCCGGTCGCGCCGACGCCGGACATCGGAGGCTGCGGATGAGCCAGGAGACGATCCTCCTCGAGCGCGACGGCCCAGTTCTCGTGCTGCGCCTCAACCGCCCGGAGCGGATGAACGCGGTCATCGAGCGGATGTACGTGGAGATCCATGAGGCGCTCGCGCGCGCCGCGGCCGACCCTGCGGTCCGCGTGCTGGTCCTGACCGGCTCCGTGCTCCACCGCGACGGCGCCGTCCGGCAGGCCTTCTGCGCCGGCGCCGATCTCAAGGAGCACGCCGACGGCCACCGCGACGCGGCCGCTCGTCGCGCCTACATCGAGCTCGCCCACGAGACCACGCGACGGCTGTGGAGTCATCCGACTCCGGTGATCGCGGCGCTCAACGGGCCGGCGCGCGGCGCGGGAGCGGAGATGGCGGTCGCCTGCGACCTGATCCTGATGGCGGACTCTGCCACTCTCGCATTTCCCGAGACCGGGCTCGGCACCTTCGTCGGCGGCGGGGTCACCCTCCACCTGCCGCGTCTGGTCGGCCTCGCGCGGGCCAAGGAGCTGATCTACACGGGCCGGGTGCTCGACGGTCCAGCGGCGGTGGAGATCGGCCTTGCTGTCGCGAGCATGCCCGTGGAGCGACTCATGGACCAGGCACTCGACCTCGCTCGGCGGCTCGCCGAGCGCGCGCCGTTGTCGATGACGCTGGCCAAACGTCACCTCCAGCGCGGCTACGGGCTCGAGCTCGACGCGGTGCTGCGGCAGGAGACCGACGCCATCCTCGCGTGCATGGCGACCGCCGACTGGCAGGAGGGCGTGCGCGCCTTCGCCGAGCGACGCCGCCCGGTCTTTCAGGGGAGCTGACGATGGGGCTGGAGCGGATCCTCGACGCGCGCTCGGTGGCCGTGGTCGGCGCCTCCAGGGACGAGCGCAAGCGCGGCTACCAGGCCGTCCGCGCCCTCCTCGACAGCTGCTTCGACGGCGACATCTACCCGGTCAACCCTCATGAGGAGCGCATCCTCGGGCTGCACTGCCACCCTGCAGTGGACGCGATCCCGGACCCGGTCGACCTTGCCCTGATCACCACCCGCGCGGACACCGTGCCCGATGTGCTCGAGGCGTGCGGGAAGCGCGGCGTCGCCGGCGCGGTGATCGTCGGCGGGGGCTTCGGCGAGCTCGGCGGCCAGGGACGGCGGCTGCAGGAGCGGATCGTGCGCATCGCGCGCCGCCACGGCCTCCGACTGGTCGGACCGAACACCAGCGGGCTGATCAACGTCCACTCCGGTCTCAACCTGGTCGGCCTGGCCAATGTGCCGCGCGGCGACATCGCCCTGGTCTCGCAGAGCGGCAACATGGGCCTCCACATCATCACCGAGGCGACGATCAAGAGCCAGAGGGGCTTCTCCTACTACGTCGGGGTCGGCAACGAAGCGGACATCCGCTTCCACGAGTACGTCGAGTTTCTGACCGAGGATCCCAAGACCAAGGTCATCATGGTCTACGTCGAGGGCCTCAGCGACGGCCGCGCATTCCTCCAGCAGGCCTACCGGACCACGCTGAAGAAGCCGATCGTGCTGCTCAAGGGTGGTCGCTCGGCCACCGGCAGTCGCTCGGTCGGCTCCCACACCGGCGCACTGGCAGGGATCTCGGAGGTCTCTCGCACCGCGTTCACCCGCGCCGGGATCATCACCCTCGAGTCCTCGGACGAGCTCTTTCCGGCCGCCGAGGCGCTGTCGAGCCTGCCGCCGATGCATCGGCCGTCGGTCGCCATCCTCGCCGACGGCGGCGGCCACGCCACCGTTGCCGCCGACGTTCTCTCGGACGACGGCCTGCGCCTGCCGTCTCTCAGCCGCGCGACCCGCGACCGTCTGGCGACGGTGCTGTCGCCCAACGCCTCGCTGCGCAACCCGGTCGACGTCGCCGGCTCGACCGACTCCGATCCCGGCGTTTTCGCCGACTGTGCGCGCATCCTGCTCGAGGACCCGGACATCTCGGGACTGCTCCTGGTCGGCCTTTTCGGCGGCTATGGCATCCGTTTCGCCGAGCGGCTGAGCTTCATCGAGGAGGACGCTGCCCATCGCATGGGCAAGCTGGTGCACGAGCTCGGCAAGCCGATCGTGGTCCACAGCCTCTACACCTTCGCCCGTCCGCATGCGCTCGACCTGCTGCGCTACTACGGCATTCCGGTCGTCGACTCGGTCGACGTGGCGTGCCGACTGATGGCGGTGCTGTCGCGCTACGGGCACCGCCTCGCCGCCACCCACCGGAAGACCAACTTCGTCTTCCGCTGGGGCGCGAAGGCGAAGTCGGAGGGCCGCGCCCTGATCGACGGCGCCCTCGCCGAGGGCCGCCGCTCGCTGCTCGAGCACGAGGCCAAGCGCCTGCTCGCCCTCCACGGCGCGCCGGTCTCGGCCGACCGGCTGGCGACCAGCGCTACAGAGGCTGCGGAGCTCGCCGAGGCCGCCGGCGGCCCGGTCGCGCTCAAGGTGAGCTCGCCCGACGTGCTCCACAAGAGCGACGTCGGCGGGGTCCGGCTCGCCCTCGAGGGGCGCGCCGCGGTCAGCGCGGCGTTCGACGAGATCCTCGCCAGCGTCGGGCGCCACCGTCCCGGCGCGGACGTCCGTGGCTGCGTCGTCTCACCGATGGCCGCCCCGGGGGTCGAGGTGATCGTCGGCACCAAGGTCGATGCACAGTTCGGTCCTGTGGTGATGTTCGGAATCGGCGGCATTCTGGTCGAGGTGCTCAAGGACGTCGTCTTCCGGGTGCTGCCGGTGTCGAAGTACGCCGCCCGGGAGATGGTCTCGGAGATCCGTTCGGCCCCGATCCTGAACGGCGTCCGCGGCCAGCCGCCGGTCGACCACGACAGCCTGGTCCGGCTGATCCTGACCGTTTCCGAGCTGGTCGAGGCCTACCCCGAGATCCACGAGATGGACCTCAACCCCGTGATCGCCCGACCCGACGGCGCGAGCGTGGTCGATGCCCGGATCCTGCTCAGGCGCAACCACCACAACGGACGATGACCGTGTCGCGGCTTCGCCCGCGACGCAGTCCGTGAGCCGTGAGAGGGAAGACGCAAGACGCCTGCGAGGCGGGCTCGTTGCTCTCACGCAGCTGCTTCTCCGAACCGATTGCCCCGTCCTATCGTCCCCTCACCCCTCACCCCGCACGCCTCGGCCGCCTCGTACGCGCTGCTGAACCGCCCCCTCTCGATCTCCTCGATCACCTGCTACTTGAACGCCTCACTGTACTTCACCAGCTGCCCTGCCACCGGCTCACCCCCCTTCGAGTGTCAACCTATGTCAGGACGGGTCACGGGACATTGCGTCTCGCGTCTCAGGTCTTGCGCTTCGCGCTCCGTACCTTACTGCGAGACGAGCTCCACCCCTTCGCCCATCGGCTCGACGGCGGGCCGCAGCGCCAGGGGCTCGCGAAACACACCGAGCAGGTGAATGGTCTGCTCGGCGATCTTGAGCGAGTCCCACAGGAAGCTGTAGAAGAGAATGCTCAGGCGCGTCTTCGACGAGTTGTCCTGGATGCGCATGATCTGGTTCTGGTCGAACTCATGGACCAGGAGGCGGAGGCCGCGGTAGCGCTCGGCCACCGCTGCCTCGCCGGGGCGGGAGCGGCGCAGCAAGGCCTCGGAGGCCGCCTCCAGGATCTCTGCCACGTGCCGGCGTACCTGGTCGAGCTCGCCCTTCTGGGCTTCGAGCAGGCCGGCGTGGTTGTTGGCGACGTGGAGATGGGCCCGCATCACCATATCGCGCAGACTCTCGGTGATCTCCTGGAGCGAGCTGATGGTCTGAGCGTAGCGCTGGGACTCCTCGACGTCCGCCCGGTGGAGCAGGCGCAGGATCTTGAAGATGTTGGCAGCGATGACGTTCGACCACCGCTGCACGGTGCGCTGGCGATACCGGTTGGCCTTCAGAGCCGGGCGGTCGTTCGCGAACACCCCAGTGAAGGCCGCGTCGAGGATCGTCCGCACCTCACCGAGCAGGACGCCGGCATGCTCGGAGGTGGTCGCGATCGCGGCGTCCGCGTCGGTGATCTTGCGCAGGTTGAAGACCTCGGCGACCCGCTCTTCATGCTCACGGCTGCGGTGAACCCCGTGGGTGTGGAGGATGACCACGACCACCAGCACCGCGATCCCGACGACGGCGATCGAGCGACCGAAGTAGATCGCGGTCGCGAACAGCGCCGAGACCGTGAACGCCATCATCGCGGTGAAGAACCAGCCGCCGATCACCGTCAGTACGCCACTCACACGGTAGGCTGCGCTCTCCCGCCCCCACGCCTGGTCGGAGAGGGATGCGCCCATCGCGACCATGAAGGTGACGTAGGTGGTCGACAGCGGGAGCTTGTACGAGGTGGCGAGCGAGATGAGGGCAGCCGCGACCACCAGGTTGACGCCCGCCCGCAGGAGGTCGAACGAGGGCACCATGCCGTCGTGATCCGGCGACGGCCGGAAGGCGGCGCGGTCGAAGCGGCTTCCGATCCACTTCCGGAGGGACACCGGGACCGCCCTGACGGAGCTGTCGAAGACCGCCGCGACCAGGCGCACGATTGCTCGCGACAGAACCGTCGACTCGAACCGCTCGTAACCTTCATCCTGGCGACCGAGCCGGACCTCGGTCCGGGTCACGGTGCGGGCCTTGCGCGACACCCACAGTGTCGTGACCATGACCACTCCGGCAATGAGCAGGTAGATGGTGCTCGACCGGACCGGCTGCTGGAGCGCCTCCATCGGCAGGGACAGCGGCATGCCACTGCCACCCGCGACGATCACCGCGCTCAGGCCCGCGAGCGGGACCCCGATGAAGTTCACCAGGTCGTTGGCGGCGAACGCCATCGCGAGCGCGAAGGTGCCGACCAGGACGATCACCTTGAGAATCTGGACGCGGGTGAACCAGAGCAGGAGCTGGAGCGCCGCCGCGCACGCCGCGAACGATCCGAGCAGGATCACGCTCGAGTGGCCGTTGATCCACGCCACGGTGTCCGGGGTCAGGAACGAGGCGCCCTTGGCGCCCTTGATCACGATGAAGTACACGATCGACGCCAGAGCGGCTCCGCCCCACAGGCCGCCCCACCTGCGCAGGCGATGCTCGAAGTCGAAGGTGAAGATGATGCGGCTGACGAACTGGACCAGCGCCCCGCTGAAGAAGGCCACGACGACGGACAGCAGGATGCCGAAGATGATCGTCAGCGCTTTCCCGGTGTTGATGTAGTTGACCAGGTTGGCGGCGCTGGATCCGGCCCGGTGGAGCATGATCGCGGACACGGCGACCGCCGCCCCGAGCAGCTCGAAGACGATCGACACCGTGGTCGAGGTCGGCAGACCGAAGGTGTTGTAGAGGTCGAGCAGGATGATGTCGGTCAGCATCACCGCCAGGAAGACCACAATCAGCTCGGGCATGGTGAAGTACTGGGGATGGAAGATCCCTTTCCGGGCAACCTCCATCATGCCGCTCGAGAAGGTGACACCGGCCAGGATGCCGAGGCTGGCGATGGCCAGGATGACCTTACGGGGCGCCACCCGCGACCCGATCGACGAGTTCAGGAAGTTGACCGCGTCGTTGCTGACGCCCACCACGAGGTCGGAAACGGCCAGGCCGAGGAGGATCACCACGGCAACCTGGAACACGCCCATGTGGATCCGTCTCCCGTTGATGGATCGCGGTCACGGAACCTAGCAGGTGATCGTGGAGATCCCCGCCGGCCTCCGCGGGAGAGTAGTACAGCTCTGAGTTGATCTCAACGGCGCCTCGCAATGACCTCCGCCAGCCTCGAGGGTTTCGTCCCTGGAGCCGGACTTCGACCCACCGTCCAGGACCCGGGCTCGATCCGCCCTGTGAAGCGACGTCAACCCGCGAGGACCCGCGCACAGAGCACGGTCACGTCGTCGTCAGGGGGGCGCTCCTCGAGGTGCGCGGCAAGGTCCAGGGACAGGCGCCCGACGAGATCGAGCGCGGACGACGCGGTCGCCACGCACCCCGCGAGACGTTCAAGGCCGTACTCCCCGGAGGCGGAGCCCATCCCTGCCTCGTGCACGCCGTCCGTGTACAGGACGAGCAGGTCGCCGGGCTCGAGCACGAGGCTGCCGGCCTCATAGTGCTGATCGGGCAGCAGGCCGATCGGACGACCCGTCGCCCCGAGCCGATCGACCGCGCCCGCGCGGGCCAGCATCACCGGCGGATGACCGGCGTTGACCCAGGTCAGGCACCGTTGCGCTGGGCGCCACTCGAGCACCACCAGGGTCGCGTACTTGCGCCCCCGGGTCAGCTGATAGAGCAGGTCGTTGCCCTCCTCGACCACCCGAGACAGCGAGCGCCGGTCGGCGCGCCGACTCCACATGTAGGCCTGAACGTTGGAGGCGATCAGGCCCGCCGAGACGCCCTTGCCTGAGATGTCCGCCATCACCAGCCACCAGCGACGACCGGAACCGGCCGGAATCACGTCGTAGTAGTCTCCTCCGACCTCGAGGCACGGCCGCACCAGGGCCTCGACCTCGAGCCCGGAGATCCCGTCGAGGTTCCGTGGCCGAAGCGTGCGCTGGATCTCGGCCGCGAGCCGCAGCTCCTCGCCCATCCGCTCCCGCGCCACGATGTCGCGGTGCAGGCGAGCGGTGGTGAGGGCGATCGCGAACGGTACCCCGAGCTCGCCGAGGAAGGCCACGTCGTCCTCGGTGAATCCGGCACCGCGGTGGTTGAGCAGCTGCAGAACCGCAACCAAGGTGCCCTCGCGGTCGCTGACCGGTACGGTCAGCAGCGACCGGGTGCGAAAGCCGGTGGCGTGGTCGACCCCGGGGTCGAAGCGGGCGTCGGCATAGGGGTCGTTGAGAATCTCCGCCTCGCCGCTGGCTGCCACCGCACCGACGATGCCGTCACCGATCGAAAGCCGGAGCGGCGTCCGGCCGATCCCCTGCGCGACCAGTGAGCTGAGTGTCCCGGCCGCGGTGTCGACCAGGAACAGGCTGCCGCGCTCGGCGTCGATCAACCGCGTCGCGATGTCGACGACGTGCTCGGCGAGCCGGCGCAGGTCGAGTGTCGAGTTGACGAGGACGCTGGCATCGACGACCGCCTGCAGGCGCTGGAGCCGTGCCCCGAGCTCGTCGAGACGGCTCATGCGCTGACCTGGCCAAGGTGGCGGCCGATCCAGGCGGCCAGCACCTCGAGCTCGCCGGGCCCGCGCAGGGCGACCTCGGTGTGCGCCGCTTCGGCGAGCGCCGTCACGAGACGAACCTCGTCGTAACGGCCGGAGCCGCGGAACAGCTGCTGCAGCACCCATGGCGACGGGGCCTTGCCGCCTCGGCTGGAGAGCAGGTCTCCGGCGCCTTCCGCGAGGCGGGCCTCGAGCGCCGGCAGCAGCCGTCGCTGGAACACGCTCCGATACCATCCGCGGTCGCCGGTCCGGCTGGGGTCCATTTCCCCCTCAAGGCCACAGGCAACGGCGAGGCGATGCACCGCGAGCAACTGTGCGAGGAGGTTGGACACCTGGCCGAGGACCACGCCTGCGACACGCCCCGGTGCGATTTCCTCACCGCGCCAGTCGCGCACCGCCTCACCCCGCGCGGCCGCCTCGAGCACCTCCAGCACCGGTCGCGCGCTGCGCCCGAGCACGGCGTCGCGGACGACCTCCGTGGAGCGCTCGCGGGGCAGCACCAGGCGTCGCACGAGCTCCGAGCCAATCGGCGCACCACCCGACGCCGTGGCGAGCTTGCGCGCCTCCGCGACCAGGCGCCGAGGGGCGAACCCGAGCCGCTCGAGCAGCAGGTCACCCGCCTCGCGCTGGAATCTGGCTTCGGGCACCACGCGCGCGAGCAGGCCTCGAAGCGCCGCCGTCTGCTGATCGGAAAGCAGGGTCTCCTCCCACGGCTTGGGATCCGCAGGGAGCGGCAGCCAGTCCAGGGTGCCGGTGCTCGAGGCCTTGATCGCATCTGCCAGAGGTCCCTTGGGCTCTCTGGCGCAGCACGCGCCCAGGATCAGTGCGACCTCGTCCGGGACACCGTCCGCGACGACCTCGACCAGCGGCTCGAGCAGGCTCGCATCGAGGCCCTCGTCGGCGCCGTTGCGGGCGCCTCGCCGCCGCGGCGTCGCCGCCACCCACGGACCCGCGTGGGCGACGACCAGCACCCGCGCCGGTGCGAACAGGGATGGGGAACGGACCTCGTAGGCGACGTCGGCCGGCGCCGAGTCCTCCGGCAGCGTCTCTGCTTCGACCCCGAGCGCGGCACAGGCCCCTGCAGCAGCCTCTTTCAGTGACTCCTCGAGCAGGTAGTCGTCCGGGCATGCGACCAGACGAACCGGCGCCACGTCACAGATCGCCGCGGTCCTGGAGCTCCTGGCAGTCGATGCAGTGGCGCGTCCACGGGACCGCCTGCAACCGCGGCACCTGGATCTTCCCACCACAGTTGTTGCACTGGCCGTAACGTCCGTCCTCGATACGCTTGAGCGCCTCGTCGATGGACTTCAGGATCTGCCGCTCACCGGTGGAGAGCTGGTAGCTGAGGTCACGCGACATGGTCGTCAGAGCGCGGTCGCCGAGGTCAGGAGCGTCTTCGCCGTTGCCCTCGTGCTCACTGCTGCGTGCGGCTCGCACGCGGGCCAGAAGATCGTCGCGCTTCGCCAGTAGCAGCGTGCGGAACGAATCGAAGTCCTCACTGTTCATGGCTTCACTCCCCCCGAGGCGCCCGACCTCAACGGCCGGCGGCGCCGCCTCGACCACGCCCCTCCGGTGTGACCGGAGCGGGCGCCCAGAGGCTCGCGTCGAAACGCTCTCTCATTCTAGCGTGTATGTCTTTCCAGGTCGCGCTGCGCGGGTGCCGAGATGGTCGGCATGTCGATGCCCGCCGTGGGGTGGTGGGAAACGCAAGCTAGACCATGATCCGGCGATGGTAGGCGCCGCCGATGAGGATGTCGCTGGCCCGATAGATCTGCTCCCAGAGCAGCAGTCGAGCGAGCAGGTGCGGCAACGTCATCGCGCTCAGCGACAGCCTGAGGTCGGCGGACGCGGCAAGCTCGGGGTCGAGGCCGAGGTCCGATCCGAGCACCAGCGCGAGCCCTTCCCTCCCGGCCGCCTCGACGTTTTCGAGCCAGCCGGCGAAGGCTTCGCTGTCGAGCTGGCGCCCGGTCTCCTCGAGCGCCACCAGCTTCCACCCGGTGGGAACGACCCGCCGCGCCGCGCCGGCTTCTGCCGCGACCGCGCGGTGCGGATCAGCGTCCCGCCCGGCGCGGGCCGGCTTCAGCGGCAGATCTTCGGCCGGCCAACGCCGGCACACGCGGCGCCGGTAGGTCGCGACCTCGGCCTCGTAGGGGCTCGCGGCCGGCCGCCCGAACCAGATCACCCGGAGCTTCACTTTTCGGTGGGCTCGTCCCCGGGGTCCGCGCTTCCGACGGCGAGGCGGGGCGCACTCGACCACAGCCGGTCCAGGGAGTAGTAGCTGCGCCGCTCCTCGGAGAACACGTGGATCACGAAGTCTCCGTAGTCCATCAGCACCCACTCGCAGGTCGACTCGCCCTCGACGTGCAGTGGACGGCGGCCCTCGCCACGCAGCGTCGCCGCCACGTTGTCGACGATCGCGCCGACCTGGCGCGGATTGGCGCCCGAGCAGAGCACGAAGCTGTCGGCGAGCGAGGTCATCTCGGAGACGTCGAGGGCAACGATCTGGAAGCCCTTCTTGGCCCTCGCCGCTTCAACCGCGGCCGCAACGGCGGCGACGATGTCAGCGTCAGGCATGATCATCCTCCAAGACGCCCTCGTGGCGGTACAGCCGGTACTTCTCGATGTAGGTGTTGACCTCGTGCGGGACCAGCTCGCGGATCGGCTGTCCGCGGCGCTGGCGCTCCCGGACCGAGGTTGCAGAGATCGGGAACGGCTCGTGGTTGAGCAGGTAGATGGTGGCCTCCTCGGGATCGGCGACGCGCTCGAAGGGGACCACGGTGCGCAGCCTGGGGCGAAGCACCGCAGGGACCCTCCGCTCGAGCTCCGGACCCCACATGTGGGCTCGGTGAAGGACGACGAGGTGGGCGAGATCGACCAGCTCCTGCCAACGGTCCCAGCTTCCGATCTGCGAGAACGAGTCGGAACCGAGCAGGAAGTACAGGATCGCGGATGGGAAGCGGTCGCGGAAGCGGCGGACGGTGTCGACCGTGAAAGTCGGCCCTTGGGCGAAGACCTCGTCGTCCGATGCGAAGAAACGCTCGTACGGGAGGGTGGCGAGCGCGACCATGGCCAGCCGATGGGTCACGGGGGTCAACGGCTGGCCGTCCTTGTGCGGCGGACGCCCGGAGGGCACGAAGTACACCGCGTCGAATTGGAAGGTCTCCTCCGCGCGCACCGTCGGCACCAGATGGCCGAGGTGGAACGGGTCGAAGCTTCCGCCGTAGATCGCGATTCGCGCTCTCACTTGGAACGGTCCCGGTCCGGCGTGGCGGCGTTGAGCAGGGCGGTGATCAAAGTATCGAGGCCCTCGCCGGTGGCCGCAGAGATGGCGAGCGCCTTGACCCCCTCAGCGCGGCCGGCATCGGCGAGCTCGGCGAGGGCGACGGAGCGGTCCGCGACGGCGTCGAGCTTGGTCCCGACCAGCAGCCATGGTCGTGCGGCGAGCTCGGCCGAGTACGCCGCGACCTCGTCGCGAATGGTCACGACCCTGGCCGCAACCGAGCTCGAGTCGGCGAGGTCGACCAGGTGGGCGAGCACCCGGCAGCGCTCGACGTGGCGCAGGAAGCGGATGCCGAGCCCGGCGCCGAGGTGGGCGCCCTCGATCAGGCCGGGAATGTCGGCGACCACCAGGGTGACGGTGTCGTCGCCGGGCGCCGAGACCACGCCGAGGTGGGGCTCGAGGGTCGTGAACGGGTAGTCCGCGATCTTCGGCCGTGCCGCCGAGACTCGGGACAGCAGGGTCGACTTGCCGGCGTTGGGCAGGCCCACGAGGCCGACATCTGCGAGCAGCTTGAGCTCGAGTGAAACCTCGCGCTCGTCGCCGGCCTCGCCCGGATCGGCACGGCGCGGCGCCTGGTTGGTCGAGGTCGCGAAGCGCGCGTTGCCCCGCCCGCCCCGGCCGCCGTGGGCGACCACTACCGACTGGCCGACCTCGACCAGGTCGGCGACGACTTCGCCGCTGGCGATGTCCCGGACCACCGTGCCCCGCGGCACCGCGAGCACGACGTCGCCGCCGCTGGCGCCGGTGCGGTTGGATCCCTCGCCGTGACGGCCTCGCGGCGCCCGGATCAGGCGCTGGTGGTGGAGGTGGAGCAGGGTGTTGAAGCTGGCTTCGGCGCGCAGGATGATCGAGCCGCCCCGGCCGCCGTCGCCCCCGTCGGGACCGCCGCGCGGGATGTACTTCTCACGTCGGAAGGACACGCAGCCGTTGCCTCCGCTGCCGGCCCGAAGGGTGATCCGCGCGGAGTCGATGAACATCGCGGCCCGGAATCACGACGGCAGGATGCTGATGAACCTGCCCAGACGTCCCCGGTCCTGGAACTTCACACGCCCCTCGGCAACCGCGAACAGGGTGTCATCGCCGCCACGCTGGACGTTCACACCGGGCTTGAACCGTGTGCCACGCTGGCGCACGAGGATCGTCCCGGAGCTCACCAGTTGCCCGTCCCCGACCTTGGTTCCGAGGCGCTGAGCGTTGGAATCACGCCCGTTGCGGCTCGAACCCTGACCCTTCTTGTGAGCCATGTCCCCCCCTACGCCTCGATGGCCTCGATGCGGACGCGGTAGTAGTCCTGACGGTGGCCGGCGGTCCGCTTGTAGCCCTTGCGCCTCTTCTTCTTGAACACGATCACCTTGTTGCCACGCACCGGGGCGATCACCTCGCTGCGGACCAGGACTCCCTCCACCAGAGGCTTGCCGACACGCAGCTCTTCGCCGAGGTTGACCAGCATCACCCGCTCGAAGAGAAGGTGGTCCCCACTCTCGAGGTCGGGCTCGGTCCGCTCCACGCACAGCTCGTCGCCGGGGCTGACCCGGTACTGCTTGCCGCCATGCTCCACGATCGCGTAGTCGCTCATGCCACACCTCTCCCCATACGAGGGCGATCCTTTTAGCAGATTGAAGGTTATCTGTCAAACCCTCGGGAGGGCGTGAGCCCGGGAGAATCCACGGGACGGGCCGGTTCCGGCCCGTCCCGGATTGCAGCCGTCAGGCTGGTGCGGCATCCAGGTTATCGCCCGGGTCGGCGCAATGGCGGCCCGCCGGCGCGCGGCACCCCCGGCCGAGGAACATCGCCTTGTCGTTGATTGAACTCCTGCCGCATCCGGCCGAGCTCGCGCCACTGCTCGCGGGTCAGGCTCTGCCGAACCGCGAGCAGGAGCTCGAAGCGCTCGTTCTCGAGCCTCTGGCGCGCCTTCTGCAGCGCCGCGAAGGCCTGCCGGACCTGGTCCGGATCGACCACGTCGCGGTCGACGAGCTCCGCGAGGTCGAACTCGGCGCGCTTGACGTCGGCGTTGAGGTCGATCATCCGCCGGGCGTGCTCCACCACCAGGTCGCGGATTGCAGCCTGCTGGCTCTCGCTGAGGTGGATCCTCTCGACCACGCGTGGGTTCTCCCACCATCGTCCGGGTGGGATGTTGAGCTCGGCGGCCGCGAGGCCGGCTCCGAGCAGCAGGGCCAGCAGTGTCATCGTCACTCGTCGTGTCATCGTCGTCGTCCCCCTCCAGCCCGCTCACGACGTCGGGTTGTTGATCACGGCCTGGAGCTCGTCGGCATCGGGCACGATCGGCTCGAGGGCCTCGAACCCCGGGTACACCGGCCCGTCCAGGGTCGCATTCACCTCGGCCAGGATGCGCTCGACCGGGACCGGGGCGGTAGGCTGCGGTTGTCGCCGGCTGAGCTGGAGCGCCCCCAGCCCGAGCGCCGCCAGGATGAGAGCCGCCGCTGCGAGCAGCCGCACCCGCCTCCGCGGCGCCAACGCGACCACCGTCGCGCCCGGCGGCAGACGCTCGAGCACGGCGAGGCGCTGGGCCTCCCAGTCGGGCTCGTCGCCGAGCCGCGCACGGCGCAGCCCGTCGAGCTGCTCGCCGAAGGCCTCGACCCGGCGCCGGCAGATCAGGCACTGGGCCAGGTGGTCGGCGGCGGCGGCCTCCAGCGGCAGCTGCGCCATCGCGCGTGACAGGTCGTTGTCGTCGAGATGGGTCGTCATCGTACGTCTCCGAGCTCCCGCCGCATCCGGTGTACGGCGCGATGCAGCTGTGTCTTGACCGTCCCGACGTGGACGGCGAGGGCGGCCGCGATCTCTTCCAGCTCGAGCTCGGCGAAGAACCGGAGCCGGAAGATCTCGCGCTGGCGGGCGGGCAGGGCGCTCTCCGAGGCCAACAGCCGGGCCACTGCCTGGCGCTGGGCGGCACGGGCCTCCGGGTCGGCGGCCTTGTCTGCGAGCCCGGCCAACCCGCCGGCCCCGGTCTCGTCGTCGTCCTCGGCACGGGGGCCCTCGCGCTTCCTGCGCCGCAGCTCGTCGAGGCAGGTGTTGATCGCGATCCGCGTCAGCCAGGTCGCAAACGCCGCGCGGCCGTCGAACGAGGGCAGGCGCACGAAGGCCTTGACAAGGGCGTCCTGGGTTGCGGCATCCGCCTCGTCGGCGCCGACGTACTGCCGGCACACGCGCCACACCCGGCGCTGGTATCGGGTCACCAGCGTGCCGAAGGCCTCGCGGTCCCCGCCGCAGGCCGCCGCCACCAGGGTCTCGTCGTCCACCTGGGAAAGATCGGATCGAGTCGGCGTCATTGCGTCAGCTCGCCACACGTCCATCCGACGCTGCCGGCGGATCGGGGTTGACACGCATCGTCCCGACCAGGGTAGCCTGCATCTCTCACCAGGTCCCTCCTGTGGGCACCGATTGACCAGCCATCGCGGCACACTCGCAATGTGACCTGGTGAGAGGTGCAGGCTAGTCGTTCGCCGGTTCGGGCTCGTCGGAGGGCTCGACGGCGGCGACTCCCGGCCGGGTCGGGAAGGTCAGGGTGACCTCGGTCCCGAGTCCCTCGCGCGAGTCGAGCTGGAGCGTCCCGCCCATATGCTGGACCATGTGCTTGACGATCGCCAGGCCGAGGCCGAGACCGCCCTCGCCTGGGGTGCGGGCGCGGTCGAGGCGGTAGAAGCGCTGGAGCACGGCCTTGAGCTCGGTGGCCGGAATCCCGACCCCGCTGTCGGACACGCTCAGCATCACCGCCGAGCCCGACGACCAGCCGCGAATCTCGACCCAGCCGCCGCGTCGGTTGTACTTGATCGCGTTGTCGACCAGGTTCGAGAGCACCCGTGAGAGGGCGCGCCGATCGCAGGTACAGTACAGCTCGTCGGGCACGCCGAGGCGCAGCTCGACCTCCGCGCGGTCGGCCTGGGCGGAGAAGTCGTCGACCACCTCGCTCGCGATCCCGGCGAGGCGGTGCAGCTCCGGCTTGAGCTCCACCTGGCCGGCCTCGATCGAAGCGAGCTCGTAGAGCTCGTCGGTGAGCCGCGTCATGCGCTCGACCTGGCGGACCACGATCTCGGCCAGGTGGGAGTCGACCTCACCCTCCATCGCCTCGACGCTGGTGCGCAGCACCGTCAGCGGCGAGCGCAGCTCGTGGGACAGATCCTGGACGAAGCGGCGGCGGAACTCCGCCGAGCGGCGCACCAGGCCGACGTCGGCGAGCAGCGCGACGGCGCCGCCGTCGGGGGCGGGAAAGGCCCGCACCTCCCACAGCCCGCGCGGGTTCTCGACCAGCACCCGCTCCGAGCGGCCGCCGGCGACTGCGGCGCGGACCGCTTCGACCACGCTCGGGACCCGGACCACCTCGAGCAGATGCGTGCCCGGCCGCACCTCGTCGACGCCCACGAAGTGGAGGGCGACCGGGTTGACCAGGCGCAGGTGGAGCCCGTGGTCGACCATCAGGAGCCCCTCGCCGAGCCCGGCCGAGAGGTTCTCGATCAGCCGCGAGAGCTCGGTGCGCTCGCGCTCGCGCGCCTCGAGCAGCTCCTTGAGCTCGCGCAGCAGCGCCAGTGGCTCGGGTCCGCCGGCGGCGCCGAGCTCGTCGACGAGCTCCGCGTGGGGCCGGCCGAGCCGCTCCCAGACCACCCCGACGATGAGCGCCACCGCCAGCACCCAGAGCAGGACCAGCAGCGCCGGCGAAGGAGCAGCGAGCTGGGCGAACAGGAGCAGGGGCAGGGAGGCGACGGCGGCGATCAGGAGCAGACGGGGAACGGTCACGGAAAGCCCCGGAAGCGGTAGCCGGCGCCGATCACGGTCTCAATCGCCTCGGCCCCGAGCTTGGCGCGCAGGGCGCGGATGTGGACGTCGACTGTCCGCGTCTCGACATCCGACGAGATCCCCCACACGCGCTCGAGGACCCGCTCGCGCGAGGCGACGCGGGGCCGGTTGGTGATCAGGTACCAGAGCAGCTCGAACTCGCGGACCGTCAGGCGGACCGGCTCGCCGTCGAGGGCAACGTCCATCGGCCCGCGCCGCACCGCGAGCCGGGTGTCCCGGTACTCGTCCTCGGGCACGCCGCCGTCGAGGCTGCGGCGGCGCAGCAGCGCGCGGATCCGGCTCTTGAGCTCACGCAGTGAGAACGGCTTGGTGATGTAGTCGTCGGCGCCGAGGTCGAGGCCCAGGACCCGGTCCGACTCCTCCACCCGGGCGGTGAGCATGATGATCGGCAGGTCGCGCACGGCCTCGGTGTCGCGCAGCTCACGGCACACGCCGAGGCCGTCGAGATCGGGCAGGTTGAGGTCGAGCAGGACGAGGTCCGGCGGGCTGCCGAGGATCCCGTTGAGGCCCTCGCGGCCGGTCGCGTAGCGGGCCGTCTGGTAGCCCTCCCGGTCGAGCGCCATCACCAGGCTGGCCGCGAGGTCGGCGTCGTCCTCGACGAGGGCGATGCGTTCACGGGACATGGTTCCTCCTTCGGCGGCGGCGCTCACTCCGCAGGGAACTCCTCCTTGTGCTTGCGCTCACCGCCGTCGATCGCGGTGTGACGGATGTTCTGGGCCTCCGCCAGGTATACGACCTCCTCTGCGATGTTGGTCGCCTGGTCGGCCACGCGCTCCGCGAAGCGGGCGGTGAAGATCAGGTCGAGTGCGCGTGTGATGGTCGACGGATCCTCCATCATGAAGGTCAGCAGCTCGCGGAAGATCTGGACGTAGAGCGCGTCGACCTCGTCATCACGACGGATGACCTCGCGCGCCAGGGCGGTGTCGCGGGCGACGAAGGCGGAGATCGAGTCGCTGACCATGGCCCGCGCCACCGCCAGCATCCGCGGCAGGTCGATCAACGGCTTGACCGGCGGCCGCGCGTTGAGGTGGAGCACCCGCTGCGCGATATTGACCGCGTTGTCCGCGATCCGCTCGAGCTCCGGGCCGAGCTTGATCGCGACCAGGACGAAACGCAGGTCGACCGCGGTCGGCTGGTGGCGGACGATGAACTCGGCGGTGAGCTGGTCGATCAGGACCTCGTGACGGTCGATCTCGTCGTCGAGATCGATCACCGCGCGGGCGAGGTCTGAGTCGCGCTCGATCAGGGCGCGGCTGACGTCCTCGAGGGACTTCTCGGCCAGACCGGCCATGGTCAGCACGGTCTGCTTGATCTGCTCGATCTCGATCTCGAACTGTCGCTGCATCACATCTCCTCGGGCACCCCGTGGACGCCCCGCGGCAACGGGGCCGTTCGGGCCGTCGGTCCCCGCCGGTGGCGGGGAACGCGACGCAAACGGTCGGGGACCTGTGCCGGCATCGTATCAGTCAGCCGAATCTTCCGGTCACGTACTCCTCCGTGAGCTTCTCGGTCGGGTTGGTGAACATGGCCGTGGTCACGGAGAACTCGACCAGCTCACCGAGCATGAAGAACGCCGTCAGGTCGGCGATCCGGGCCGCCTGCTGGAGGTTGTGGGTGACGATCACGATCGTGTAGCGGTCCTTGAGCTGGAGCAGGGTCTCCTCGATCTTGGCGGTGGAGACCGGGTCGAGCGCCGAGGCGGGCTCGTCGAGCAGCAGCACCTCGGGCTCGTTGGCGAGGGCGCGCGCGATGCACAGCCGCTGCTGCTGTCCGCCGGAGAGGTCGAGCGCGGAGTCGTTGAGCCGGTCCTTGACCTCGTTCCACAGGTCGGCCTGCTTGAGCGAGCGCTCGACTGTCTCACCGAGCCGGGCGCGGTCGCGCACGCCGGACATCCGCGGGCCGAAGGTGATGTTGTCGCGGATCGACATCGGGAACGGGTTCGACTTCTGGAACACCATCCCGACCCGCTTGCGCAGCCGCTCGAGGTCGATCGCTGGATGGTAGATGTCCTGCCCGTCGACCTTGACCTCGCCGGTCACCCGGACCCCCTCGATGACGTCGTTCATCCGGTTGAAGCAGCGCAGGAACGTCGACTTGCCGCAGCCGGAGGGCCCGATCAGGGCGGTGATGCGGTTCTCCGGCATGGCCAGGGTGATCTTCTTCAGCGCCCGGGTCTCGCCGTAGAACAGGTCGAGGTCACGGGACGTCAGCATCGCTCGGGAGTCGGTCATGGGCGTCCTCACACCGCCTGGCCGCGGTAGGCCCGGCGCAGACGCCGGCGGATCACGATCGCGGTCAGGTTCATCGCTACGACGAGCACGAGCAGGACGAGGGTGGTGGCGAAGGCCATCGGCTTGGCCGCCTCGACGTTGGGCGACTGCATCGAGACGTCGTAGATGTGGAAGCCGAGGTGCATGAACTTGCGCTGCAGGTGCAGGAAGGGCGGCGTACCGTCGACCGGCAGGCTCGGAGCGAGCTTGACCGCGCCGGTGAGCATCAGTGGCGCAACCTCGCCGGCGGCGCGGCTGACCGCGAGGATCAGGCCGGTCAGGATCCCGGGCATCGCCGCCGGCAGGATGATCCGGCGCAGTGTCTGCCACTGGGTCGCGCCGAGGGCGAGCGAGCCCTCCCGCCAGCTGCCGGGCACCGCGAGCAGGCCCTCGCGGGTCGCCACCACCACCACCGGGACGGTGAGCAGGGCGAGCGTCAGCGACGCCCACAGGATGCCGCCGGTGCCGAAGGTCGGCGTCGGCAGCCGGTCGGCGAAGAAGGCCCGGTCGATGCTGCCACCGACGCCGTAGATGAAGAAC
>Ga0315540_10000638_pt1 | contig 19873 bp, 10 predicted proteins | sample SalMarSW160110MG_FD_203677 | JGI IMG/M metagenome (GOLD analysis project Ga0315540, IMG submission 203677) | Salt marsh sediment microbial communities from the Plum Island Ecosystem LTER, Massachusetts, United States - Salt Marsh Sediment SW1601-10 ...
TGAGCGGGTCGAGTTCCAGTGCCAGCTGCTTCTCGATCGCCCCGCGGGGGCGGGTGAAGCGGGCGAGCAGGTCGTAGAGAACAGGCGTCAGAAACAGGGTCAGCGCCAGGGCGAACATCAACCCGCCGACGATCACCGTGCCGATGGCCTGGCGGCTTTCGGCGCCGGCGCCGGTTGCAAATACCAGCGGCACGGCCCCCAGCACCGTCGAGACGACGGTCATGACGATGGGGCGCAAACGGATCACCGAAGCCTCGATCACCGCCTCATGGATGGAATAGCCCTCGTCGCGCAACTGGTTGGCGAACTCGACGATCAGGATGCCATTCTTGGCCATCAGGCCGATCAGCAAGATGATGCCGATCTGGCTGTAGATATTGAGACTCATGCCGCCCAGCCATAGCGAATAGACGGCGCCGGCTATGGCAAGCGGCACCGACAGCATGATGATCAGAGGATGCATGAAACTCTCGAACTGGCCGGCGAGCACCAGGAACACGATGAGAATGGCCAGCCCGAAGGTGATGGCGACGCCCGAGGAGGTCTCCAGATATTGCTGCGACTGGCCGGCAAAGCTGACGGTCGCCTCGGGCGGCAGCACCTGGGTGGCGGCCTTCGACATGTAGTCGATGGCGGTCCCCAGCGCATAGCCGTCGGCGAGCGAGGCGGTGACGGTGACGGAGGGCAGGCGATTATAGCGCCGGAGGGTGGGGGCATCGGCGGTTTCGCTCAGGGTGACGAGCGAGGACAGCGGCACCAGCGTCTTGCCGTCGCCCGAGCGCATGAAGATGTTGGAGATGTCGTTCGGCGTCTGGCGGTCGCCGGGCTTGGCCTGCAGGATGACCCAGTATTCGCGGCCGCGATCAGTGTAGTTGGTGACTTGGCGCGAGGCGAGCATGGTTTGCAGCGTCGAGGCGATGGATTCGACCGAGATTCCGAGGTCGTCGGCCTTGGCGCGGTCGACGGTGAGATTGAACTGCGGCTGGTTCTGCTCGAAGTCGATTTCGACATTGTTCAAGTTGTCGTTGGTCTCGGCCCTGGCCTGTAGCGCCTGCGCCCAGGCCTTGACCGTCTCGTAGTCGGGGCCGCCGATGACCACCTGCAACGGCCGGCTCGATCCATGCAGGCCGAGGCCCGACGGGCTGACGGGAAAGCCGCGCGCGCCCGTCATCTGGCGGGTGAATGGCGTGAGCTTGGCCATGATTTGGCGGTGGGTGAGGGTGCGCTTCTCCCACGGTTCCAGGCGCAGCACCACGAAGGCGTGGTAGGGGCGGTCGCCGAAGCCTGAGAACGTGAAGACGGTGTTGATGCCGAGCTTCTTCTTGACGGCGGAAATCTTGTCGTCGAGCTGCTTTGCCTGATTGTCGGTGTATTTGAGCGAGCTGCCCTGAGGCGCGGTGATGGGAATGAACAGCACGCTGCGATCCTCGCTCGGCGTCAGTTCGCGCGGCAGCGACTGATAGACGAACCAACTGGCGCCCGAGAACAGGGCCGAGACGACGATCACCACCAGCGGCATGGCGAGCGCCGTCTTCACCGCCCTGCGGTAGGTCCTCACCATGAAACTCTCGCGCGCAACGATCTTCTCGCCCGCCGCCACTTTGCGTGTCTTGAGCACAATGGAAGCCAGCGCCGGGCAGGCGGTGAGTGCCACGAAGGTGGAGATCAGCACTGCCGAGGCCATGACGAAACCGAACTCGGTGAACAGCTTGCCTGCCGCGCCTTTGAGGAACGAGATCGGCACGAACACCGCCACCAGCGTTACCGATGTGGCTATGATGGCGAAAGTCACCTGGCGCGCGCCGAACACCGCAGCCTGCAGCTTGGTCTCGCCCAGCGCCAGCCGCCGCGAGATATTCTCGAGCATGACGATGGCGTCGTCCACCACCAGCCCGATGGCGAGCAGCAGTGCCAGAAGCGTCAGCACGTTGAGCGAAAAGCCCAGCACGTAGATGAGGAAGAAGCAGCCGATGAGCGACACCGGGATGGTGATCAGCGGGATCAGCATGGCCCTGAACGAGCGCAGGAACAATGCGATCACCATCACGACGAGGCCCAGCGAAATGCACAACGCAATCACCACCTCGCGGATCGAGGCGGCGACGAAGATGGCATCGTCGGAGCCAACCGAGATGTTCATGCCCTGCGGCAAGGTCGGCTTGAGGTGGGCGATCTCGGCCCTGATAGCGTTGGAGATGGCAATCGTATTGGACTGCGACTGGCGGACGATAGCGATGCCGATGGCGGACTTCCCGTTGTTGCGCACGATGGTCGTATCGTCCTCGACGCCCGGCTTGACGTCGGCCACGGCGCCGAGCCGGATGGGATAGCCGTCGACCTGCTTGATCACGATATTGCGGAATTGTTCGACCGTGTGGAGGCGGCTGTTGAGGCGCACCGTGAACAGCCGGGTGCGCGATTCCAGTTCACCGGCCGGCAACTCGACATTATTGCGGGTGAGTGCCGAGGCCACGTCCGCCACCGTCATGTCGCGTGCAGCCAGTGCCCGGCGGTCGAGCCACACCCGGATGGCAGCGCGCCGCTCGCCGTAGATCCGCACGGAGGCGACCCCGTCGGTGGTGGTCAGCCGGTCCTTTAGGAAGCGGTCGATATAATCGGTCATTTCGGCCGGGCTCATGCGGTCGCTGGTCACCGCCAGCCGCATCACCGGATCGGCCTCGGAATCGTTCTTGATGATCTGCGGCTCGTCGACGCCCACCGGCAGCTTGGAACGCACCCGGCCGACCGCGTCGCGCACGTCGTTGGCCGCCTGGTCGATATTGCGCCCCAGGTCGAACTCGATGGTGGTGTAGCTGCGACCGCGCCGCGACTGCGAAGTGATGGTCTTGACGCCCGAGATGCCGGCGACGGCGGAATCGATGATCTCGGTGATGTCGGAATCGATGATCTCCGGCGCAGCGCCCGTATAGGTAGTGCTCACGGTAACAACGGCGGAATCGACGTTGGGCAGTTCGCGCACCGGGATGCGGTTCACCGCCGCGATACCGAAGACGACAATAAGCAGGCTGAAGACGGCAGCCAGCACCGGGCGCCGGATCGACAGCTCCGACAACGTCACGGCTTGACCTCGGCGGTGGCCTCGACCACCTCAACCGCCGCGCCGTCGCGCAGCTTGTTGGTGCCGCGGGTCACTACCCGTTCATCGGGGGTGAGGCCGGTGAGAATTTCAGCGACTCCATAAGCCCGCCTGCCGATAGTCACCTTCTGGCGCCGCGCCTTGCCATCCTTGACGACGTAGACATAGGACGACGACGCCTCGGCGATGACGGCTTCCTCCGGCACCACCAGCGCCTCGGCGGCATCGAGCACCACATCCACGTGCATGAACATGCCGGGCCTGAGGGCATTGTCCGGGTTGGGGACCAGCGCCTTCACCTTGAACGAGCGGCTGACCGGATCGATGCGGCTGCCGATTTCGGCGATCTTGCCGATAAAGGTCCGCCCCGGATACGCGACCGTTGTCGATTCGACCCGCTGCCCGAGATGGGTGCTTCCGAACATCCGTTCGGCCAGCGCGAACTCGATCTCCACGCTGGAAAGATCATCGAGGGTGGTGATAATGGTGGAATCGGTGATCCGGGCGCCGGCGTCGACACGGTTCATGCCCACCATGCCGGCGAAGGGGGCCTTGACGGTGCGATCGGCCAGACGCTGTTCGGCCTTGGCGACCGCGGCCTCGGCGGCCGCTTCGGCGGCAGTCAACTGGTCGACGGTCGATTTGGCGGTGATGTTGCTGGCACGCAATTTGGTCGCCCGATCGAGGGCGAGTTTCGCCTGCACCAGGGCTGCCTTGGCCTCGGCCAGATCGGCACGCTCGATGTTGCTGTCCATCTCGGCCAGAACCTGGCCCTTCTCGATGTGATCGCCGGAGGCAAAGTCGATACTTTTGATGAGGCCGCTGGCCTGCGGCAGGATATCGACCGATTTGAGGGCATGGGTGGTGCCCACCGCCTCGACGGTGGAAGTCATCGTCCGGGTTTTGGCGGCGGCGACTTCGACCGGCATTGCGTCACGGCGGTTCTGCTGGCTGTCGCTGAGTGTGGCGGTACCGGTCATCAGCCGGCCATAGGCGACATAACCGCCATAGACCATCGCGGTGAGGAAAATCAGGACAAGAACCTGTCTGAACAACGACATCAAGCGAGTTCCAAATAGCACCAAAATCCGCGCCAGCCCTGGCACGGTTCGCCTAACAAGACGTTCGGCCACGGTAAATCCGTCGCTCGCCAGCGCTGGCCGAACTGCCATCTTAACACTTGCCGTGCCAACAACGATGTCAATTTTGCGGCATCGCCGCTGGACCGATCACGCCGCGTTGAAACAAAATGGTCCGGGCAATGGCTGCTTTCAACCATCACCCGGACCGGGGAGGAAACCCAGATGGTGGCGACCGGTCTTCTGGCCGCGCGCCTTACACGCTGTAGTACATGTCGTATTCGACCGGATGCGGCATCATCTCGTAGCGCTGGTTTTCCTCGCGCTTGAGATCGAGATAGGCCTCGATCTGGTCGTCGGAAAACACCCCGCCCTTCTTGAGGAAGTCGCGGTCGGCATCAAGCGCGGCGATCGCTTCGCGCAGCGAACCGCACACCGTCGGGACATCCTTCAACTCCTCCGGCGGCAGGTCATAGAGGTTCTTGTCCATGGGCTGGCCAGGATGGATCTTGTTGAGGATGCCGTCCATGCCGGCCATCAGCAGCGAGGCAAAGCACAGGTAGGGGTTGGCCGAGGGGTCGGGGAAGCGGACCTCGACCCGCTTGGCCTTGGGGTTGGTCGCATGCGGGATGCGGCACGAGGCCGAACGGTTGCGCGACGAGTAGGCCAGCAGCACTGGTGCCTCGTAGCCCGGCACCAGACGCTTATAGGAGTTGGTGGTGGGGTTGGTGAAGGCATTCAACGCCTTGGCATGCTTGATGACACCGCCGATGAAGAAGAGGCAGGCCTCCGACAGGTCGGCATACTGGTTGCCGGCGAACAGCGGCTTGGCATCTTTCCACAAGGAGAAGTGGCAGTGCATGCCGGTGCCGTTGTCGCCGAACACCGGCTTGGGCATGAAGGTGGCCGTCTTGCCATAGGCATGGGCGACGTTGTGGATCACATACTTGTAGATCTGCATGTGGTCGGCCATGTGGGTGAGTGGCTGGAACTTCATGCCGAGTTCGTGCTGGGCTGCGGCCACCTCGTGATGGTGCTTTTCAACGACGACGCCCATCTCCGACATCACCGAAAGCATCTCCGAACGCATGTCCTGGGCCGAATCCACCGGGTTGACTGGAAAATAGCCGCCCTTGGTGCGCGGCCGGTGCCCGAGATTGCCCATCTCGTATTCGGTGTCGGAGTTGGAAGGCAATTCGATGGAGTCGAGCTTGAAGCCGGTGTTGTAGGGCTCGGTGGCAAAGCGCACATCGTCGAACACGAAGAACTCGGCCTCCGGTCCGACAAACACCGTATCGGCGGTCTTGGTCTGTTTGACATAGGCTTCCGCCAGCTTGGCCGTCATGCGCGGATCACGAGCATACGCCTCGCCCGTGGAGGGTTCGAGGATGTCGCAGAAGATGCCGAGCGTCGGTTGGGCATAGAAGGGATCGATATGAGCCGAGGAGGGATCCGGCATCAGTGTCATGTCGGACTCGTTGATCGCCTTCCAGCCGGCGATGGAAGAGCCGTCGAACATCTGACCTTCTGCAAAGGTATCCTCGCCGATCAGGCTGACGTCGAAGGTCACGTGCTGCATCTTGCCGCGCGGATCGGTGAAGCGCAGGTCGACGAACTTGATGTCCTTGTCCTTGATGAGCTTGAGAACGTCGTCGGGGGTCTTGTCGTCTGACATGTTATCCTCTCTGTGGAAGTAGCTGGTGTTGTTTCGGTATTCGACTTCGGGTGGCGAACAGTCTGGCTAGAGTGCGTCCTGGCCGGTTTCGCCGGTACGGATACGTACCGCGTTCTCGATGGTGGAGATGAAGATCTTGCCGTCGCCGATGCGTCCTGTGCGGGCCGCCTGCTGGATGGCCTCGACGGCCTTTTCCACCAGATCGTCCGACAGCACCACCTCGATTTTGACCTTGGGCAGAAAGTCCACCACATACTCGGCGCCGCGGTAAAGTTCGGTATGGCCCTTCTGGCGGCCGAAGCCCTTGGCCTCCGTGACAGTTATGCCTTGCAGGCCGATTTCCTGCAGCGCTTCCTTCACCTCGTCGAGTTTGAAGGGTTTGATTATCGCTTCGATTTTCTTCATGTGCCCTCTTGAATACCCATGCGGTGCCTTCTGGCCGAAAGCACCGCTTAACACGCTCTTAACCTTTGCATGCCGCGTGCCAGTCAACGAGGCAGGAGAAAATTATGCCAAATCAATAGGATATATATTGCCAGATGATTCCAGACGAGCGTACTCTGACTATAGATTAGGCATCGTGACTAGAAATTAGGCAGCATGCCTGACAGTGCCGCTCAGCTTTGGCCGCCACGCGGATTGAGCCTGTCGGTCGGTGCGGTGTAGGCTGGGTGCGAGATAGCGCGTCGCAACCTCTTCACAGGCCAATCGATCATGGGAAACAGGCAGCCACTTGAACTCCTCACTCCCGTGGAGATGGGCGTGGCCGATGCGGCAGCGGTAGCCTCGGGGATCGCGGTAGATACGCTCATGGAGGCAGCAGGCGGCGCCGTTGCCGACGAAATTGCGCGGCGTTTCGCGCGGTGCCCGGTCACGGTCCTGTGCGGTCCCGGCAATAATGGCGGCGACGGCTTCGTTGTGGCGAGAAGGTTGGCTGCCGCGGACTGGCCGGTGCGGGTCTGGCTTGCCGGCGACTGGCCGTCGCTGAAAGGCGCGGCCGGACGGGCGGCGGCTAGCTGGGCGGGTTCGCTGGAAAAACGTTGGATGACGGCGCTCGCCGATGCCGGACTGATCGTCGATGCCCTGTTTGGCACCGGCCTGTCGCGCCCGCTTGGTGGTGAGGTCGCCGACGTCGTGAAGGCGGTCAACGACCGGGCGCTGCCGGTGATGGCCGTCGACATCGCCACCGGCATCGACGGCGCGACCGGCATGGTGCGCGGCACGGCCATGAGAGCCGATCTCACCGTCACCTTCTTTCGCCTGAAGCCCGGCCATCTGCTGCTGCCCGGCCGCCAGCATTGCGGAGTGACCGTGTTGCGGCCGATCGGCATCCCGGACGAGGTTCTGGAGGCAATCAAGCCGAACACCTGGCGCAACGTCCCCGGACTGTGGCGAGCGTTGCTGCCGCGCCCGGGGCTTGCTGGCCACAAATATGACCGCGGACATGTCGTGGCGGTAACTGGCGGCGCGACGGCGACTGGGGCAGGGCGCCTCGCTGCCATGGGAGCGCTCAGGGCCGGCGCCGGGCTGGTGACGCTTGCCTCGCCGCCTGCAGCACTCGCTGTCAATGCCGCCCACCTGACCGCCATCATGCTAGACCCTGCCGAAGGGTCTGAGGGCATGAAGGCGGTGTTGGCCGATCCCCGCCGCAATGCTTTCGTCATCGGCCCCGGCGCCGGTGTCGGGGAGGAAACCCGGAAAGAGGTGCTGGCGGGGCTTGAAAGCAACGCCTTCGCGGTGCTCGACGCCGATGCCTTGAGCTCGTTCTCGGACAACGGGGGCAAACTGTTCAAGGCCATCGAGACACGTAACGCGGCGACCGTACTGACTCCGCATGAGGGGGAATTTTCCAGATTATTCAAATCATTGCCGGCGGTATCGGACTCAAAATGTGAACGTGCCCGTGCTGCCGCCGTGGCGTCGCACGCCATCATCGTCCTGAAGGGCGCCGACACGGTCATCGCCCATCCCGACGGGCGTGCCGCGATAACGGTTGCCGATGCGCCATGGCTTGCTACGGCAGGGGCAGGAGACGTGCTGGCCGGCATCATCGCCGGCCTCGGTGCGCAAGGCATGCCCGTCTTCGAGGCGGCCGCTGCTGGGGTGTGGGTGCATGCCGAAGCGGCCCGCCATCATGGCCCCGGCCTCATTTCCGAAGATATCCCGGGGTTGTTGCCGGCTGTGTTGGCAGACCTGACGGCCCGAGGCGTGTTCGCCCCTTGACGTTTCTTCACTGGCATCGCGGATGGGCGTTTGCTATAGAGGCGCCGATTGCGCGGCCCGGGAGCCTCTCTCCGGCCTCGGAAGAGGCCATGCGGGCGTGGTGGAACTGGTAGACACGCAGGATTTAGGTTCCTGTGGGCTTTGCCCCGTGGGGGTTCAAGTCCCTCCGCCCGCACCAGTCGCTGCCCGCGTCTTGCTGTTACCCGGGTCAGACCAATCACTGAGCCGCGGCACGAACCATGGATCATGGTGCCGGAATGGCACCGGAATTGAGGATCGATTGAAATGCAGGTCACCGAAACGCTGAGCGAGGGTCTCAGGCGCGAGCTGAAAGTCATTGTGCCGGCCGACCAACTCGAAGCCCGCCTCAGCCAGCGGCTTATCGACATGTCGAAGCAGGCCCAGATCAGGGGATTCCGACCCGGCAAGGTGCCGGTCAACCACCTCCGCAAGCTCTATGGCAAGTCGGTCATGGCGGAAGTGTTGCAAGAAGCCGTCGACACATCCAGCCGCGAGGCCCTGTCACAACAGAACCTCAAGCCCGCCTACCAGCCCGAGATCGGCCTGCCCGAGGACCAGTCTGAGGTTAATGCCATCATCGAGGGCAAGCAGGACCTCTCCTATACCATGAGCTTTGAGGTGGTGCCGCCCATCGACCTCAAGGATACCACCGGCGTGGAGCTGGAAAAACTCATCGCCCCGGTCAGCGATAGCGATGTGGACGAAGCCGTCGGCCGTATCGCCGAGCAGAACCGCCAGTATGAAGGCAAGGCCGAAGGCACCAAGGCCGCCGACGGCAACCGGCTGACCATTTCATTCGTCGGCACTGTTGACGGCAAGGCGTTCGAGGGCGGCAGCGCCGAGGACGTACAGTTGGTGCTGGGTGCCGGCCAGTTCATCCCCGGCTTCGAAGAACAGCTTATCGGCGCCAAGTCGGGCGACGAAAAGACCGTGAAGGTGACTTTCCCCGAGGAATACGGGGTGGCCGACCTGGCCGGCAAGGCGGCTGAATTCGCCGTCAAGGTAGGCGCCGTCGAGGCGCCGGCCGAAACCGCCATCGACGATGAATTCGCCAAGAAACTCGGCATGGAAAGCCTCGCCAAGCTTCGCGACATGGTCAAGGAGCGCATGGCGGCTGAACTGGAAGGCATGTCGCGCATGAAGCTGAAGCGCGACGTGCTCGATGCCCTCGACGAGACCTACCAGGTCGAGTTGCCGGCCAAGCTGGTCGAGGCCGAATTCGAGCAGATATGGAAGGCCCTGATGAGCGAGCTGGAAAAGGAAAAGAAGACCTTCGCCGATGAGGGCACCAGCGAAGAAGACGCCCGCAAGGAATATACCTCGATTGCCGAACGTCGCGTCCGCCTCGGCCTGGTGCTTGGCACCATCGGCGAGCAGGCAGGCATCGCCGTCACTGAGGAGGAGTTGCAGCAGGCCCTCATGGAGCGGGTGCGCCAGTTCCCCGGCCAGGAACGCCAAGTCTACGATTTCTACCGCAAGAACCCCAACGCCATGATGGAACTACGCGGGCCGATCTTCGAGCAGAAGGTGGTGGACCACATTGTCGCCGGCGCCAAGGTCAGCGAAAAGTCGGTGAGCCGCGAAGAATTACAACACGCCGCCGAGCATGATCATGACCACGACGATCACGACCATGGCCACGAACACGTCGACGCCAAGGCTGCCAAGCCGGCCAAGAAGGCAGCGGCCAAGAAGGCGGCGCCCAAGAAGGCCGCAAGCGATGCTGATGCGCCCAAGAAGGCAGCCCCTAAGAAAAAGCCGGCCGCCAAGAAGGCGGAAAAATCCGGTGGGGGCGAATAGGTCCGGATCACGTTGGATCGAGGCGATCCAACGTGATGAATCTGCTCGATTGCAATAAGTTAGAGCATGAAGTGATCCACCAGGTGCTGACGCCTTGCGGACCATGTTCCGGTCAGATCGGCGGCAGGGGGCCGATCAGGCCGCTTCGAGCGCTTTGCCGTCGCCGGCCGGCAACCACAAGGTGACGGTGGTGCCCTGGGCCTGACGCGAATAGAGCTTCAGGCCGCCGCCGTGGCGTGAAAACGTCTGGTCGGCAATCGGCAGGCCGAGCCCCACGCCAAAGCCACGGGTTGAGAACAGCGGTTCCAGCGCCTGTGCCGCCGTTGCCTCGTCCATGCCGGTGCCGTTGTCGACGACGATGATCTCGAGGCGGTCGCCGGTGCGCGCCGCGGTGAGCGACACAGTGGGGGCAGCGCGCTCCAAACCCTCATGGGTCACCGCCATGAAGGCGTTGTCTAGAATCTTGTTGAGGGCCTTGCCGATCTGGCTTTCGTCGATCTCGCAGAAGTAACCTTCCAGCCGATTGTCGATTTTGAGGTCGACCCCCTTCGGCACCTGTGCTCTGCCAATTGCATGGCCCAGCCAGCGACCGAGGTCAATCCGGCGCGGCTTGGCTTCGATGGTCATGGCGAAATCGTAAAGGTCGGCGAGGATATTGGTGCAGCGCTGCACCGTGCGCTCCGATCGGTCGAGCGCCCGCGTAATCTTTTCATCGCCGCCGGCCTTGGCGCGGATGATGTAGAGCGAGGTGTTAAGCGCATTCAGCGGATTGCGCAGTTCATGGCTGAGCTTGGCCGTGAGCCTGCCGAGGGTGGCGTTGCGCTCGGCCTCGACCAGCGACCCCTGGATCTGGCGCAACTCCCTGGTGCGCTCATCGACCTTTTCCTCCAGCGCCGCGTTCATGGCTTCAAGATCGTCGAGCGCCCCTGCAAGCTGCATCTCGATCTTTACCTGTTCGGTGATGTCGATCTCCGACAGGATGCGCCCACCGTCCGGCGTCGGCGCCAGTCGCACCAGGAAATGGTGGTCGCGTACCTTGAAATGGCGGCGATAGTCGTGTGGGCCGTCGAGCGGGGCGAAGATGCGCCCGACGCTTTGGCTCACGATTTCATCGATCGGCCCCTCGCCCATGTCGCCGCGCTCAGCCAACAGGCGCACATGGTCATCGAAGGTGGTGACGCCGGCATACTCGGCCTCGGTAAAGGCATGCATCTGGGTCGTCTTGTGGTTGCGCAGCTTGATCCGGCGATCCTTGTCGAACCACATGATGGACTGTGACAGGTTGTCGAGCACCGTCTGCAGGGCATGTTCTCGCTCGGCGCTCTCGGCTGCCAACGTGCGCGCCTCGTCGCGGGCGCTTGCCAGCTCCTGTTCGATCACCACATCCTCGGTGATATCAACGAAAGTCACGATCAACCCGCCATCGTTGAGCCGGCCGTAGCGGCAGCTCAGATGGCGGTCGAGAGATTTGAGCCACCAGCGCGACTGCATGCCAGTGGTGGCATCGAACATGGCGTCCGTCTGGCTCACCGCCAGGGCCTCGGCATCCCCGCCGCCGAAATCGCCGCGCGCGGCCAGAAGGCGCATGCAATCCAACGCAGTGCGGCAGTCAGCAAGCACTCCCATCCTGATATCGAGTATTTCAGCCACGTGCCGGTTCTGGAAGCGCACGTTGCGCTCAGCGTCGAACCAGAAGATGCCTTGCGACAGGTTCGAGAGCACCATCTCGATCTCACCGTTATGGCGCTCGATTTCGGTGATGTAAGCCTGCTCGCGCCGTGCGTGTTCCTCGAACCGCTTGACCATGGCGGTTTCGTCGCGGGCGGTGCCGCGGTAACCGAGAAAGTTGCCGCTCCCGTCGAAGCGAGGCCAGCCCGAAACCACGACGTGCCGCGGCTCGCCGGCTACATTGGGCCGGACATAGTGGAAGGCATCGAAGCGGCGATGATGCTTGAGATCGTCGACATGCCCCAGCCATTCCGGGTCATGGGGATTGGCTGGTGCGAGGTCGAAGCGGCTGGTGCCGATGACAGTGTCGGGACTGGTTCCCGCCAGCCGCTGGATGTTGTCGGAGACATAGGTGAAGACTTGGGCGTCATCTGTTTCCCAGAACCAGCATTCGGTTTGGTTGGCGAAGTCCTCGGTGCGCCGCATGAAGGCGTCGCGCTGGGCCTCGATTTCGGTGGAGTGGCGCTGCTTTATGGAGCGCGCTTCGGCCAGCTTCAGTACTTCGTCGGTCTCGTCGCGGCCAACCCCACGATAGCCGCGAAAGCGCCCGTTCTGGTCGACGACCGGCCAGCCAGAGATGACGAGATGACGCACCTCGGTGTTGATTTCGCGCGTGAAGTGGAAGTTCTCGAACGCACGGTGCGCGGCAACATCGCCGGCATGATCGGCCCATCCCGGTCCGTCTTCACCGCGCGCCACCTCCAGCCAATTGGTGTCCAGCACATCGCCGGCCGCGAGCCCGCATATCTGCTCGATGTTTTCCGAGACATGCACGAAGTCGTGGGTGGCATTGGTCTCCCACATCCAGAAGGCGGTCTGGGTGGCAAATATCTGCAGACGGTCGTCGGCGCGCGATAATGCCCGGCGGCAGCCGGCCAGTTTACCCTCGAGCTCGTCAATGCGCCGCGACAGGCCTGCGCTATCCATACCCGTTGAATTCAATGCGCCGGCTCCCCTTCGCGCGCCTTTGCGCCATGATGCGGGGAAAAGCTTAAAGTCGTTTGACTTAGTATCGTTAACAATTGGAAAGTCCCGCCAGCTGCTTTGATGCAAAGCCTTTCCCTTGCGCTGGTGGCCCCCCGCACCCTATGTAAGGCGACAATCATCAAGCGGCGATTCCCCTCCCGTCCACCGCCCCGGGCAACCCCACTACAGGAACTGCAATGAAGGACCCGATCGAAACCTACGCCCAAGTCCTCGTGCCCATGGTGGTCGAGCAGACCAACCGCGGCGAGCGCGCCTATGATATCTATTCGCGCCTGCTGAAGGAGCGCATCATCTTCATCACCGGTCCCATCGAGGATCATATGTCGACGCTCATCGTCGCCCAGTTGCTGTTCCTTGAGGCGGAGAATCCGAAAAAGGAAATCGCCATGTACATCAATTCGCCGGGCGGGGTGGTGACCTCCGGCATGGCGATTTACGACACCATGCAGTTTATCCGCCCGGCGGTCTCGACCACCGTGGTCGGCCAGGCGGCTTCGATGGGCTCGCTGTTGTTGTGCGCCGGCGAAAAGGACATGCGCTTTGCCCTGTCCCACGCCCGCGTCATGGTTCACCAGCCTTCCGGCGGCTTTCAGGGTCAGGCCGCCGACATTGAGCGTCATGCCAAGGAGATCATCGAGCTCAGGCATCGCCTCAACCAACTCTATGCCCGCCACACCGGCCAGACGCTGGAAAAGATCGAGTCCGCTATGGACCGCGACACCTTCCTGACCGCCGAGGCCGCCAAGGAATTTGGCTTGGTCGACAAGGTCATCGAAAAGCGCCCCGATATCAAGGAATGAGCTGACGGGACGGTGGCGCCCAAAGGCCGGCGGGTAAATCTATCCGCAAGGCGCCGACAACTCTTGCATGGTGGGCGAATTGAAGGCATTAGACGTATCGCCTAGCCGGAACCATCCGAATTCCCGTGCTCGGTTGCATTCGATGCGCATCCGACCGGGCCGGGAAGCAGCAAAGGCATGTGGCACAGCCGGAGACGTGGCCGAGTGGCTGAAGGCGGCGGTTTGCTAAACCGTTATACGGGGTCAACCCGTATCGAGGGTTCGAATCCCTCCGTCTCCGCCAGTTAACTCATTGATATAACTAATAAATTTGCATTTCCGGGCGGAATTCGAACTTTGCCCGCAATGTCCGAGGGTTACGCCGGCGGCCGTTCCCGGACCGGCACCCGGAGACTGCTTTGGTGCCGGTTCTGGGCGGCTTGCGGCGGCAAAGTCTCTTACGGGCTTTTTGGTGGTACGGTTGCGAGTGGTCCATGCGATCCGATTTCGCCCGTTGCTGCTGCAAAAATTGACCGACCGCCGACTTCGAATCGGCGGCGGGCGCTCATCGGCGAGTTTTCGGATCAGGCGAACCCCAGCTCCATTCGCTGCCTCGACCAGGCGGGAGCGAGGTTTCCCTGCAGCATCAGGGCCTTTGCGGTGAGCGTCACCGGCTGGTGGCCCTGCAGGATGGCCTTTGAGATCTCCGGCGCGAGAAAGCTCAATCGAAGGACACGCGTGAACCAGGACGGCGTGACGCCAGCTTCCTTGGCGAGCTCGGTGATGGTCTTGCCCTGGCTGGTGATGACCATGTCATGGAAGCGGCGCGCTTGCCCGATCAATCGCAAGAGGCCGCGATCTGGTGTCCGGCATTCGCCACTACTCGCACCCTGAACAAGCAGCCTTGTTTCCATGCCGGTGCGTTTCACCAGAGCCGCAACCGACAGCATTCTGGTGGATGTGTCCGCCGATACTGAGGAGTCCGGGCCAGACTTTACGATGTCGGCCAGCACCGCATGGCGAACGGTGATGTTTACGACCTCCTGATGCACATCGACCCGGGCGACGAGCGCATGCAGCATGGCGCGCCTGTCGGGTGCCGGCAGTGTCGGCCAGCGTCGCGCCAGATCGGCGGCCTGCTTGATCAGGGCCTTGCTCGTGGCTATGGCGGTTGATCCGGACGCCTCGAAGATAGCCGCCTCATCGCCGAGCATGGTGCAGATCCTGTCCTCGACAATTGCCTCGAGATCCGCCGCGGGAACCCGGCAGGCTGCGCCCGATGCGTTTGGGCGGCCGCGTTTGATGAGGGACTGGCTCAAATAATAACGATAACGGGTGCCATTCTTGTTGGCATGAGTTGGGGTCATCCGCTCACCGCCATCATCATAGACGAGGCCGGCCAACAGGCCGGGCGCCGTTGCCCGCGAGCGTGTGATGCGCTCGACGCGGTTCTCCGAGAGAGCAGCCTGCACTTCGTCCCACAGCCCTTCGTCGATGATCGGATCGTGCAGGCCGGGATAGCGGTTGTCCCGGTGCACGATCTGGCCGCGATAGATCGGGTTCTGCAGCATGAGGTAGAGAGCCCCGCGGGCGATCGGCCTGCCGCCGGTCTCGCGTCCGAACCGGTCGAACCTGGCCTTGCTCACGATGCCGGCATCATCGAGGTCTTCCTTGAGTGCGCGCACAGACTTGATTGTCGCATAGCGGCGGAAGATGTCGCACACGGTTTCTGCCTCAGCCCCGTTGACGACGAGTTTGCGATCCTCGACGTCATAGCCCAGGGGTGGCAAACCGCCCATCCACATGCCCTTCTTCTTCGAGGCGGCGATCTTGTCACGGATGCGCTCACCGGTGACCTCGCGTTCGAACTGGGCAAAGGACAACAGCATGTTGAGCGTCAGCCGGCCCATGGATGTGGTCGTGTTGAACTGCTGGGTCACCGAAACAAACGAAACGCCCCTGGCATCGAATGCATCGACGATCTTTGCGAAGTCGCTGAGCGAGCGCGTCAGACGATCGACCTTGTAGACGACGACTGTGTCGATGCGTCCGGCGGCGATATCGACCAGCAATCGCTGCAGCGCCGGTCGTTCCATCGTGCCGCCCGATATATCGCCATCATCGTACATATCAGGCAGAGCTATCCAGCCGGCACTCTTCTGGCTCAGGATATAGGCCTCACAGGCCTCACGCTGGGCGTCCAGAGAGTTGAACTCCTGCTCGATCCCCTCCTCGGACGACTTGCGGGTGTAGATGGCGCAGCGACTGCCTGCTGCACAATCCCGTGAACTGCCGTTCGCACTGGTTCTGGTCATGCTTCAGTCCCCCCGCCCGCGGCTTCGGAGCTAATCGGCACCCTGGCGCCGTTGAGCCCGAAGACCGGTGGACCAAAGGCGATACGCATGCTGCTATCAGCGATTATGACGGCAAAAACCTCGGGCAGATTGAACCCTCGGTTGAACCTCTGCTAACGGCCGATCCTCCCCACCCCGGTAAATTGCGATCAATTGGTAGCGAACTTAATCCTGCCAAACACGATGACGGGATACCGGACCAGGGTACGCTCAAAGTCGCTTTGGGTGATCTGCGGTTTCTCAGAAAGCAACATCTCAGCCCGTAGGAGTGCGCCTATTTCTGTCCGCAATCCGAAGTCCTACGCTAACGACTCTCGGCCACGCGGCCCCTCAGGATACGCGCTGGACATCACCAACAAGGAGACGCTATGGCCATCGTTTTCTTCTCATATTCCCACAAGGATGAAGAACTGCGTGACCGGTTGGAAACGCATCTCGCCCTGCTAAAGCGCCAAGGCGTGATCGAGACATGGCATGACCGTCGGTTCATCGTTGGCGACGAGTTCAATGGGAAGATACCCGCGCCGCGGCTTAGACCAGGTCGAAGCGATCCGCGTTCATCACCTTCGTCCATGCGGCAACGAAGTCGTTCACGAACTTCTCCTTGTCGTCATCCTGAGCATAGACTTCCGCATAGGCGCGAAGCACCGAGTTCGACCCGAAGACGAGATCTATACGCGTCGCCGTCCATCTGACCGAGCCGGTCTTGCGGTCGACGATTTCATACAGGTTGTTGCCCGTGGGCTTCCACGTGTAGGCCATGTCCGTCAGGTTGACGAAGAAGTCGTTCGTCAGGACACCTTCGCGGTCGGTGAACACGCCATGCTTGGTGCCGCCGTGGTTGGCACCGAGAACGCGCATGCCGCCGACAAGCGCCGTCATCTCATGGGCGGTTAGGCCCATCAGCTGCGTGCGATCAAGCATCAGCTCTTCCGCGCTGACGGCGTAGTCCTTCTTGAGCCAGTTGCGATACCCGTCATGGATGGGTTCCAGCGGCTCGAAGGCCTCGGCGTCGGTCATCTCGTCCGTCGCATCGCCGCGGCCGGGCGAGAAGGGAACGGTGAGGTCGAACCCAGCCGCCTTCGCGGCTTGCTCGACGCCGAGATTGCCGGCCAGCACGATCACGTCCGCAACGCTCGCGCCGGTTTCCGCCGCGATCGGTTCGAGCACGGACAGAACCCTGGCCAGACGTGCGGGTTCGTTGCCTTCCCAGTCCTTTTGCGGGACCAGGCGGATGCGCGCGCCGTTTGCGCCGCCGCGCATGTCCGATCCGCGGAAGGTGCGGGCGCTGTTCCAGGCGGTCGCGACCATGTCGCCGACCGCCAGACCGGCGGCGGCGATTTTGGCCTTCACCGCGGCAACGTCGTAGTCGGTGCTGCCTGCGGGCACCGGATCCTGCCAGACCAGGTCTTCCTTCGGCACGTCGGGGCCGATATAGCGTGCCTTCGGGCCCATGTCGCGGTGGGTCAGCTTGAACCACGCGCGGGCGAAGGTTTTCGCGAAGTAGTCCGGATCTTTGTAGAAACGCTCGGAAATTTCGCGATAGATCGGGTCCATCTTCATCGCCATGTCGGCGTCCGTCATCATTGGCATGCACTTGATCGACGGGTTTTCAACGTCGACCGGCATGTCTTCTTCCTTGATGTTGACGGGTTCCCACTGCCAGGCGCCGGCTGGGCTTCTCTTATGTTGCCATTCGTAGTTGAGCAGCAAGTGGAAATAGCCGTTGTCGAACTTGGTCGGATGGGTCGTCCAGGCCCCTTCGAGACCGCTGGACACGGTGTCGCGGCCAATGCCTCGCTTGGTTTTGTTGATCCAGCCGAGGCCCTGGTCCTCGACTTCGGCGGCTTCGGGAACCGGACCCAGCAGGCTCGCATCACCGTTGCCGTGACACTTGCCGACGGTATGGCCGCCGGCGGTGAGCGCGACAGTCTCTTCGTCGTTCATCGCCATGCGCGCAAACGTCACGCGCACGTCCCGCGCCGTCAGGAGCGGATCGGGCTGGCCGTTCACGCCTTCGGGGTTCACGTAGATCAGACCCATCTGCACGGCCGCGAGCGGATTCTCCAGCGCTTCGCGGCCTTCACCCTCATAGCGGGTAGACCCAAGCCATTCCTTTTCGGAACCCCAGTAGACGTCCTTTTCCGGATGCCAGATGTCTTCGCGGCCGAAGCCGAACCCGTAGGTCTTCAGCCCCATGGATTCATAGGCGACGGTGCCCGCATACGCGATGAGATCGGCCCAACTGAGCTTGTTGCCGTATTTTTTCTTGATCGGCCACAGTAGACGGCGCGCCTTGTCCAGGTTCACGTTGTCGGGCCAGGAATTCAGGGGAGCGAAGCGCTGATTGCCCGTACCGGCGCCGCCGCGGCCGTCGGCGACACGATAGGATCCCGCGGCGTGCCACGTCATGCGGATCATCAGTCCGCCGTAGTGCCCCCAATCCGCCGGCCACCAGTCCTGGCTGTCGGTCATGAGGGCGTTCAGATCCTTCTTGAGGGCCGCGAAGTCGAGCTTCTTGACTGCCTCATGATAGTCGAACCCCCGGTCCATGGGATTGGTCTTCGTATCATGCTGATGAAGAATGTCGAGGTTCAGGGCTTTGGGCCACCAATCCATGACGTCCATGCTGATGGTTGTGCTTGCGCCGTGCATGACCGGGCACTTGCCCGCGCTATTCGCATTATTTGTGTTCATGTTTCTCTCCTGTCGTGGCTATATTTATCGTGGCTGCATTTGACCCGCTACCGAAGGCTTAATGCATTAGATGGTCGCATCCTGACCGTTCTCCAACAGGGGCCCTTGATTTGCATCAATCACCCGCGATGGTCCCGCACGACGGAGTGCGCGCCGCACCACAAAATTCACGTCGCTGAAAACGACGGGCCGCGAAGGTTTGCGGGGGGTCGAGGAACGATGAGCACACACTTCGGAACCTGGCGAAACGCGGTGCGCGAGCCAGGGTCGCCCGCAGGACAGGTAGTTGCTTGTGAGCCTTGAACCGCCGGAAGCCGTTGAAAAGAGCAACGAAATCCCCGCCGCCAGGGCCATGAAGACGCCAATGATCTCGACCGACTGCGCAGCGATAGGGGGCACCTTCCTGGGCAAGCCGAACCCTTGTACATTCACCGCTATGGACCACCGCGGAGTTACGCGTAAGCAAGGGCTGTATGGAGCCGATATGCAGTGATCGACGTTGACCGTGACGCTCCGCAGGTGAGGATTATTCCCCCGCTAGTTTATCTCGCAGGCCTCGTGATCGGTTTTGTCGCAAACTTGTGGCGGCCGGTCGAATTCATGCCCGATATGATGGCGTGGACTATAGGGGGAATTCCCATCGTTTGCGGTGCCGTGCTGGCTGGTTCCGCCTTGTTCAGGTTCAAGCGGGCGGGAACAACGGTGCGGCCAGAGGCGTTCCGTCGGGCGCGCGACATGCCAGCTTGGCTCGGCCTCGTGCCCAAGCAGATGACGACCGGCGGCAAGCCGCGGCTGCTCAGCATCACCAAGCGTGGAAACACCTACCTGCGCATGCTGCTGATCCACGGGGCGCGTGCGGCGCTGCCGAGCCTCTCCAAGCAGACGACGCCCTTGGGCGAGTGGCTTCGAGGACTTCTGTCCCGAGCGCACCGCAACGTCGTCATTGTCGCGCTCGCCGCCAAGCTCGCCCGCATCGCCTGGGCAAGCCTACGGCGCGGTATCAGCTTCGAACGTGGATGGGGACAGGCCGTGTCGGCCTGAAACGAAAGGAACAGTTGCGACACCCGAAACGGGCGCCGTAGCTAAGCGAGGTTGGCGGAAGGAGGCTGATGGCCAGAAGGGTCGAACACCCGCGTCCCTGGGAACCTGGTTCAAAAAACGGCGCCTCGACGCCGGGTCTTTTATGAGGACCAGGACGCGCGGATCTCCATCATGGCGAGGGCTAACGTGCCGCTACGCCGGATACGTTTGTGCACGACCGAACAAAGCCTGACGCAACCGACTTGCCAACGGGGCGGGCCATACGTTTTTGAATGTCAGGCCGCAGCGGTCGAGGAAGGTCCACAGCGTCGCCCGCCCCGCCCGGACTGCCCGCTCCACGGCCAGGCATTCCAGCATCTCGCTGATGGTGATGTCCGGCCTCGCAGCGACCA
>Ga0315540_10000640_pt1 | contig 19825 bp, 20 predicted proteins | sample SalMarSW160110MG_FD_203677 | JGI IMG/M metagenome (GOLD analysis project Ga0315540, IMG submission 203677) | Salt marsh sediment microbial communities from the Plum Island Ecosystem LTER, Massachusetts, United States - Salt Marsh Sediment SW1601-10 ...
TTGGTCCTTCTCGCCGCAACCCGGCAAGGCCCCCAGAGCCAGCAGCAGTATTATTGCCAGTAACCCCCTTACGAACATTACTCTTCTCATTTGAAAAACCTCCTTAAACTTCGGTTGTGGCCTCGATTGCCCCTGACACGTTCTCTCCCACTCTTTTTTCAATGGCATGTCAATAAGACATCCGGACAGTTCACTACCTGCAAAACCGTTTCACTTTTTAATATTAATCGAGCGGCCGAGTTTTATTCAAAGGCGCTTGACGAAAATCAGGAAAGATATTTTGTCAAGTCCCGCATGGCATTCACAATGTCTTGGATCGCCTTTTGCATTCCCCGGCGCTGGAGCTTATTTCCGATGTTCCTTTCTTCTCATTCTTGCCCTGAACCTTGCCTCGCGGCTGTCATCTGCCGGAACTCACTGTGCTTCATATGGACCCTTAAAGGGTGAATCACCCGAACGGCGAAACTGTTTCTCAACCATCGATAGAAAGGATCGTTCAAAACTCTCCACGACAAACTCCGTCAGAATCCCAGAGACACCCCCATGCCATAGTATTCAACCATATTGTTGTAAAACTGGCCGTGCGGATCAAACCCCTTGTACCACTCGGCCATGAGGCGCAGGCGACGCTGCCCCGGGTTGGCATGTCCGAACTCGAGGCCAAACTTGACGCTGGTATCGATGGACCAGTTATGCTCCTCGAAGCTTTTCATATCCACCCCGGCAAACGGCCTGCCGTTCCACACAACCGGCTTGCTGCCGCAATACTCGATCCCCCAGTGGGCGCTCATCGGCTCTAGATCACCCGGTTCCTTGTGGACCAGGTACTCCCCGCCGCCGTACACTCGCCATTCACGCCATTCGCGGGAATAAATGAGTTCAGTGGATTCGTAGCTGAGGTTAACCCGTTCCGGATGATTGGCGCTTAGAAGCAGTTCATCCCCCAGGTGCGAGCTCTGGTGATAAATGCGAAAGCGGAGCGAATTGTCGCCATACCGATAGGTGACGGGAATTCCGATGGTGTAGTCCGCGTTGATCAGGTCGTTTGAAGGAGTGCTCAGGTTGAACTGGGCGAACAGGGCGCCTTCCACGCTCAGTTGCAGGCCGTCCCCCTCACGGATGCCCAAGAACCTGTATATGCCGAATGTCTCTCCAAAGCCGACTGACGCCATGGTGTATTGCACACCCGATGATCTGAAGTGGTTGAAGCTGACAAAGAACTGCGGCTGCTTCGGGTCGGCGATGAGCGGTCGGAACAGGTCGCCCGTTGGTAAGGCTTCTCCCTGGCCGGTTATCCCCATAAAACTGCCTACCGCTTCCGGCTTGGCGGCGTCTGCAGGCTTCACCACAATCGTTATCCCCTGAAGTCCGTCGATAGTGCGCAGCTGCTTGTGGGCCGCTTCCCGTCGCATCAGGTCATCCTTAAATAAGGTAATTGTGGCAACCCCGTTGACAATCTTCAAAATATAGCTGTCTCTCTCCCAATGCAGGTCCCGATCGAGGATGGAGACAATATAACCGGTCAGAAATTCATCGCCGGCTCTGTCCGCAGCCACCGCAGGGGGCGATGAGAAAAGGGGCATGAGAAAAAGAGAGGCAGCACACAGGTGCCCGGTAAGATTGAGATAGGTGGTGATATGCGGCAACAGTTTCACTTCATTCTCCGCTTTTTGAAGGAGAGTCGAACATCAGACCGATGAGGGCGGTTGAAAACCTGGAGCCAATTAAAGAAACATGTATGACGGCTGATTATTCGATGCGGTCATCCATCTTGGACGCACAGACACCACTGATGAACTTTTCGGGAGAATCCATCAGTGGTTGTCACTGCCAGCAGGCCAATATCATTGGCGTCGGTTATCGTGGTCCCGGTCCCTGTCCCGCTGATCATCGTATCGGCCCCTGTTTTGAATCCTATTTTTTCCTTTGAACCTGACCTCTTTGGGGTAGCGGTTCCTAGGCAATTCGGCCCAAGGCCCACTCCTTGACTTCGAGTAGTACCAACGGTGGTTTGTGTAATGATAATGAAAGTCACTGTAAGAATAGTATGGTTCTGCGCCCAGCACCACGATCGGCGGAAGAAAGGGTGCGATCATTACTCCACCTGAACTGTGGCCGCGCCGTCCCGCCGGCAAAACTACACAGGCCGTCAGTAATGACACTGCGATAAACATTGAAATCAATATCCTTTTCATATTGCCTCCTTAATTGATGAGATCGATGCTGCCGAAATTGATGGCAGCTGCCGGTCATCTCTGTAAACACCTCACCTTCTCGGGCGAGGGTCCAAATGGTTATACTGGTTTTCGCCACTGAACGACTCGGATCAGTAACACGACCACGGCGATGATCAGCAGGATATGAATGACTCCACCCATCGTGTAGCCAGTCATCAATTCACAAGCCCACCTTTGTTTTCATTACTTTCTCCTTTATCTATCATATCCGCCTAACAGGGAATTCGAGAACTCAAGTCGATAGCTCTTCCGAATTGGAGTCTTGGCCTTTCAGGTCATCAGCTATTTATCCTTTGCTACTCGATTTTGCCCACCTTTAGATTGCGTTTTTTCCAGAGCCAGTTCAGCCAGGAATTTAAAAACGTCCATGCCATTGAGATCGGCTGTTTTTAGACCGCGGACATATTGCATGACCCAAGCGAGGTCTGAATCACTCTCCGGTGAAAATGGACCCTTCTTCAGGCCTAGTGACAGAGTTTTTTCGTCGAAGAGGATGAGATGCTCAAAGGCACGAACGGCGTCGGCGTTGAGCTTTGGTCTTGCAAAGATCTGTAGATCCTGCTCCAGCACCTCAAGAGACACAGGCTGGAAATCCAGCAGTGCAAAAAAAAGATCGAAAGATTCCTGTATCTGCTCGATGGATTTCCGTTCCAGGCCCTTGCGCGCATCCTCCAGCAGCAGCGCCAGATCATCTCCCGTATAAATGAGGTCCAGAAGCGCCAGGGCGTTGGCTTGCAACCTCTTGAGTGACTCCTTCCCCTCACTCACCAGCACATCATGATGATTCATAATCTTCTTGATATTCCGAATGCTGAACATCTGCTGCCAGTAGGGGCTTTTGCGCAGTGCTACATCGGCAACGGTAGTGTGGTAGATGGGCAACTCATTGTCAAAAACCACAACCTCCATGATTTCACCCTTCAGAGGGCGCACGTAGAGTTGGAGATTGCTTACCTTCCTGTGCTCAAAATCGGTCATGTCGAGAAGTTCCTGGGTGAGGTCCTTGTCCAACCACCATTTTCCCGGGGGTTCTTTAATGGTGGAAATGAGCTTTTTCAAAAGCCTGTCGAGCTTGATTTTGCCCTTTAGATTCTCTTTAAAAGACATGACAACAACCTCCTCTTAAGCAAGTTTGCAGGGCTACAACGTCCCTCGGATATCTATTAGATCAAACCCCGGCTTTCACATACGATTTGAAGTCCACATATGCCTTACGGTTCGGCTTCAGAAACTGCGTTACCCCTCCGGCTGCGCTACGGAACCTGAATAGAATACCGTGCACTTTTCACCCTGAATGAATTTCAGCGCATCCCCCAGCGGTTTCAAGACGGATCCGGCAATTGACTTAAAGACACTTTCCTTCTCAATCTGGGGTTTACGGAAAGGCCCTTGCACTTTCTCGCTGTAAACGGCGCACCCTCGTTTATCGAGGACCGCTACGGTTACATGGACAAACTGCTCGTTGATGAAATTCAACCCCCCTTTCATGGCGATCCTCTGTTTCTTTGAGGCAAGGGCTACATCGCGTGCCTCGGCAGTGCCGTTTTTTACCTTCCAGATCGAGACGAGTTTTCTGATGATCCCTTTTCCGCCCTGTGACTCCTGGTACAGGCTTGTAAAATTGTAGCTCTTGGTGAGTAGTGGCCCAATGGGCCCCGCCAGTAAGAACGCCCCCACATCCACGAGGTTGACGTTCTGGCTTCGTTCGTATTTCATGATAAGGGCATCGATATCGATGTTGTAGAGCATCAGGTTCTCCCCGTTCACAGAAACGTCGCCGTTAAGCGATCGCTTCACCTCATCTGCGCTCCTCCCCATTGCCGTCAGGTCCGCGGAAAACTTGATCGGCCCTTCTATGGTTTTCTTGGGAATTTTCTTGAGTGAGTATAGAGGAAGAAGTTCTTCGATCCTGGCCTGTTGAAGGCTATAGATCATCCTGTAATGAGGCGACGGCCCCGTCATGTCCACATGAATTTTTCCGTTCCCGGTTCCACCGAACATATTCATACGGACCGGGTTGATATCGAATATTCCCTTTTCACCTTCTGCTCTCATCACGAGGTTCATCAGAGTAAAGTTATTAATCTTAAGTGTCTTGCATCTGATATCCCCGGTGAATGAGATGTTCTTGAATGGTTCTCGGCTATACGGACCGCTGGAAAAATGGTTTTTTATGCTCAAATCCAAGTCACCGACTTCGATTTTCTTGCCGGATGTTTCGTCAGCATAAACAAGGTTCCCCTGAGAGATGGATATCTTTTTCACAGCAAAAAGTTTTTCCCATGACATATGTCCCGGTTTTCCAAAATTGAACATCCCGTTTTTGAACCGAACTATGGAGAAGACCGGTCTGACAAACCCGACCTGGGTTATCTTGATTTGGGACCTTGCGAGTGGGATGAGCTTCAGCCCTATCCTCATCTTCTCAATCGTAACCACATCCAATCCCTTGTTGCGCACGTTGACGTCCTTCAGCGATAGGCCGAAACCCGGAAAAAGAGCCATGCCCATCCTGCCTTTGATCCGGACATCCATTCCCAGAGCAGTAGACGCGGCTGCCTCGATCTGCGGTTTAAAGGCTTTGATATTGAGCAGGAGCGCGAGGATGCCCACGATGACAACAAACGTGATGACACCCGTTGTTATGAACAGGATCTTTTTCTTATGGAAAGCCATGTTTCAGGTCCTCGCGCTCTTCCCTCCAATGCCGTCGTTTATTTCACGATCAGATCATTCTCTACGGATTTGACCCCCTTGACGCTTCGTGTGATTTCAACCGCTTTATCGACGGCCTTTTGAGAATTGACAAAGCCGTTCAGTTGAACGGTGCCCTTGTAGGTTTTCACCCCGATCTGGAACGACTTGAGAAAATCATCAGCTGCAAGCAGAGATTTGACCTTGGTCGTAATGACCGAATCGTCAACGTATTGACCTGTGCTTTCCTGTTTGGATGTCGATGCACAGGCCGCAAAGGTGACGATGAACGCAAAAAGGATCAAATAGCCGACAATCCTACTTCTCTTTTTCATAGCGTTTACTCCTCCGTGTAAATTTGTTTGTGACATGGTTGAATACTAGGGCTTTTCTTCTGACGTAAGATCCCGCAAAATCTTTCTAGACCTGCTGGCTACCTCCTTTCCGTAAACACCTCACCTTGTTTGGCAAGGACCTAAATGGTTACACTCGTCTTCGTCCTTGAATAACCTGGATCAGCACCACGACGATGGCGATGACCAGAAGGATATGAATGACTCCGCCCATCGTGTGGCCGGTCACCAATCCCACCGCCCACAGCACTAAGAGAATCACAAATAGGGTCCAAAGCATGTTCGCCTCCTTTCCTGTGTTCCAAGGCGGCACAGGATACGCCGCTCTCCCTACTTCCCCAAAACCTCCTTGACTCTCTCAACCGAACAACCTTCATCGGCCAGCTCCACTGAAAGAAGCTCACCACTGCAGTTTTCGTCATCAATCACCAAGATTTTCGTCATGCTTGCTTCTCTTTTTAGTGTGATCGCCTGTTTTGAAAGTGCCCGGGAAGAGAAGTCTCTTGCCTGGCCTGACTTTCTCATGAAATTGGTGAGAAGATCGGGCTTGATTCCGTGCGTCCACCACCTCTCCCGGGGATTCACTGCCGGTTTTAAGACGGATTTCCTCCTTGGCCTCAGGAAACGTCATCCTGAGCCAGGAAATTAGCAGCTCATTTTCCACGGGATCTTTGATCAACCTTGCCATTTGCTTTCCTCCCTGACATCCGACTATTCAATTACCTGGAGAAAACTCCGTTTTTTCGCCTTGGAAGAAACCGCGTTCAAAATGGTGCGTATTGCCGACACATTGTGCCCCTGTTTTCCAATGACTTTTCCGAAATCCTCTTTGGAGACCCTCAATTCATAGATGAGAGTCTGATCTCCCTTCAGTTCATCGATTACCACCTGCTCAGGATGGTCCACCAATGCCTTTACTATCTGAGTGACCAATGTTTTCATTGTTCCGCCCCTTTCCAGACACCACAATCACACATATGAGTAGAAATTTCGCCACATCCGCGCCCGCCTTACCAAATCACTTCCCGGGACAGACTGTAGTAGGGGACCGTCCCCTCATTCCCATAGAATATCTCCTCCCTCGGTTCTTCGGTTGACACGTATTTGCATTTCCCGCACCTCCAGACATCCCATGATTCCCTGACGGCATAATCCAGGCATGCCCGATAGTGGGGACAGTACACATTCCTTCTTCCGCGTTCCGCTATGGGTTTCTTTCTAATCTCCATTTTCAACCCTCCTTCCATCCCACCTGCTTATCCGGCGCCGATTTCAATTCCATTCAGCAGGTTCAAATCCATCAGGAGACCGGGTTTGTCCAAGAACTTTTGTACCGTATCTTTGAGAGCTGACAGAGCAAAAGGCTTGTGCATGACAACATCAAAGGGGTCTTTCCCCCCAACCTCTCCAAATCCGCCTCCCGTTATCAAGACCACAGGTATATGGGGTGATCTCTCCTTGATGTAAGAGGCAAAGGTCAATCCGTCCACCTCAGGCATATCCAGATCCGTAATCACGAGGTTGAATGCACTATCGAGAAAGACGCTCATCCCTTCCTTGCCGTTGCCGGCCGAACGTACCTCATATCCAAAGTGTGTAAGGAACTGTGAAACGATGTCTCGTATTTCTTTATCATCGTCCACGAGCAGTATGCGATCTTTGCCATTTTCAAGACACCCCATCACGTACCTTCATCAACGCAGGTTGACTGTTTGGATCTATTCCTGGCCTCGTCAAGTTTTCGCGAATCTTCTGCTTGAGTTGGTCTGTGTCCGGATCTTTGATCACATAGCCGTCTGCATGGGCCAGCCGGGGGTCGCTTACAAAGTCTTCATAGGCACTCACGATAAGGACGGGCAGAGAAGGGGCATACTTCTTTATTTTGTCCAGCAGGTCCCACCCTTCGAACCCTTGCAGATACAGGTCCAGGAGGACCATGTCCGGTCTGGAGTCCTCTATAAGACTCATGACGCAGTCGGCATCCCCCACACATGTAATGTGGTGCCCCTCGTCCGCCAATTCCTTTTTGAGCAGTTCACCAGGGAAAGGTTGATCATCAACAACCAGAATATTGGCCATGTTTTTCCTCCTGGAACGTGTTTTGAGACCGATCTTCCCGATCTTCGGACTCGAGAGTCTCTGCATCGATCACAATGTGAATCTCACATTCTGGAAAGTACCGGTTCAGCAGAAAGATCAGAAGCGGGGCCGGCTCAGCATGAACTGTTCTAATCACTATTTTCTCCAAGATCGTACCTCCTTTACTAGCCAGGGTTTCTCATGGATCTTCGTGGCGAGAAGATGAAGTTCACTAGAAAATTAAACCGGCAATTGATTCTTGTCTATCAGGAGAATACTGGTTTCTTATAGTTTATTTCTGAAAAGCGGAATGTGTTGGTGGGCAAGGCTTTCAGAGGGAAGGAGAGGCAGCCGACTTTAAGACCGCAACATGAAGTGGTTAATTGAAAAGCCTAATACCAGATCTTGGGCTTCTGCCGATAATATCCAAATGGGGAAAATTCTTAGAGCTTAATAAGGTTTTTCCTGAGAGCGATCTTGGTAAGCTCGGTAACGGACGTTACTTTAAGCTTCTCCATGATATTGTATTTGTGAGATTCCACTGTTTTGGGACTGATCCCCAGTCGCTCGGAGATTTCTCTGGCGCTCAAGCCATCGGCCAGCAAGGGAAACACTTCTTTTTCCCGTGCGCTGAGATGCACCAAGCCGTTCCCGACTTCCCGGGCAGTTACTTCGCCCTGCTTTTCGAGATCTTCCACATGACCCTGAATAATTTTCTGGACCGATTTGCTGTAGTACGTCCCCCCCCATATCATTGTCTTCAGGGCCAAAATCAGATCCGAAATGGTCTCCTCTTTGAGAACGTATCCCGATATCCCGGCCCTGAAGAGAGACAAAACATACTCCTTGTCCATGTACATGGTGAAGATAACGATTCGAACCTCTTGGTTGAACTTCATAATTTCGCAGGCGGCCTCAACACCGTTCAGATTCGGCATGGAGATATCCATGATCACAATATCGGGTTTCAGGGATCTGACCCTTTTGATGGCCTCGAGACCGTCCGACGCCGTTCCCACCACCTCAAATTCGTCATGCTTCTGCAATGCCGCGCTGATTCCCTCCACCACGACCCAGTGGTCGTCCGCGATGAGGATCCTGGTTTTTCGGTGTTGGGAGGGCTCTTTTCTTTTCTCCTCCATAATGTCCGCCTTTCTGGTCAGCAATATTGATGACTTCCGACTAAGTCGTCTCTTTCGCCGGAGCTTTCCCTTTATTCACATGGGATGGCCCCCGTGAGTCAATCGGTATGACCACCACCACATGCGTGCCTTTGCCGATCGCCGTCTCCACGTTCAGCTCGCCGCCCGCCATGAAAGCCCTCTCCCTCATGATCAGGATTCCCAAATGACCTTCACTCGCATTCTTTCTCCTCACTTCCCCGTAATCGAATCCGATCCCGTCGTCTTCCACACTCAGCTGAAGTGCGTCGTCTCTCAGAATGAGATTGACATATACCTGTTTTGCTCGCGCATGTTTGACGATATTGTTGAGGGCCTCCTGCGTGACACGGTAGAGGGCGAGTGCTCGGTCGGGGCCCAATTTCAGAAAGAATTCCTTAAAACCGCTGGTGGCATAATAACCGTGGACCGCGACACCTGTTTCGTCTCTGAAACTGTCCACCAGGGACCGAATTGCCGGGATGATCCCCATGGTATCCAGGACGTCAGGCCGCAGTTTTCGGGAGATGTCTTTGGTCTCGCTCATAATGGCCGAAATCTTCCGGACGACTGCCTCCAGTTTTTCACGGACTGCTCTGCCGGTTTCGGTACCATTCGCTACGAGCAGCTCCATATCCATCTTCAATGTGCCCATCTTCTGGCCGATCTCGTCATGAAGATACATGGCCACCTCACGACGGTCCTTTTCCAGTGTATCCACGAGCCTTCGCGAAAGGAATCGCCTCCTCTCGGACTCAGCCAATACCTTTTCCGCGGTGCCTTTCAGTGCCTCCTCATATTGTTTACGTTTTTCCACTTCGTCCCTGAGCGCCTCGCTCGACTTTTGAAGTTCCGCCGTGCGCTTCTCAACACGCACTTCGAGTGTATTGTAAGCTTGGCGGAGGGCTTCTTCCGCCCTCTTGCGCTCCGTGATATCCCGCGATATCCCATAGATGAACTTGATCTCCCCGCCGACAAATACGGGGGACGCATTGACCTCAAGGGGCACTGGGTTTCCGCTCTTTGGGCGGATATTAAGCTCAAAAGATGAAATCTTTTCCCCGAAGATCAACCTCTGAAAATTCCTTCTGGCTTCCGGAACCTCAGAAGGCAATAAATATCTCTCAAAAAGCGTGCCCTTAACTTCCTCAGGCGTATACCCGAGGATCCTCCTTATTGAGGGTGAGCAATACAGGATCAGTCCTCTGGAGTCTATTTGAAAAATAATATCCCTACTCGTTTCGGCAATGAGCCGGAATTTCTCCTCACTCTCCCTGAGGGCCGTGTCCACCCGCTTCTCCTGTGTAATGTCCATAACGGCCGACCGGATGTGAATGACATTCCCTGTTTCATTCCTCATAGGCGCGCTTTCCATACGACCGTAAATGGCAGCATCGTGCGCGGTCACCAGGCGCAGTTCACAAATCTGTGGTGCGGCGTTTTTAAGAACTCTGCTCATATGAGAAAAGAAGATCTTCTGATCCTCCTTCAGGACAAATCGTGAGAACAATTTTCCCTTCAAATGGCGTTTTTCGGTTCTCAGCAGGCCGCTACCCGTAAGATTCGCCTCAAGGATCAAACCATTTCTATCTATTGTGAAGTATCCGACAGGAGCCAGTTCATAGAGATCAAAGTACCTGTTCCGTGATTCTTCCAACGTGACTTGGACGTGGCGAAGCTCCTCATTCTGTATCTCCAGTTCGATCTGGTGCACTTCCAATTCATGAAGCAGGCTTTTGAGGTCCGATCCCGATTCCGACAAGGCTTCAGGGTTCTCGGCAGATTCTTGGACTAGCCGTTCCGCCTGTCTGCGGAGTTCATCAGACCGCTTCGACTTATCTGATAGGCCTGTTTTCTTCTTACCCACTTGCATCCTCAATGGCCAGCAGTATGGACTCGGGTGTCTCAGCCGCTCGCTCTATCTTGCGGGCGTTGACCAGCAGTTTTTTCCGGCCGATCTCCGGAAACTCATATTCAATCTCGAAACCATCGAAAAAGCTATTTTCAGGTATGATCTCATCGAGAAGTTTTCGCAACTCCGGCATATTCCATTGCCCGTTCCCGAGGTCATACACCCAGCGTCCCTCTGTTTCTTTGGGGAGCGTCTTGAATGTTCTGTAAAAAGAGGTGTTTGCCCTCTCAACGCGAAGATTCTCATCCAGCACGATGAGGGGCTCACGAACCGTGTCTATCATTTCATCCGCACGTTGTATTGCCATCCTTTGCGCGTGGATATCCACGAAGATCAAAATGAGACCTTCGATCACGTTGTCGGCTGATCGATAGGGTCTCATTTTGACAGCATACCACCGGCCATGCTCTGTAGACGCCTCGAGCTCTCTGGGTACGAGAGACACCAAGACCTGCTTTGCATCCTCTATCAAATTCTTGTACTTCAGATGGGTCACCATGTCGCTGAGAGGACGTCCGACATCCGAATTCCTCAGGTTGAAGATTTTCTGAATGCCGGATGTAAACCGGCTGATTCGAAGCTGATTATCCAGGAAAATCGTCGGGATCTCCACACTGTCCAGGAGGTTCTTCATGTCGTCATTGATCTGGGTCAGCTCGACATTCTTTCCCTGGAGCTCCGCGTTGACGGTCTCCAGCTCCTCATTAAGGGATTGGAGTTCCTCTTTTGACGAGTTCAGTTCCTCGTTGGCGCTTTGTAACTCCTCGTTCGCGGACTGATATTCCTCGTTAAGGGATCTGAGTTCCTCGTTGGAGGCTTCCAGTTCCTCAATGGTTGTCTGGAGACTTTCCCTCGCATATCTCAACTCTTCTTCCAAGTCCTGACACTTCCCAGGATCCCTTTCACCTGACAAAAGTGTTTTCTCTTTCTCCTTTTCCTCCTCGAAAGGGAATTCTTCAAACAGGACCATGTAAAATTCTCCGACCTCCGGCTCAGACAGCGGCTCGACAATCACATTTACCGTGAGGAAATCCCCGTTCCGTCGTACGCGAAGCTTATTTTGAATTTCCGTTTTTTCTCGCACAACGGTGCGAATCATGGAGGGCAGTCGCGTCCTCAGCCCCTCTCGCGCCATCTCGTTGATATTGTTTGTCCGTGTGAGGCCCGATGCGGGTTCAAGATAGTTGCCGGTCCTGCCGTGGATATAAGCGACCTCCCCATTCTCGTCAATAACGACGGTGGCAGGCGTGTGATGCTGCATCAGGTGCCTTTGCAGGATCTGAGAAAGCTGCGGCGCTTCTGACGGCCTGACCTCCGGCAGGTGCTCGGGATGTGCTTTAGGACCGGAATTGTAATTCATCACTGGATACACGCCTCTTGCTGTTTCCTTGCGTTTGTATATTTTCCATTTGGTATCAATCGCAACAAAAAGATCCGTGAATTCTCCCACACTTTCAGATGAACCAAGAAAGAGAACCCCTCCGGGCTTCAAGCAATAGTGAAAAAGGGGCATCAGCATTTTCTGAGGATCCCTCTGGAGATAAATGAGGAGATTCCGACAGCAAATGAGATCCAGTCGGGTGAACGGAGGATCCTTTATGATACTCTGAGCTGCAAAAACAAGCATTTCCCTGGTCTTCCTGTTGACCTGATACCCGTTCTCCATGCTGACGAAAAATTTCTCGAGGCGTTCGGGAGTGACGTCGTCTGAGATATCTCCGGGATAAAAACCGGCTCGCGCCCTGCCAATGGCATCATCATCGATGTCCGTAGCGAAGATCTGGACACGCAGTTCCTTTTCCAGCTCATCCATGCATTCCTGAATCACCATGGCCAGGGTATAGCTCTCCTCACCCGTGGCACATCCGGGGACCCAGACGCGCAGATCATGGTTATGGGGCATTTCCTGGAGCAACTGGGGAAGGGCCTTCTTTTTGAGGGCCTCGAAGGCATCGCTATCTCTGAAAAAGCTGGTCACTCCGATCAGCAGTTCTTTGAAGAGGGCTTTCACCTCCTTCACACTCTGGTTAAGATAAACAAGATAATCCGAGATGCCGTCGATCTGGTGGACGTCCATCCTCCTCTGAAGACGCCGGACGATCGTGTTCTCCTTGTACATCGAGAAGTCGTGTCCTGTTTTGGATCGAAGCAGCATGTAGATTTTCTGGAGTGTATTGGCTGGTATTTCCTCGTACGACCGGGACGTCGGCACCGGTTTCAGAACAGAACGATTCGCATATGCCTTGAGCCTTTCCGCCATCTTTTCCGGTGCCAGGATATAGTCGACCAGGCCGGTAGCTATGGCATTTCTGGGCATGCTGTCATATTTGCAAGTGGCAGGGTTCTGGACCATGACCATCCCCAGATTTCCCTTGATCGCCTTCAGACTCTCGGTGCCGTCCATCCCCATCCCGGAGAGGATGACTGCGATGGCCTTATCGCCCTGGTCTTCCGCCAGGGACCGCAGAAATAAGTTCACGGGCGCCCGGGGCCCTGATCCAATTTTCGCTTTTGCCAGGAACAGTGTTCCGTTCATAATGCCCATGTCCTTGTCCGGCGGGATAACGTAGACAGAGTTCCTTTCAATCCTCATCCCGTCTTTCACCTGGGCCACCTTCAATCGGGTATGTTTCTGTATCAGTTCGGACATCATGCTGACGTGGGTAGGATCGAGATGGGTGATGACAACAAAGGCCATGCCTGGATCTTCCGGCACCTTCTGGAAAAACTTCTGAAAGGCCTCCAGCCCCCCTGCCGAAGCCCCCATGCCGACGATGGGAAATCCGATCGGCTTTTTCTTCGCTCTAGCAGCTCGGGATAGTTTCTTTACAGGTGCCCTCTTTCGCGAAGCGGTTTTTTTCTCTTCTGGTGAATTGGGCGGAGACCCCGAGCTTACGGATTCAGGCTTTTTCTTTTTGTTGGGCATGATCAACTCCTTTCCTCCAAATAGATCTGCTCGAACAGGTTATGGAGGATGGATACGTCGGATGGCGGGATATCCGTTCTTCCAAGGCCGTGATCGCAAAACACCACACTCTAATAAGGTCACAGGGCTTTGTTTCCTCAAGAGCCGGCCTATCAGGCTTTACAACCTTGCGGTGAGATCTGTCAAGCTTCGTCCGCGGAAAGCTGTCGCTGCGCTGGTTGAGTTGGAAAAAGCATGTTCTCTATAGGAAGAATGATACAAAAACTCCCTCATGTCAAGTGCTACGGTCTTGATGAGTTTCAAGAAAATCGTGGCTCCCGGCAGCCAGCTCCTTAGATCGCGCCCAGCGGGGGAATGCTTTGATTGTGGACCAGGGACGCCGGGTTGGACTTGCCTTGAGTCTCTAAAACGTGTAGAAGTATCATTTAAGAGGGAGGGGAAGACACCATCATGCGTGTATTGTTCTGGTACTGTGACCGGTTTGCGTGGAAACCCACCCTGCAGACCCAGGAAGATGCACCTCAACCAACTGCCGAAGAACACGAAAAGGTGGTAGTGGCCTTTATTCACGTGGAGCCCGGTGATGTGGAGGCTGGAAGTTCGGCCGAGACGAAGCTGGTCAAAAATGCCAAGTGGCTGGCCCGGAAATGGGAGATTCACCGGGTCATCCTCCACTCCTTCTCACACCTGGCCGAAGAAAAGGCCGATCCCTCGCCGGCCAAGGCCCTCCTGGATCGTGCACAGAACCGTCTTCAGGATGCAGGGTATGAAACCATCCAGACCCCATACGGCTATTTCAACGACCTGGAACTCAAGACCCCAGGGCAACCTCTCGCAAGGATTTACAAGAACTTTTGACCGACTTGAGTTAGATTTAGGGCTCGAGCGCCTTACCCACCAGGTCCCGACGATTCGGGATTTACCGCGTTACGTGGAAGATTGCTGAATTCATCCAAATACTGTTGTAACCGTAAAAAGTCCGTCCGTAGACTTTTTACTAACGGAAACCGAAAAATGTGATTTTCGGTTTCCTTACAAGTCAACGGTTTACAACACAACCCATTGATCTGCGTGCCCGTCCATGGGCACGATGATGACTTTTTGCGAAGTCATCAAATACTGGACTCGGAAAAAAAAGGAATGCGCATGGAAGGGTGGACCGACGAGGAAATAGGGAACAAAGACATCATGGCGCCTTGCGGGCTCTATTGCGGGGTTTGCGGCGTCTATATCGCTACCCGGGACGGAAATGAAAAATTCAAGGGCATCCTCGGGAACCTCTACGGATCCAGACCCGAAGACACGGAATGCAGGGGGTGCATGCAGCCTGACCCCCCCAAAACCCTTTACACATTCTGTCAAACGTGCACCATAAGGAATTGCATCAAGTCAAAAGGATACTATAGCTGCCATCAGTGTGAAGACTGGCCGTGCCCGCTCATCGAGACCTTCACTCTTGCCACCGGCCGCCGCGTGATGAAACGAGCCATTCCCGCGTGGCGCGCCAAAGTCGCCGAGTTTGGGGATGAAAAGGGCAGCTTGGAATGAGCCCGTTCGGAATGTGAGCGGTACCACTGCCCTGGCTGTGGCAAACCCCTTTTCAGGGGCGCGCAGCGTTGCAAATACTGCCGGGAGGCCGTAGCGGACCAATTGGACGGCTCCCTCTGATTTCGGGAACCGATACTTATCTCCGGTTCGGTCGGAGAGGCGATAAGTCAAAGAAAGCCTCCTGCCCGCCGGGTGATGTGACGCGAATCATGCGGTGCCACAATTCCTGCGATTCTTGCCATCATTCGGAATGTGGACCTTCTTGCATTTTTGTTCAAGAGATCAGTAGTGTTCCCCCTGGGATACTAGCCCACACGGATATGTTTCCCGATCCATTCCGGCAGATGATGCAGATTGTAATAGTGGCCCATGGTAAAGTAGCAGGTGGAAGAGCAATAGGGCAGGCACTTCTCCTTCACCCGCTTCAGGTCCTCTTCATCAAACTTGGGATCCCATATTCGGCCCCAGTCATGCTCATAGCTAATGAGGTCAAATTGCAGAAAGAAGACGACGGGTTTAAAACACGCTCAACAACTTGAGCGACATGACGAGAATGGCGGCGATCAGGACGGTTCGGATCAATTTGTCTCCCTTTTTGACAGAGGCCTTGGCGGCCCACCAGCCACCGAGCGCGTTGCCGGCTGCCAGGCTCAATCCCAGAGCCCATTTGACATTTCCGGTTATGATGAAAATCAGGAGAGCCGGAGCGGTATAGACGAGAATGATGAATACCTTGTGCATGTTGACATGCACCAGGTCGAATTTCAAGAGGTAGTTCAAGGCGGCCATGAGCAGAAACCCCACACCGACTTGAATGAAACCACCGTAAAAGCCTATGAGTATCATGGAGAGAGCAACCGTCCACCTGATTTTCTTATCTTTGGTGTTATCAAGCGAGGGCTTTGATCGGGGAATGATCATGGACAGGATGATCCCGATCATCACGATTCCCAAGATTTTCTGAAACAGGGTGTTGCTGATGTTAACGGCAATGAAGGCCCCCGCTATCGCGCCCGGCAAGGTGAACAGTGAAAGCTTCAGGCTGAGATGAAACTGCTGATACTTCTCTCTCTTAAATGAATAGACCGCCGCCATATTTTGAACGATGATGGCGACACGGTTGGTGCCGTTGGCCAGGGCAGCGTCCAACCCCAGAAAAATCAAGGTGGGCAGGGTTAATGTCGATCCTCCCCCCGCAGTTACGTTCATGAATCCTGCAATCGTACCGACACCGAAGAGGATGCATATCGCATAGATTTCCGGCATGATTTTCTTACCCAATCCACGGTTAATGTTGACTCAACACACCGTCTCCCGAAGTGGACACCGAAAGATTCCTCCCATCCGGGAAAGGGGAGACCATTATCACATTTCGACCTATTCTTGCAATCGCTAAGAAACTCCCCACGCAAAGAAGGTCACCGCAAACATTATGAGAGTGATTTTATCAAATTGGAACATGAGCTTTTTAAAAACAGGAAAGGAATGTTCCACAGGTTGAGAAGTGAGGCTTCTCTGAACTACCGCCTTCTTATCGTAGTGAAAAATTTCGAGGAAATGGATTTCGTTAGGACTGGCAGGCGTAACATGGCAAACTCATGGAATTGGGTTCATGGCAGAAGTAGAAAGAAAAGACAGGGTCATTACGCGTGGATGTCTATCAGATTTCCGGTGCGCCAGGTGGCTTTTTCCATTCGACCTGAAGAACCGTAAAGTGCCTTGACCCTGTTGAATTCGCGCCCTATGAACACGACACCATCCTTCCGCCTTTCGGAGCCGTTCAAGCGTCCCTGGGTTTCATGCCCCTGGATTGGCAAGGCCGGCGGTATGGCATAAATGGGTACAAGAGCTCTTGTAGTACTTATGTTTGTCTGCACAGTCTTCTCAAAAGAAATATGTTGTATTAATTCAGTAAGTTCCTAACCGAAAATTACTGAGAGAAAATACCTTTATCCACTGGTTTATATTGGCAACATTCATGCCACAAAGATTATTGGCACAACTTGTATAGATATCAGCAAGTTAACACAGCTAATTGAGAGACAAGACATGAAGTGTGTAAATAAGTACCAGTAAAAGGTGTAACAAGTTACCACTTTTTGGCAACCAATTTAGGCAATCTTGCGGATTCTTCCCATGATCCGGATTACTAGAATTCAACCTGTACGCCCAGTTCAACGACACGCTCCGAAGGAATTCGAAAGAATGTTGTGGCATCTCCGGCATTTGTGGACAAAAAGGCGAAGAGTTTTTTGCGCCAGCTGGACATGCCGGGGTCTTTGGTAATGAGTAGCCTTTCTCGGCCCAGGAAGTAGGTGGTTTCATCCGTCCTGATTTTCTCTCCCTCTAAGTCGAGTCTGGCAAGGGCGATGGGAATATTGGGGCTCTGGATGAAGCCGTAATGCAGTGTCACCCGGTAAAACCCGTCCCCTAAAGGCTCCACGGCAGCCCGTTCATTGACCCGTACATAGGGAATTTCCTGCGTGGCTACGTGCAGCAGAATCACCTTTTCGTGCAAGATCTTGTTGTGTTCGAAATTATTGATAAGGGCTCCAGGGGTACCCGATGGGTTGCCTCCGAGGAAAACAGCCACTCCGGGAACCCGCACGGGTTCCTTGTCTCTCACATTATGGAGGAAGTCGTTGATGTGGAGCACCCGTGCGTCGAGATTTTTTTTCAATTGCTTGCGTCCCATTTTCCAGGTCGTCATCAGGGAAAAGACAAGGGAGGCGATCAACAGAGGAACCCAGCCACCGGAAGGGATCTTCGTTACGTTCGAGCTGAAAAAGCCCAAATCGATGAGAAGAAAGCCCGCACTGATGCAGAAGGCCTTGGGCAGACTCCAGTGCCAACGGTGGCGGGCAACGAAAAAAATGAGAGCCGTGGTGATCACCATGGTGGCGGATACCGCAACGCCGTATGCGGCCGCGAGGTTGTTGGAATGTCTGAATCCAAGTACCAGACAAATGGTCCCCGCAAAGATGGTCCAGTTCACGCTCGGTACATACACCTGCCCGACCTGTTCCGAAGAGGTATGCAGGATGGCAAGTCGCGGACAGTAACCCAGCTGCACGGCCTGACGCGTCAAAGAGAAGGCACCTGAAATCACTGCCTGGGAAGCTATGACCGTCGCAGCAGCGCTAAGGACCACAAGGGGGTAAAGGGCCCATCCCGGGGCCAATCTGTAAAACAAGTTGTTCACTGCCTGCGGGTCCCGGAGAAGCAGTGCCCCTTGACCGAAGTAATTCAGCAGGAGTGCCGGGCATACGAAACTGAACCAGCCCAGGAGTATGGGGCGTCTTCCGAAATGACCCATATCCGCGTAAAGGGCCTCTCCGCCGGTCACCACGAGAAATACGGTGCCGAGGACCGTGAAAGCGCGCCATCCGTTTCTGGAAAACACCTCGAAGGCATATCCGGGGTCAACGGCGGCGAGGATCTGCGGTTCATGCAGAATGGAGCGGATACCCAATAAGGCCATCACAATGAACCATAGGATCATGACGGGTCCGAAAATTGCCCCGATTCCTGCTGTGCCTCGACGTTGAAACAAAAAAAGCGAGGTAAGAATGACAAGAGATATGGGTATCACGTATGGTTCAAAGAAATTGGTGGCTACGGTGAGACCTTCGATGGCGCTCAAGACTGAAATGGCCGGGGTAATCATGCCGTCTCCATAGAGCAGGGCGGCGCCGAACAGCCCGAGCATGCCGAGGAGAAGGGTGGTTGAGTGACTCTTTCCTTTTGTCCCTGTCGCCAGCGTACCCAAGGCCAGTATACCCCCTTCGCCCCTGTTGTCGGCACGCATGACAAAGGTCAGATACTTCAGGGAGATCACAAGAACCAGGGACCAGAATACCAGTGAAAGGATTCCCAGAACATTGTCTGTTGTGACGGAAAGCCCTCCGCCTTCGCGGAAACATGCCCGGACAGCGTAGATAGGACTTGTCCCGATGTCTCCGTAGACGATTCCCAAGGCCGTCAAAGCCAATTTCAGCAGACGTGCATTGGGTGCCCTGCGGTCTTCACGTTCCGCTTGGTCTGAATCGTTTGAATAATGCATAAATATTCCAGGGACACCATATTTATCTCAGGTTCGGTCCCGGTTCCGGAGCCCCAGATGTCCGCTCCGTTCTTCCTTCACCCGTGCCCATCAGTTTGATATAGGCCTGGTAGTCATCCTCAGAAAAGAACCTTTTCCGGCGGCGGTTACCCGGCCGGGTGATGAGATGCGGGTAATCCCATACCACAATTCTTGCGGTTGTGCCATGATGCGCATTATGGAACTTCTTGCATTCTTGATCAAGAAATAAGTATGATGACTTTATAAAGAGCTGTTTTATGCCTCAAGCGGCAGCCTATGCAGAACGAAGTGGAGGAGAACCTGAGCCCTGGTGAATGAAACGATCTCCTTGGAAGCTGGTTTATGCCTCAAGCGGCATTCATTAGCTTTTTATGATTCCGTCAAGTATAGTGTCCCCGCTATAGGGGAAGGAGTTTCGTAATGACCCAAGAAACGCTATATCCGGATTGGAAAAAATCGTGGCTTATTCAGAGGAAGGACCGAAACCCCAGGTATTGGTGAAACTGGAAGGGTCCGGCCGTATGATCGTAGGAGATGAGAGTTTTGCGGTTCATGCCGGTGCGACGGGGATCGTGCCGGATGGCGCCAGGCGCGGAATCGAGGCCGACACGCAACTTGCATTCCTAGCGGTACGCTTATCTTAAGCACTCAGCCTACTTCAGATAGGGGATAATCAAACTGGAGAAACGACTCGTGTCATTTTTAAAAAAAAAGACACTCACGGGGCTTGCCCGCACCTGCGGGTGAGCGGCAAAAATCGGTCCGACGGATCTGTCGGACGCACTTGCAGGGCTGGTTCCACCCTCTGATCCAAATTTGCTGGTCGGTATCG
>Ga0315540_10000641_pt1 | contig 19809 bp, 20 predicted proteins | sample SalMarSW160110MG_FD_203677 | JGI IMG/M metagenome (GOLD analysis project Ga0315540, IMG submission 203677) | Salt marsh sediment microbial communities from the Plum Island Ecosystem LTER, Massachusetts, United States - Salt Marsh Sediment SW1601-10 ...
CAGTCCTACAATTATTCTCCTTTAGCGTTGTTGAAAGCATGGATAGAATAGACCACACAAAAGTAAATCTCTCTTTGTAATGTTAAATCTATTGAAAAATTGGCAAAATAATATGGTTAAGGTCTAAAATTAAGTTCCATAGTTTTATTTATTGAAATATTCGCGTTTATTAAGGTAGTGAGGTTTGTGTGTTTGATCTTCCAAGCTGGTGTGGTTTTGCAGGATTCTTTTGAATATAGTTGCTCCATCAGATATCTTTAGCTTCTTTTCACCAATTCTTTTTCTGTACTTGATTGGTATTTCTCTTATTTCATAGCCTGACCTTTCTACCCATTGATTTAGCTCAACTTCAATGTCAAAACCCTTGGACAGAACCTTCCAATTTCGCAGAACACTAGAGCGGATCACTCTCAACCCAGTCAAGGGATCTTCTAACCTGACTCCGTTTAAAAGGTTGTGAGAAAGTGCTATCAACTTGTTGCCTAAATAGAAGACTCCGCGAAAAATTTTTTCCTCAGTCTGTGGGCTAAACCTGTTTCCACAAACCATTCCCACTTTTGGATTTTGCTCTAAAATGCGAATCATTTCGGGTACAAACTCTGCAGGATAAGTGTAGTCTGCATCTGTTACCACGATGTAATCGACATCTAGATCTAGATTGTTGATAGCTTTTGCTATAGCGTCTCCTTTTCCGATGCCGTCTTGAAATAGGATTGTTGCTCCCATGTCTTTTGCAACTTCTACAGTTCGATCACAGCTGTGGCCATCGATTACCAAGACTCTTTTTGGTCTAATATTCTGTAACATTTCATCAACTGTTAAGCCTATTCCTACCTCTTCGTTTAAGGCTGCAATTACAACATCAACCAAATAACTCTCATTTGCGCCTTTTCCTAATTCAAACTCCATTTTAGCTTCACCGTTTTCTTTAATCGTCTTTATCGCGAGTGCATATAAACGACATTGCAATATTTGCAATAGATCGAAAACTAAAATATCAAAAGCCAACTCCTCTGGCAAAAATAAACTAACCTCTGAAAATTTTGAATGATCGAAAAAAACAATGTCTTATCAACTAACAATAATTCTGATTCAAAGGAAAATAATTTTGTTGTTGGCATTACCTCACGAATAATGAAGGATGACTCTCTGGTTCTTTACAAAAAAGACTGGAAACTACTCAATTAGATGATTTAAAAAAGAATGGGTTTATGTGGTTCCTGAGATGGTAATGCTGTTGCTAAAATTTGTTATGTCTGTTATGTCTGACGCTACAATCAGGGTCAATTCTACAGGTGTTGATTGTCCTGGATTGAGTTGAGTTTCTTCTCCATCCCACGAAATGGTGATACAACCGTCTGCTTCAACTGGGGTCCAGTTGTTTGTAGTTAAGCTCAAGGTCATTGTTGCTGTTCCTGTATTCTTTACGTATATAGTTTGTGTAGTGTTGCATCCAGCTTCAATTGATCCCCAGTCGATGCTGGTGAGGTTTTCTGTGCAATCAATATTTGAGTAGATGTTGATGTTTGGAGTAGTTATGACTGAGCCCGAGGATGGTATGTCTCTGTTTATGTTGATTGCTGCAAGTGTGGTGGCTGCTAGTGTTAGTGCAGTTACTGTTAGTGCGATTACTATTAGTTTGGTGGTTTTTGTTGAGATCATTTTGTGTCCCTCTTTTGCCCACAAAAAGTAAGTGTTATATTAAGACTTAATAAACATTATTGCATACGGGTTGTACGTCATCACTCGTACATCACAAATGCAACAAATCAAACAATACCTGACTTTTGTTCAACACAAAAACAACACAACAAACACAAAAAAGGCAAATATTATACTGGAAAAAATTAAAATAAACATGAAACTAACAAACTACTTGTATAAGAGCAAAACAGTAATGACAAACAACATATCGAACACACAAGTAGTTCAACAACCATTAATGTCACCTGACGAGAGCAAGAAAAATGCCGAAAAAAGAGTTTCTAATCTTTGTAAGCATCATGCTTTTAGGCACAGTTGATTGGCTAACAACAGCAACCGGTATTCTTCTCTTTGGCGCAACCGAACTAAACCCGCTCTTAACAGGGTTAACTCAAACAAACATGATAATTTTTAGCACTGTGAAATTTGCAGCCACAACTTTTGCAGGCTTAGCTTTCTATAAGGCGTTTTGTATGACAAATCAAAAAGGCAACGACTGGTGTTTAACAAAACATTTCTTAAATGGAGGGTACTCGATGACGACTCTTTTGTTAACGGCAGTTGTCGGGAGCAATATGATCACCCTCATCAGAGTTTAAATTCAAATATTAATAAAAGAATTTGAGGTGATTTGATCCTTTGACGCTCTTTCACAGAAATTTTGTGCGGTCCAATTATTGTATCTAAATGGGGAGATGTTAAGTTGTATGTAGCCAGCCGCGCCCTCCCTTCTTTGATTGCTGTCCAGTTCTTTTTCGAACTTTATTGTCCACCGAATTAGGCGCACAGCTTTTTCCATGTTGATTGCTTTGATTGATCTCTGTTTTTATGAATTTTTTCCAACCGCCTACGTTAACGTCGGGCGAAACGTAGCGATCAGGATTTTCTATTAGGTGTTTTTGTAAGATTTCTTTAAAGTTTAGAGCTTTGAAGTCTTTTGTTGCGTGGATTACGGTGCCTTGCTCAACAGATAAAGCGATGTACTCATCGATTGAAATACCTTCTGCTCTAACTTTATCTTCAAACCTTTCGCTCCACAAGAGTTTCCACTGAGCCTTAAGCTCCTCGACTAATTTTTTTTGGGCTTGGGCTTTAGACTCGCAAGTGCTGGTTTTCGGAGATTCCTTTTCTTCTGGTAGCTCCATCTGGAATCCTCAGGTTGTTATTCTAGCGCTATCAGCGAACTATTTAACACTTATTCTAGAAAATGGCATATACTTTTCTAAAGTGCCGAAACAGAGCTAAGATAATTCTATTATCTTTTTGGTTGAACTTCAAATAACAAAAAGTGGCAACTGCAAAATAGCTATTATTTTTTGGGAGCTTAGGCTTTTTCCTATCTGCTTAGTTTCTTTTTCGCAAAACCACTTATTCGCTTGTTTGAGCCTACAAAATAAAGAGGCCAACCAACTAGGAGAAATAGAATTGCGAAAGGAAAAAACGCGATTGCCAAAGATCTAGCTTTTTCAACCATACTTTTTATTTGCAATTAATTTTGCTAATAAAGCTTTATAACATTTACATATACATGCTAAGTTTTTGATTTAAAACAACTTTTCAAAATGCAATCGGTTAGAAAGAGTGCCTACTGGAAGCCCCTGCGAAATTAGAAAACTTAAAATGCTGAGAGTATTTGTCAAGGCGGGTAACTCACGTCAACTCTATTTTTATTCAATCAGCTTTTTCTTGACCAAAATATCTGAAAGACTTAAATTAATACCTCTCAAATTAGTTTTTGAGGGCAAAAAATGGATAAAGATGTACTTGTAGAAATAACTGTTAGCAGAAAAAACGATAAAATAATGTACAAAGTTAACTGCGCAAACGACGTGAAAAGCGAAGAATTAGCCCATTATCTTGACGAAGTAATCGAAGGCATATGCACCTGGAAACCAGAGGTATGCGAAGAAACAGTAAAAAGCATTACGGGACAAATTAAAAGCACTTTATAGAAGTAGGGTTAATTTAATCCGATTTGTCTAGCGCGGTCGTAATTGAAAGAAGAGAAAACTTATGGAATAAAATGTCTTCTGGTTATCTTGAATCAGTGAGCATGTGGTTGAAGGAAATAATTCTGCCTTGACTAAATAGCTCTGTAAAATTATGTGGCCTATGATTTCTTCAATGCTTAACTGTTGAGAGATTATGTAATCGCAAAGTTTGTTGTGCTTTGCCATTGCCAAACATCAGCTTCGCCTTGTGGGTCATATATGCCAATGGTCAGTAAACGCGTATAGTTTCCTTTAGGAGCGTTATTGAAAATCAATTCAAACGCTAAAACGCCATCGTAGCTCGAAGGCAAATCTATTTTTTGATAATCTTTATAGGCGATGAGTCCTTCATGCTCGCAGGTTTTAATTGTTGCAAAGGTTGGAGAAACGGATTCGAGTTTCCATTTTAGTGTGGCACCCGAAGGATCAAGTCCTTCGCTACCCCAGATGTTAAATTCAGAGATCTCTATCTGCCAGGACCTATTTGCAAGGTTTTTTACGTTTAATTGTTCAATTTGTGGTACACCTATTTCGAAGTCTTGATAGCTTTTAACAAGGTCAATTTTTATAGCGCCCATTGCATCGAAGTAGTTGGAGGTTGAATACAGCAAAAATATACTAACAATCAAAGCAGAGACAATTGTGACTGAAATTATTAGTTTTGAATTTCTCATCTTCATCCTTTACGATTTCTTCTGTCAGATGGAGAATATAATTCTATCCAATAGTGCCGACTATTGTAAAATTATGTGGCTGCTGAAGACGAATATACCTGCGGAATTTTCAACGTCGAAAGATGTTCAAGTAAGGATATTCCTATATTCTGCTATTTTCTGGAGAGCAGAAAACATTGTCTTTTTGATAAAACAAGTTTTGCAACAGAGGCGATCATCGTTAGGTCTAACGGAGGGCTATGGCACAAGGAGGACTTTAGTATAGATAACAAGTGTCTACTTGTTTTCAAGTAAAAATTTGTTTTTGGCATTAGTTTGTTAGCAGCATACTTTAAATATTAACTGCGATTAGGACTATTCTTGCATACAAAATGGCTTACGAGATATTCTTGTTATTTACTTCGGCCATATTGGTTCTTTTAGACACCGTATTTTTAGTCACGTCGAAATCGGGTAGTAAACGAAAGAACACGAGTGGTTTTGTAGCAACGACATTAGCATTTGGGCTGATAATTACGGCTTATGCATTGCTTTTGCAAGCTTTCGTTCGTAATGACTTCCAAATAATTGGGGTATTCTCCTATAGTTCGTCAGGTGCCTCTATCTTTTCCAAGATTTACGCGAGTTGGGCTGGAGCAGGGGGCTCTATGCTTTTTTTAACTGTTCTTTTAAGTACAGTCTATTTCGCGTTAAGAATTCAATCTCTTAGAAAAGCCGATAAGTTTAGTGTGAACGCCGCTCAAGTGTTTGGTTTTATCCTCTTGGTTTTTATAATTGTTTGTATGCTGAGAAATCCATTCGAAACTTTTCAGGGCATCCCTCTGGAGGGCAGAGGGCTTAACCCTCAGTTGCAGTCACTTTGGATGGCCATTCACCCTCCAATAGTTTTCTCCGCTTATGCCTTCGTGGTTTTAGCATACGCCTTGACTCTGGCCTGTGTTATAGAAGGCAAAGACTTGGACTCATCAAAGCTTCTTAAGACTTCCACATACATGGCTTGGCTGCTTCTCACCCTTGGGATAGCTTTGGGCGGAGTTTGGGCTTACGAAGTCTTGGGCTGGGGTGGATACTGGGCGTGGGATCCTGTGGAAACCGCTTCTTTGTTGCCGTGGCTTTTCTTAACCGCATATTTCATCGTGAGAGGAATCTCAAAGAGCAAGTTTAGCCTAACCAGAGAATTTATGATCATGATAACATTCGCCAGCTTGGTTTTTTTGAGTGCATTAACTCGCGGAGGATTTACCCAGTCAGTTCACTCTTATGCCGTTTCTGCCGTTGGTCCGATAATGCTTAGTTTTGCGGTAGTTATGATAGCCTATTTCTTTTATCTTAAGAAGAAGAGGAGGCTGCCTCTCTTCAAACTTAACGTTGACAAAACATCTTTGACTTCACGTTCCTCCTTTCTGGGTTTTTGGGCGTTGATCTTTGTCGCAGTTGTTTGTCTAGTCGGACTTGCTTTTTCAGACTTTAACTATAATTTGTGGACGTTCCCGTTCGTGCTGATTTTTGTAGCAGCAATGATAGGGCTTAACTTAGATCCTAAGACCCATTACTTACGCCTTCTGCTAATTGCCATAGCTGCCTTAGTGATTGGGGCTGCTCTATCGATAGTCGGATTTTTTGAAGTAAATATTCTTACCACTCTAACTATTCCTCTTTTAGTTCTGGGGTTTTCAGCAATCGTCTACGGTCTATACAATTCAATCAGGCGAAAAGCCGCAAAACTAATTGGACAAAGTCTTCTGAGCATTGCAATTATCGTTCTGCTGCTTGGAGTCTTCATAAGTGCAGGAGCTAAAACCACAGTCACAATAAACATGACAACCAATACTCCAATGGAAACTGCACAACAAACCATCGAGTTGTACAATATGAGAATTAGCAACAGTTCAGCAAAAATCTACAATGATCAGGTACTAGCAGTCATTCCTGAACACTCTACCCTTGAAGCAGATGTGGCTATTGTTCAATCCGAGAGAATTTATAAGGGAGTGATAGAAGGCAGCTTTTACCCCAATTATGGCCTGATACTTAGACCTCTCATTATAACCACGGAGGCGGGCGATATCTACATACACTTAGAGTATTCAGATTCGCTTTACAATGCACTCGTTCAAACGTATGAGGGAAATAGCAAAATCCCCGAAGAAGTAACAGTCACGATCCAGAAAAATCCAATGATCTATCTGGTTTGGGGAGGAGTCATCTTAATGCTTGTTGGAATATCTGTTCAATTCTTAGGTGATCTTAGACTGTCGAAGCAAGAATCATGAGCTAAGGGTGCAACTACCCCAAAATTAAATGTAAGGGGTAATATATCAAGCCAAGCGCTAAAGCCACTACCCACAGTATAATGATTTTCCGCATTAACTTTTTTCTTGGAGCACAGTATCGGGTCTCTCCAGATTGAATGTACGCCCAGACACCTACAAGCCAAATTCCGAGCGAAAGCGCCACTAAACCAACAGCGCTATGAACTATGCCTATTAAGGCAACCACGTCGAAGATTTTCAACGCTTCTGCAACTATCCACCATAAAGATGGTCCCATATGAGCTACCGTTAGCAAGCCCGCAATCATAACGACCACGAGCATAACATTACCGTGCCAAACAAATTTTCTCTTTTTTTGTAGAAAAAAACTTAACCCGATTAGCAGACTTAACACGATAACGAAAGACACGAGATTTGCTAGGGCCATCCACTCATGAACTTCGTAATAGGTTAGAGACATGACACCTACCACTTAGTATTTGAACTTCTAAAATATAAAACCCTTGAGCTACTTAGAATTGACCAAAAAAGAGTTGTTGTTGTCGCTAGACTACTACAAAGATTAAAAAAGAAACTAAATGGAAATGACTGAACAGGAAGAGATTTCTTGTCTGAAGACAACGCAGTAACTACTAGTGAAACGACAACTGATCTGAAAAACGCAGATAGCGTGTCGAAACTTTGGTTCTATTTCGCTATGGTCTGGTTCCCCATTTTCACCACGATTGGTATGATTATGGCAATCAAGTTTTTCGTACCAACATTTCTTGTTGATTCGCCTTTTGATACGTTTGGAAGAATCCGTCCGGCACACGTTAACGGCCTGCTCTTCGGTTTCCTTTCATCTGGTTTAATCGGTATAATGTACTATATAGTTCCTCGGCTGAGCAAAACACCTCTTTATAAGCCTAATATCGGAAAATTCACAGCTGTATTTTGGAACCTTGTAGTCATCACCGGAGTGCTCCTAGTTTTAAACGGTGATACTCAAGCAAGGGAATACGCAGAATTTCCTTGGATTATCGATGTTGCGATAATGATTGGCTTAATTTTAATGCTTGTAAATGTTTTAGGAACAGTTCTGAAAAGAAAAGAACCCAAGCTATATGTTAGCTTATGGTTTTATGTAGCCATTTTTCTCTGGTTTCCCATAGTGTATTTCATTGGTAACGTAATGTGGAGTCCCCCAACTGGAGCATTATTTGGCGTAACGGATGGAATATTTAACTGGTTTTATGGACACAACGTCTTAGGGTTATGGTTTACTCCATTCGGGTTTGGTCTATGGTATTATTTCATACCAAGACTAACTAAACGGGCACTTTATAGCGTGACATTATCTTACATCAGTTTCTTTGCTTTAGCTTTCTTCTACACTGGCGTGGGAGGGCATCATTTGCTGCAAGCTCCAATTCCAGAGTGGCTCAAAACAATAGCGGTCGCTACTAGTGGTTTAATGATGTTTTCCGTTCTGACTTTTGGAGTAAACATTGGCATGACTGTTAGGAATGCTTGGAATATTGTGTGGTCAAATGTTCCTTTAAGGTTCATAATGCTTGGTTTTATTAACTATATTTTCGTCTCCATCCAAGGGACATTTCAAGCCTTCCGTGACATGAACTTGTACCTCCATTTTTCGCAATGGCCAGTAATGCATTCTCACTTATCGCTGTATGCTGCTTTTGGAATATCGATCATGGGCTGCATGTTCTGGCTAGTACCCCGAATAACTGGTAAGAAACTCTACAGCAAAAAACTAATGGACGTGACTTGGTGGATCACTTTCATGGGTTTCATAGTTTTCATGGCGGGAATGATGCTCACAGGACTTGTAGCCAACTCGCAGTGGTATCAACACTTGACAGTAGTTCAAGCATTAGATACGCTAAGACCTTACTACATTTTAAGGGCAATAGGAGGCGGAATGGTTGTAGTTTCAGCTTTTCTTTTTTCCATAGAAATTATTGCCACATTTTTGTCAAAACATTTAGTGCATCCTAACACTGTCGAAAACTATGGAGGCGAAGTGAAATGAGCAGACTAGAAAAGAAAATAGAGGAAGAGCTGGAAAGGCTCGAGCGAGCAGTAGAAAGAGAAATCAAAGTCATTGAAAAAAAGGCTCATCAACATAACCTCTTTCCTATTGCCGCTGGCGGTTTAGGAGTCATGCTGCTTATGGTGAGCATGGTGGTACTTGCGCCTTACATGTTCTTGCTGGATGTTCCACCCAGTGACAGATCTCACGAGTATACTCCTCTTGAAGCGGAAGGCAGAAGCCTCTTCATGAGTTATGGCTGCTTCTACTGTCACTCCCAACAAGTAAGACCCTCCGACTGGGGCATAGGAAACGTATCGCAAACCGGAGACTACTATTATGATAGCCCAAACGCTCTAGGAACTGAGAGAACAGGTCCTGATCTTGCCCAAATCGGCGGAATGAGACCAACCATTTGGCATCATTTACATGATAGAGATCCAAGAAGTGTAAGTCCTGGATCGATAATGCCTAATTTTGGTTTTCTTAGTGATCACGAGATTGAGGCTTTGACAGCATACATTCAGAACCTGGGTTCAGAAGATCTTGGAGTAGACCTATCAATCACTGGAGGAAGCTCTTACCATCCAGATGTTCCAGAGAATTTCGTAAATGCCTCAAACCTTTTCGCGCACTTGATGAAACAAGTAGCTGTGAGTTATGATGCTGAAAACGATGTCTATAATGGAAGTACTTCGTTGGGAGCACAATGGGCAACTATATTTGAAATTGGTAAAGCCAATTATACTCAACGTTGTTTAGCTTGTCATGGTTGCTCAGGTAACGCTCAAGGTCCATACGCAAGACATGTAGTGACGCAACCAGCCAACTTGCATGAGCGTATCTCAACGTTTCCTGGAGACTATTATCATATTTGGCGAGTAACTGAAGGTGTGCCAGGCACGGCAATGCCAACATGGGGTTTGTCACTTAATGAAACAGAGATTAGTCTAGTGGCGATTTACGAAATGAGTTTCGTATTAGGTTCTGTGAGAACTGTTTCAGGTGACATTTCAGATGCAGAGGGAGATAATTTCGCTAACAATGTCCTAAACTCTCCACCGATAACAGGAACAATGCAGGATTTTGAACAAGGAAAAGCGATTTTCACTCTTTACTGTGCACAATGTCATGGAGATGGGGGGCAAGGTGATGGTCCTGCTTCGATTAAAACAACTGGCGGCTACATCTCACCAGAACCTGCGAACTTCACAGAGTCTGGTTCCGACTTCCCCAATTACGGACGATGGGTATGGAAAGTTAGAGAGGGCGTTGAAACCACGAACATGCCTCCGTGGAAATGGTCCCTCAATGACCAGGAAATCTATCAGGTGATATTCTACGAGCAGAGTTTCAGTACACCTCAAGACTATAACGCTAAATGGGCTCCGCTATACAGCGATTCTTACGGTAGAGACTTGATGGAAGGATCAACAATTAGTGGCTTTGTACCCAGTACTGCTGCTTTGGCAACGGCTATTTTTGCAGGTATATTGCTTTGGGATCAAAAGTATCGAAAGCTCTTAAAAACTCTTGAATTCGCGAAAATGGGAATAATAGTTTCGATATCAATGTTGACGAGGAGATTATTTTGAATATAGATATACTGATCTACATTATAGGTTCTATTCTGATGGCGGTCGTATCGATAGGCTTCGTATTTTGGGCTTTAAAGACAGGTCAGTTTGAGGAAAATGAACATTTGAAACGTTTGCCCTTAGTGGAGGATGGCGAAGAATATGATTCTTGATACTGCTCTGTTAACAGCGTTCATTGTGATGGTTGATCCAACTTATGCATACATAACGTTAGGCATCGTCGCTGCAGGTGTAATCCTCATGTGGCTAATGGTTAGGAGTTCAGATGAGTTCACTGTAGAAGAAACTGAGCACAACTCAGACGACTTTGCAGGCGAAATACGCGATTCGCACGGTCCAGTGACGAGTTGGCTTTGGGTAGCGTACATTGTGATATTTGTTTGGGCAATTGCTTATCTAATTCAGCACAGTGCAGAATTTCCAAGCTTAATTTAGTGCCTGCTAAATGAGTAAAAAATCCAGGTAAGAATAAAGAAAAACCGCTTTTCACTGGTTCGTGTTCAGTTCGCTTTTAATAAATTTCTTTATGCTGCAATTTATTAAATTGTGATTATTTTTTAATATTATAACATAGCTATGCTATTGAGTTAATGAATTGTGTTATTGCAAAACTATTTATACTAATAGTGATGAAAATAGCTTAGTTGGGCAATAATTTGATTTTTGCTCAATTAAAAATAAATGAGAAAGAATAAATGTTTGAAAGAAAATTGAATAAAATAGTATCTGCATTTGTTTTACTATTGATACTCTCAATAAGCGCATCATTATTACAGTTGCCATCTTCTGATGCTCATACCCCCCCATGGGAAATACCAACGTTTGCCCATATTTACGCAGCAACCAACCCGATAGGAGTAGGTCAAACAGCATACATCTACATATTTCTGACCCCAACCTACGCTGACACAAACGTAGGCAACGACTACAGATTCCACAACTATCAACTACTTATAACAGCTCCAGACGGAACACAAACCACACAAACCTACGAAACAGTCGTTGACACAACGTCAAACCAATTTGCCTCATTCACACCCGACCAAGTCGGCACATACAACCTAACCTTCAACTTCCCAGGACAAGCAGTTAACGATTATTCACACAGCCCAACCTCCCAATACGCTAACGACACATACGCAGCTAGCAGTGCATCAACAACACTGACAGTGCAGCAAGACCCTATATCGTACTTGCCTCTGAGTCCTCTTCCAACTGAGTTCTGGGTGCGACCCATATTTGGCGAAAACAGCATGTGGTGGTCGATTAGTTCCAACTGGCTCGGAAGCGGAATGCCGGGTTATGGATCTGGGAACGGACCAAACCAACGGGATTTTGCGCCAGATGCAATTGGTTCTAAGACAGCGCACATCATGTGGACTGCGCCGAATGGTCAAATCGGAGGAGTCGTCGGAGGAAACCTTGCTAACGTGCCTGGAGATACCTGGTTTGAAGGAACAGCGTACTCTCAAAGATACGTAAACCCCATAATAGTAAATGGAAGAATCTACTACCAAGAACCTTTATTCCTTACAGGCTCTGCAGGCTTTTTCGGTGGTAGTGCAGGACCAATAGTCTGCCGCGACCTAGTTACAGGAGAAAAAATCTGGAGCCGCACCGATCTACCGGCGCCGTCATTTGCTTATATTCAAGACATGGACACCCCTGACTATCACGGAGTTCGTCAAGCGATGCTGGTCGCTTCTGTTGGCGGAGGTTTCTTTGGAGGGCCATCAAGCTGGCAAGTGTACGATGCAGCTACAGGCGATGCAGTATTCAACGTAAGCTCTATTCCCTCTGGAACAACCGTTATCGGACCGACGGGTGAGCAGATAAAATACAACTTTTTCAACAATGGTACTAACCAAAACCCCGACTATTACCTGACTCAGTGGAACTCGAGCAGAATCTGGAGCCAAGGAGTTATGGGAGCACTTACTTTGATGACAGATTCCTCGGGAAGTGTACCTGCATCAAGTAGCTTTATGTACGACTATTTAAACCCAACAACCCAGAACCAATCGATACCATGGCGCAATGACATGAGTCCATCACCGTCAATAATTGATGCAATTTATGGTGACATGCTTCTCTGCAGAAGCGGTTCATATCCCTCACTATCCGACATTCAAGAAGGATCCACTTACACGGGTTATACCTACTTTGCTGTCAACCTCAATGAATCAAAAGGACAATTGGGATCAATACTGTGGTCGAATCATGTTCCAAACCCCGGAAACGGCATCACCATAATTTCATACGCTGGACTTGACCCATCAGGTTACTTCTGTGAATCCTACAGACAAACACAACAGTTCGTCTTCTACAACGCACGAACAGGCGCACTCATTAAAGTCGCTGACCCACAACCGGCATTAGATTACTATGGCAGCAACGGACCAGGCACATTATCAAACGTTATTGCTTATGGCAAATGCTACAGCGTAGCATACTCTGGAGTACTCACTTGCTATGATATGTCAACAGGTGAAGTTCTGTGGACATACGGTAACGGCGGCGTTCCAGGTAACGATACATACAGCGGCTTCCAAGCACCAGGACCATACCCAACATTTATCAATGCCATCGGAGACGGAGTTGTCTACACTGTTACCTCTGAACATACCTTTGAGACCCCAATTTACAAGGGAGCACTAAACAGAGCAATCAACGCAACTGACGGAACAGAAGTCTGGACGCTTGCATCTGCAACTGGTGAATTCTTTGGTATTAGCTATGCAATAGCCGACGGTTACTCTAACTTCTTCAATAGCTACGACAGCCAAATCTACACCCTAGGAAGAGGACCAAGCTACACAACCGTGCAAGCTGGACCAAAATCTTCAGCATTAGGCGGTAGTGTTGTAATCGAAGGCTCTGTTACAGATCTCTCATCTGGTACAAAGCAAACTGAACAGGCAGCAAGATTCCCAGACGGCGTCCCAGTCTCATCAGACGAAAGCATGAGTGATTGGATGAGCTACGTCTACCAGCAGCAACCATTGCCCAGCAACTTCCAAGGTGTTGAAGTCGGCTTAAGCGTTGTCGACGCTAACGGCAACTACAGAGACATCGGTACAGCAACCACAGATTCAAAGGGCAACTTCAATCTTGTTTGGACACCTGACATACCTGGAACCTACAACGTTATCGCAGCTTTCGGAGGAACACAAGGATACTGGCCATCATATCAAGAAACAGTTTTCACCGTAACAGAACCAGCACCGACCGCAGCTCCAACCGAAGCTCCAGCGCAATCTGCTGCTGATATGTACTTTGTTCCCGCAGTCGCAGGCATAGTTGTTCTAATCGTTATAGGCTTTGCCATACTAGCATTACTAGTACTTAGAAAACGACCGTAAAACAAAAACAACCTCTTTTCCTTTTTTTATAAGTATCTACAATTTTTTTCTTTGAGCCTTGATTGTCTCTTTATTTTTTGGGGTCTTAAGCCTAATAAGCGAAGAATACAAATGTTTAATCTGGTAATGCGCATTTGCCTGATTTTCTTATTGGCACGGGTGGTTGGGCTTACTTTAAGGTTCCAAACAAACCATCTCTGAAAGCCTACAGTGAACTATTCAACTTCGTAGAAGTCAACAATACTTTCTATCATTATCCGACTTTTCAAACGGTTAGGCGATGGAGGGAAACAGTGCCTAACGATTTTACTTTTTCTGTTCGCTGTCACCAGGACTTGACCCACAACATAGGTTTTATCCCGTCGAGTCAGGCTTACGAAATCTTCTACCAAATGAGAAAATACTGTAATATTCTTAATTCTCCCTATTTGGTTTTAGAAACACCAGCCACATATTTGATAAACAAAAAGAATGAAAAAGAAACTCGTGATTTTTTTTCTTCTTTAAGCATAAACGGTTTGAGACTTGTTTGGGAGACTCGGGCACCGATAACTCAAACTGTTGTTGGTATCATGGAGGATTTTGGCATTATCCATTGTGTTGATCTTTCAAAGCAGAAGCCAAGTTTTGATTTGGATGTTACTTATTCAAGGTTGTTTGGGAAAGGTCAACATAACCTCTACCAGTTCAACGATTATGAACTGGCAGAGATTGACCGAAAAGCCCAAGATACCGATTCGAAGACTGTAATTCTATCTTATCATGGAGCAAGAATGCACTCTGATGCTGCACGCTTCAAACATTATAAGGGAACTGGGAATTTTCTTTCAGTAACAGCTTATACAGGGATTGATTCTGTTAAAGCTGTTTTATCTGAAGATATTACTTTTCCAATTTCAAAAGCTGAGTTGAAGGCGAAACAGGGTTGGAAAGTTGTAGACCTAACCCCTGATAGAAGAGTTCACCTTTCAGGAGTTCTTGCAAACCTACCGGAAAAATCATACTCAAGCTTAGATGAGGTTATCAAAGAGTTGAGGGCGGCTTTTTGAGTAAAGAAAATAACATTTTTCTTGGCACATGTGGCTGGAGCTACAAGGAATGGGAAGGTAATTTCTACCAAAAGAAGAGTTCAGAAAGTAAGCTTAGGGCTTATTCAAAAGTCTTCAAAACTGCTGAAATAGATTCAACTTTCTATCGCAATCCATCGAAGAGTGCAGTTATGGGTTGGCTAAAGTATTCCCCGTCAGATTTTGTGTTTACTGCTAAACTACCGAAAACTATAACCCATGAAAATATGCTTGGCTTAAAAAAAGAAGTTAAGGCAGATTTAGAGGTTTTCTTAGACTTAATGCGTCCCTTGCAGCTAGGAGGCAAACTTGCCTGCTTATTAATTCAGTTGCCGCCAAAATACGTCTACAACCCTCAGAATCTTGAAGCATTCTTTCAAATGCTCGACCCGATGTTTCGTTATGCGGTTGAGTTTAGAAACTTGACTTGGTTAATGCCTGCTACCAAGACATTCGAGCTTCTAAAGCAATATGAGGTTGCCTTTACAATTGTCGATGAACCACTTTTGCCTCCAGAGGTGCATTTAACAACAGATTTTGCATATTTTAGGTGGCATGGTAGGGGAGATGAAATATGGTTTGACTATCTATACAACGAAGAAGAATTGACGCCTTGGGTGCCAAAAGTCCAAGACTCAGCCAAAAAAGTTAAACAAGTCTATGGCTACTTCAACAACCACTATCACGGCTACGCTCCTGAAAACTGTTTGCAGTTGCTTGAGAAGCTCGGCTTACTATCAGCAAACCAACGCAAGGTTAAGGACAAGACCAAGATCAAACAAGCCCAGCTAAAGGCATTTTTCGGTTAACTAAATATTGAGAATTAGAATCTCTGGCTATAGTATTATTAGAAAATAAAATTGTGTTGATTAGACTTTATTACGGGGGCCTTTCTTTTAACACCTAAACTATTTATTTATTGATAAGGTATCATCAGCAAACATGTTATGGCTAGATTATTTTGAGCTTTATACTAATCAAAATAAAGAAATCTAAATCAAATGACTCAGATAAGAAATTCAGATAGAATTCTTTGACGTCTTTCTTTATTTCTTTTCTTTTTGTTCTTCATGATTAACTTACTTTTTTTAAATATAATGAATAAATTATAAAATCCTTATGAATCCCTGATAAACAACATAAATGTGAAGCATTCCATTAAAAAAATATGAAAATTGGAACTTTAAAAAATTTTCAAATTAATATAGCTAACACTTTCTGCTGACTTTTTAAGAATATTGGAGAAGCAGACAAGAGATCGGAAGGCTCCAATCCCTTGTTGAATGGAGTTGTTCTCCTTTCTCCTCGTCCTTCTCCAACCAAATATTATTATAAATATTATATAAGCCATATTTCTAACTTGGAATATTTCAGAAAACCAATCTTTTTATTAGCGCTTAGAAATTATTTCTTTTCTTTTACCCAGATTCTAAACATTTTTTCCTTGCCTATCTCAAAACAACTAAAACCACCTGAATCTACCTCTTCTACCTTGACATCTGTTTCTCCATAGATTTCTCTGTATTGTTCTAGCCAGTTTGCAAAATGAGCACCCCCGCCAACATACTTTTTTACCCACCGCTTGCCTTGTTCATCTAACTTTTCTAAAACCAATTCCTCTTGATCCATGCATTCTGATATTGTTTTTTTCTCTGTCATATTCTTATAAACCCATTGGAACGTTAATGCAATTATCTACTAAAAAAGATTTGAGCCTCAAATACATTTCATATGTAAACCATATACTGGGGATTCACAGATTTTGAAGAAGCTGGAACGCTTCTACTTTTTTAAGTTCAGAAAATTGGTTAGAGTCTGCTATTCTTTTTAGCATAATATTACTAAAAAAGTAATTTTCTTAATATATTACTCTGGAAAGAAATAAATTGAGATGAACTTTCATGGTTAACTGCCCTAAATGTTTCACGGAAGTATCGAAATCTAGAAATTCAAAGGAAACTAGTGGTTTTTATCTTGTGACCTATCATTGTTCTTTGTGTGGATCCAAATTCAAATTAGAAGAATGGATAGGTTAAGATCTTTTGCAATAAGTAATTCTGAAATGTTATTACTGTTAGAGTTTAGAGAAATTTTCAATAAGGCGTATCTGCAATTTCTATAGTGGTTTTTTAATGAAAAAGCGTGTAGTGTCTGTTCGGTGCAAGAACTGCGGGCATCTAATCGTGGTTACAGATGAAGGTTACAAACACAAACAATCCAATCACAGTTTCTATTGTCCCTGCAGAAAACCCGAAAACATTAGCTAGAATATGCAAAGCCATAACAAGCTAAGTTTCAAGCTTTCGGGTAATCCATGAACCATCAAACGGCTATTCTTGTTTTATTTGGTTGGCTATTTTTTAAGGTTTACTCGATTGATAATTGCTGAAACTACTCACAATGTTCGTCTTTTATGTTAACATTCAACTTTTTCTTAGCGGTTAATTCTTGAGTTAAAAACGGGCGATTCTTCTATTTGGTTATGCATCACGTTTTCTTAGTTTGAGTATGGGTAGTTGCTATATGTAAATCAAGTTCAGTTTTGGTTTTGAAGGTTTTTCCACAAAGTGGACAAACCCAGGGGTCTGTATCGGTGTCTTCGAGAGGTTCATGAGCGGGTATTGGGTTGTCAACATCTGGTGAGGCCTGTATTTCTTCCTTAGTTTCTGCAGGAAGCTCCGGAGGTGGTGTAATGTAAGGTAAATCTGGTTCAGTCATGTTGCATCGAAAAAGTTTAATTGCCGTCTATTTCATAAAACTTGCGGAACTGTCTTCTAAGAGAAAGTCAAAATCCAAGAGGTTTTTATGTTTAAGTCAGAAAAACAAATAAGAAACTGAAGAGTAAAAAGCATGGGAAAACCGCTAGTGAATACAAAGATAGTGCTTTTGTTGGCTGTAATCGCAACAGCTATTATTGTCGTTTACGCCGTAGAGTTGGCTTTTCGTGTGTTCTCGGGCACTGGGCGCTTTGAAATCTTAGCTGCAGTAATAATAGTATTAGTATTACTGTTTTTGGCTGACATGATATTGTTGGCTAGACGCAAAAAACCTACAATGGAATACGTTTCTCGTGATCTGTGTAGAGCATCGCGACTTTTACCGGATTACGTGGCATTTATAAAAACACTTTCTTGATCTTAGAAATTTATGTCCAGTTCTATTGGAGAAACTCATATTGGTGATTTATTCTATTCTTTTATTTGTTCTGTTGCGTCTGTTTTCATGTTGTTAGTCTTGTCAATTTTTATGCATAATGCAATAGCTAGGAAAGCGTTCAAGGATCCAGTTATTAGAAGAAACCAGTAATTAAACGAAATCAGGCTAATCAATAACAGAATGCTGCAAGGTACTGCAAACCAAGTTAATTGAACCATACTGCCCAAGCCTTTGGTTACTTTATAGCGCGTATGTTTTTAGCTTTTAAGCGTTTTTAACATGCAGCTATATACATCTATAATGCTATACTTTGATTTTTGAAAATCGCAGCTAAAGATGATTTGATGGGCGAACTATATCTGAGGCTTACAACTAAATCTACTTCACTAGGCAAAGGGCTAGTCGAACAACAGTTTCCGCTCCCTACTTAGCCAGCCACTGGCCAATGCGTAGTTATCAGAGGACAGTCACTGCCATATCACCTGGCTCAACACAGAGCTCATTTTTGAGCATATCCTGAAAAAACTTTTAACTTGCCGGTCATCATGTTAAATTAGGCGTCTAATTGTTTGAGTTCGAGTTTTTAGTTGTGGTTGTTGGTTTCCTTGCAGGCATGACAGCTTCCGTCGCAGGATTTGGTATAGGTAGCTTTCTTATTCCCATAATTAGCGTTCGCACCGGAACTAAGGTTGCAATTGCCCTTGTTGCTTTGCCTCATTTCTTTGGAACAGGCGCCCGTTTTTGGCTACTAAAAGCCAAAATTAACCGTCAAATACTCCTCCGTTTCGGTTTACTAAGTGCTGCAGGAGGATTAGCTGGAGCACTTCTTCACGTTTTCTTTGTAAGTGGTCTCCTCCAAATTATTTTTGCAGTTATGCTTATTCTAGCTGGATTTCTCGGGGTGCTACAGGTATCTGAGCGCATCCGTGTAGGAAAAAACAGCGCCTCCATTGTAGGTCTTGCTTCCGGATTCTTCGGCGGACTAGCCGGAGAGCAAGGCGGTATACGTTCTGTAGCACTGCTTAACTTTGATATTGAAAAAGAAACCTTCATAGCAACTGCAACTGCTACTGGCTTAATTGTTGATGCAGTAAGAATGCCCATCTATTTTCTGACACAGCCCAGTCTGGTTGTCCAATTTCTTAGCATATTAATTCTGTCCACTTTAACAGTGATTGCTGGAACATCAGCAGGCAACATAGTCTTAAAGAGAATGCCTGAAAAATCATTCAAATAAATAATATCTTTCCTTATTCTTCTTTTAGGCATTTTCTTACTAATAGTAAGGTCTTGACATATCTTCCTATTTTGTATCTCTCCATGAATCAAAGACAAAAATTGTAAGCCCAAATGTTACCCTTTTTTCTCGGCACTCGACTGCTAAACAGGCTGGATGGTTTTGGGAGTTGTTGTGTGTTTAGTTTAGTAGTAGTCGTCTGCTGAATTTGCCGGACGACTACCACTAACGAATAAAAGATCACTGGGCGGTTTCTCTTTTAATATTAAAAATACGTTTCTAATCTGATTTGTGAAAGAAGAAAAAGCCGCTATTTTCTGGCAGAATCGATTTTTTTCTTCTTCTCTTTAGTTTAGGTGATAGTTCAGAAGGAGTTCTTTTCAAGTTCGATAGACGAAGTGGTATGCAGAGGTTTCTTCTTCTTTTAGTTTGTTCTCAGCTGATTCTAATTTACAGGCTTTCTTTTTTTAGAAGACTCAACATTTTATCAATATTTAAAACCTTTCTGCATAAAAAATCTCAAAATTTTTGTTTTGCCAAAAGGTCTTTGATTGGATAGTTTGCCTCTGATCAGTTGATATGTGCGCTAAACAGCAATAACATATCGGTCTATTTCTGCGCCTCTTTCCATAAATTCTCAAAATAAACAATAGCTAATTGCACAACATGCGGACTGTTTGTCCATAAACTAGGCAGGGGTTTGATTTCAGAT
>Ga0315540_10000643_pt1 | contig 19801 bp, 22 predicted proteins | sample SalMarSW160110MG_FD_203677 | JGI IMG/M metagenome (GOLD analysis project Ga0315540, IMG submission 203677) | Salt marsh sediment microbial communities from the Plum Island Ecosystem LTER, Massachusetts, United States - Salt Marsh Sediment SW1601-10 ...
GCCTTTCGCAAACCGTTGCTTCGATGAGTAGCGCGGTCACAGATCTGAGTGAGCGGTCGGTGTTCATCGACAAGCAGATGGACAAGTACGAGCGCATTCGCAGGAAAGACGAGCAGGTTGCGCGTGCACTCGCCTCCTCGTCGCTGACCCAGTTCTTCGTAGCGGGTCTGGTGCTGGTGATTGCGACCTTTGGCGGCCTGATCAACTACCAGTTGATTGCCTTGCCGATGTCGGAGATGGTTGGCGGCGTCAGCGAAATCGGCGGCTGGCGGACGGCGGACATTGCTGCCATGGTGATCATTATGGTCGAGGTGGCGATGGGCCTGTTCCTGCTGGAGTCGCTGCGGATTACCCACCTGTTCCCGATTATCAGCAGCATGGACGATAAAATGCGCAAGCGCATGGTGTTTGTCACGCTGACGATCCTGACCATTCTGGCCACCGTTGAGGCCTCGCTGGCCTATATGCGCGACCTGCTGGCGCTGGATCGCGAGGCGCTGGCGCAGTCCCTGGCCGGTGCGGCTGCGGGCAATGTGGAGTTCCGCTGGATACCGTCGATCGGTCAGATGGTCATGGGTTTCATACTGCCGTTTGCCCTGGCGTTCGTCGCGATCCCGCTGGAGTCGTTCATTCACGCCAGTCGCACCGTCATCGGTCTGGTCACTGCAAGTGTGGTGCGGGTGCTGGCTTATGCAGCCAAGATGACCGGCCAGATGATGTACCAGGCTGGCCGCATAACGATCCATGTCTACGACATGGCGATCTTTTTGCCCTTGTCTGTCGAACACCTGGTGCGAAACAGCAAGGCTGCGCACGAGGGCGATGACCCGGACGGGATCAACGTGACACATGATGAAACCGTGGGAGGTACCAAGCCATGAAAATCCATAAGCTACTGGTAACAGTTATTTTGTGTGCGGGCCTGATCGCCTGCGGCGAGAAGGCGCCAAAAACCAAGGCGGTGTATATGCTCATCGATACGTCGGGCACGTACACCAGGGAGCTCGACAAGGCCCAGAAAATCGGCAACTACCTGCTGGGCAGTCTGAACAGCGGTGATTCGCTCGCCATGGCCAGGATCGACAGTGGCAGCTTCAGTGAGAAGGACATCATTTCGAAGGTGACGTTTGACATGCGTCCCAGCCTCGCGACGACACAGAAACACCAGTTCAAACGCCAGCTGGACAAGTTCGTCAGCAACGCGAAACCCAGCGCCCACACGGACATCAGTGGCGCGGTGCTGCAGGCGGCCGAGTTCCTCAACGAAACGCAGGCGCAGGAGAAGTACATTTTGATCTTCTCCGATCTCGAGGAAGACCTGGTCAAGGGGCAAATACGCGACTTCACCATGCCGCTGGTGCAGATCAAGGTGATCGCCCTGAATGTCACCAAGCTGAGAAGCGACAATATCGACCCGAGGGATTACCTGAATCGCCTGGATAACTGGGAGAAGCGGGTGTACGAGGGTGGCGGTCTGTGGAAGGTGGTGAACGACCTGGACCGACTCGATAAGCTCCTGGATAGCTGAGTTGGAAATCAAGGCGCCTGCGAAAGGGGGGTAAAGGGGTTGGTGACGAGTGAACGGGATTGTCATTTGTCACTGACCCTTTCTGTGTTCCGTCAGATTGTAAACTGGATTCGAGTCAAATATCCGGTGAGAGGCGCTACAGGACAGCGGGATCTTCCGCAAGGCTAATGCCACCGCTACACTTCTGGGCAGCCCTGGGCTACCCTGTCGCTCCCGACCCCCAGTGGTGACTACCAGACATGGCCCTCAAGGCAACCATCTTCAAGACCGACGTGCAAATAGCTGACATGGACCGCAGCTACTACGGCAGCCATGCGCTGACGCTCGCACGCCACCCCTCCGAAACCGATGAGCGCATGCTGATCCGTGTGCTGACCTTCTGCCGGCACGCCCACGAGGATCTGATGTTCACCAGGGGCCTCAGTACCGATGACGAGCCGGATCTGTGGCAGCGTGATCTGACCGGGAAAATCGAGGTCTGGATCGATATCGGCCAGCCGGACGAGAAACGCATACGCAAGGCCTGCGGTCGCGCCGCGCAGGTTTATATCTATTGTCACAGCGGCCACAGCGCGGAACTCTGGTGGCAGAAAATGCGGGACAAGCTTGGACGCTTCGGCAATCTGACGGTTATCAATATCGATACATCCACCAGTCAGTCGCTGGCGCGACTCGCACAGCGCAGTATGCAGTTGCAATGCACTATACAGGATGGACAGATCTGGCTGGGGGATGCGGACACCAGCGTAGAGGTGGACCTGACGATCTGGAAACAGGTGGATGGTTGAGCGCTGCGGCGGCTCCTTAGAGCTACGCGCGCGGGGCGGCTATTCAGTGTCGTAGCTGGTTAGATCGTTGTCGCGTATCATGGAACGCAGCTCCTCGACGTATTCGCTGCCTTTCTCGGAGTATTCGCCGAGCCCATCAACCAGGCGGATGCCGATCACCGGTTGTTGCGCTGCTTTTAGTTGCGCCCGGATATTGCGCAACGGTTCGTAGGCGTCATGGCTGTTCAGGTTATGAATGTAGCTCTCGACCGAATCTTCGGGCGAGTCGAAAACGGCGAGTTCATGGCTCTTCTCAGCATCGCGCCTGTGCGGAACCATGCCGCAGCGCTTCTCGAAGCACCATTGCCCAAAATAGTTGTTGCCCTGGCGCGCGAAGCGAGAGATGCCCCAGGCACTTTCTTTGGCGGCCTGAGCCAGGGCGAGCGATGGCGGTACGGTGTCGACCCGTCGCAGGAGGGTATCCCAGTCAGCGTCGCTTCCAGTGTCGAAGGGTTCGATCCGGTATGCTTCGGCGATAGCCCTGATCCGCCATGCATCCCACCAGCCTATGCTGTCTTTGTCCCGCTGCCATTCCCGGATCTGCCGCCTGGTTTCGCGGATCGCCTGATTGCGCTGTTGTATGACCGGCAGGAAGTAGCTGTAAAACGCCTGTTTTCTATCGGCGCCCGCTTTGAAAGCTTTGAAGTCGGGGGTGTCCGGTCGAACGAGCCAAACGATTACCGCGATGCCGAGGACGCCAAGGCCCGCGAACAGTGTTTTGCCGCAGGTTGTCTTGAACGTTGTCACTATTGTTCGGAACACGGTAGGGCGCAGGCGCCCCTCGCGACGCGCCTCACCACCCGCCAGGACTGTGACTACCTGTACTTATTCCCCGACTGGCTACCATAAGGCGCTGGGGGCGTACGATAAGTCGGCTGGGTACTCCCCCAGGCCGGGTTTTCCGCTGCGGGGGCCTGCCTGGCGGCTTCTTCAAGCACCCTGATGCGCTCCTGCAGGCGTTCAATTTGATCAGCGGTATCAGCCGCAGGCGCTGCGCCATAGCCGGGGGCGCTGCCATAAGCGGGACCACCGCCATAGGCGGGAACACCGGCCTCACCGGGTACGCCACCATAACCGGGCGCACCACCATAACCGGGCGCACCACCATAGCCGTAGCCTGGCGCACCGCCATAGCCCGGCGCGCCATAACCATAACCAGGTGCACCACCGCCGTAATAGGAGCCCGGCCCATAACCCGGACCGCCGTAGCCATAACCGGGTCCGCCGGGTCCGCCGTAGCCGCGGTCATAGTCATCGTTGCGGTCGCGGTTACTGTTGCCGCCCATCCATTTGGAAGGATTCATGACGTTGCCCATATCGAATGCGTAACCGGTGTTGGCGAACAGCAAGCCGGTTGCGATAATTATTCCGCTAAATGTTGCAATTCTGCTTTTCATTGTATTACTCCTCTCTCTCCGGGAATGACCGTTACCGGTCATTCGATGCTACTGCGCTCGCGTCGAAGTCGACGACTCTGATCAGAATACTCCTGTCCGACCCGGCAAATAAGGGGGCATATAGTCATTCCGCGTACGGTAACCCCGGGCCTGCCCTTCGAGAGCCCGGCAACTCTCTGTAGCGGCGACAGTTTTGGGTTAATGTGGCGAGGATTTGCGATACCCGTGGCATCTTCTATTCTTAAAAATATTCCCTGAAACCGGAGCGCACCCATGAACGACGACCTTACCGCCAACCTGCCGGGCGATACCGGCAAACTGGTTCTGAGACTGGTCCTTGGTGTCCTGATACTGTTCCACGGCGTCGCCAAGATTCAGCATGGTATTGCGCCTATTGAGGAAATGCTGCGGGCCTACGGCCTTCCCGGTGTGCTGGCCAACGCTGTCTACCTGGGTGAGGTGCTAGGACCCGTGCTCGTCATCGTCGGCTACTACGCGCGCCTCGGTGCCGGGCTGATCGCTATAAACATGATCGTCGCTGTTTTCCTGGTGCACACGGGTGATCTACTGGTCCTCACAGATCATGGAGGATGGCGACTGGAGTTGCAGGGCATGTACCTGTTCGCTGCGCTTGCGTTGGTTCTCATGGGGCCGGGGCGGTTTGGCTTCGACCGGCCACATCCGTGAATCCTGCCCGCCGCCACACGCGCTGAAACAGCCCGCCGCCACTTTCGGCTCGCACGAGCTGCTGCCGGCGTCGGACCGGGGGCGGCAGGTAGCGGGCCGGCGGGACAGCTGCAACTGGATGTGAAGTGTTACTACCCGTTCACCCGGTTCCGGAACCTCGTTGAGGTGCGGACGACATGAAGCCCGTTCGATTGTCAAACGGGGCAGGGGGATTGAGCGTAGCTGTTGAGCAATTGCGTGACGTTTGCCCGCGCAGTGGCTATCCTTTAAGTCATGCGTCCTGAGAGCACGGAAAGGGCGGCAGGCGCGTGGCGGCCGCCTGTGGACCGAACATAATAGAGGAAGTGGACATGCTGGTAACCTTTTCCTGCCCGGCCTATGCGGACATAACCATGTTCGGTGATGTGGCGGTTCGACTGCTCAAACTGATGGGGCACGGCGGTACGGTGCCCGGCGCGCTGCTTGCGGAAGATGTTCCGGCGGCGCTGGCGCGTCTGCAGGCTGCGATCGAAGCCGAAAAACAGTTGCCTGAACCACAAGCCCCGGAAGCAGAGGACGACGAGCCTGCTGTAAGTCTTCCGCACCGTGCCCTGCCGCTGATCGAGTTGCTCAAGGCTGCGGCAAAGGCGGAGTGTAACGTGATGTGGGACAGCGGCAACTAAACCCGCACTGACGTGCGGCACGGCGGGGTGTAATGGAATTCAAGGACTATTACGCAATCATGGGTGTCGCACGCGACGCCACCCAGGACGAGATCAAGCGGACTTACCGCAAGCTTGCCCGCAAGTATCACCCGGACGTGAGCAAGGAGTCGGACGCCGAAGCGCGCTTCAAGGAGGTCGGTGAAGCCTACGAAGTGCTCAAGGACCCGGAAAAGCGTGCGGCCTACGATCAGCTCGGCAAGCAGTGGCAGCCCGGACAGGAATTTCATCCGCCGCCCGACTGGGATGCCGGTTTCGAGTTCCGCGGCGGGGGATACACGGCGGGCGACGCCGGCGTTCACAGTGATTTCTTCGAGGAGCTGTTCGGCCGAGGCTTCGCAGGCCCGGGGGGTACGCAGGGCCGGCGGACCTTCCGCATGCGCGGGGAGGACCATCACGCCAAGGTGCTGATCGATCTCGAAGACAGTTTCAGCGGCGCAACGCGTTCCATCTCGCTGCGCGTGCCCGAGCTGACCGGGGACGGGCATGTCACCACCCGCGAGCGCACCCTGAGCGTGCGCATTCCCAAAGGCATCCGCCCCGGCCAGCTGATCCGCCTGGCCGGGCAGGGCGCTGCCGGACTCGGGGGCGGCGAACCAGGTGATCTCTACCTGGAGGTGGAATTCCACGACCACCCGCTGTATCGCGTCGATGGTGCGGACATTTACCTCGATTTACCCGTGGCGCCCTGGGAGGCCGCTCTCGGAGCGAACGTCAAGGTGCCGACCCCGGCCGGGAACATCGATCTGAAGATTCCGGCCAACTCCCGGCAGGGGCGCAAGCTGCGTCTCAAGGGCCGGGGCCTGACCGGCAAGCAGCCCGGCGACCTGTATGTGGTTCTGCAAGTGAGCCTGCCGCCGGCCGACAGCGATGCCGCCCGAACTCTTTACAAACAAATGCAGGACCAGCTCGGGTTCAACCCGCGCGCGGCAATGGGGGTAGCCTGATCCCATGGACAAAAAAGACCCATCCACGCCAGCCGTCGAGCTGATCGATGAGGAAACGACGTTTACCCTGGCCGAGCTGTGCCGCTGCTGTGAGGTCGAGGCCGAACTCATCGAGGCCCTGGTGGAGCACGGCATCCTGGAACCCGCCGGCAGACAGGGCCGTTACTGGTGCTTCTCCGCCAGCAGCCTGCGGCGCACCCGCATCACCTTGCATCTGCAGCGCGACCTCGGCGTCAACCTTGCCGGTGCCGCGCTCGCGCTCGATCTGCTCGAACGCATCGATGAACTCGACGCCCGATTGCGCGTCCTGTCCCGCTAGTCCACCGTCCGAAGGCGGTTCGCTCCGGCTATCCGAAGCGCAGTTGATAAGCTTCGTTTTGTTCATACACCCAGACTTTTGCCGGCGGTACGTTGCGCCAGACCTGGGCGACGCAGCGGGATGCCAGGCCGAGTTCTCTTTCGACGGTCTTTTTAAGTGGCGAACTCGGGCTGTAGCTGAACTGGATAAACGGCCCTTTCCCCTGCGTGAGGTGCATGGATTGTTTCAGCAATTGCTTTTGCGTGTGCGCATTCATCGACAACAGCGGCAGCCCTGATACCACGGCACAGGTCGGCGCCTTGGCAGACAGACCCTCGATCAGGGACGTTAATTGCAGCGCGTCGCCGCAAAGAACCTTGATATCCGGAAATCGTTTTTGCAGGTAGCGATGAAAATGGGGGTCGCGTTCGATCACGACCAGGTGATCGGGCCTGACACCGGCGTCCAGCAGCGCGTGGGTAATCGGGCCGGTCCCGCCACCCAGCTCGATGACGAGTCCTTCCTTGTCAGGCAGACCGGAGGCCATGGCCTTGGCCAGCTGGGTGCTGCTTGGTGTCACCGAGGCTACGCTCATCGGTGATTTCAGCCATTTAGAAAAAAATACGAATTCGGCGTTGTTTTTCATCTTGTCTATCTCTGCATTCCAACGATTATTCTGAATGTCACTTACGCTACGAAGGCCGTGGCCGGTCCGGGTGAAGCAGGCAGGGAAAGCCACAGAAAGCGCGGGCTGCACATTAAGTGTCGCCCCCGGTATCCGCGTGTTGAGGCGGTATACCGATGATGTCACTTCCGTCCCGGGTGAGCGTGTAGAAGATCAGGTGCATACCTTCCGGAAAACAATAGTAACCCGATTGTATATCCGCCCGCTGTTTGCCGAGCCTCGGGTTCTTCGCCAGCCAGGTAAAACGAGACAACAGTGACCGCAGGTACTGGTCGGCGTGTTCAGCACCCCATTGCCGGTAACGGTTTAACCAAATGGATTCGAGTTCGGCTACTGCCCGGTGGCGAAGTGAATAGCCGGTGGTCACGGGATGTGCTGTTTGTGCAGCGCAGCGATGTATTGCTCACCATCAAAATCTGCTTCTACGGAGCTATCCTCGCCTGCCTGCAAGCTTGCCCGTAACGCCTGGAGTTTGGTCTCGTCGGCCTCGAGTTTGCGCAGACCCGCGCGGACCACTTCACTGACGGACTGGAAGCGGCCCTGGCGCAATACCTCGGCGACGAACTGATCGAAATGCTCGCCCAGGGTGACGGAGGTATTTCGGGGCATGGGTGGGGGTGTCCTCGGAGTAATTGTATTAAATACTAATATAAGTTGCGCCAATCTGCAAAGCAGCTGTGACGGCTGTTCGACCCCGGCGTTCCTGTCTTTCGCGATTGTTTATGAGGCGTTGCCGGTCTGATGAGCATATTAACCGGGCATTGCCCGACATTAAGAAATACGTTGCCAAGGCCGGCTGTTTATGATTGACAGGTCAGGCCGGTGATTGTGGCCTGGATCGTTAACCCCGTTGAGTGGTATCGGCGAGCCGTGAAGCCTTGTGCGCGCGCTCAGCCGTAGCGTCCGGTGATGTACTCTTCGGTCGCTTTCTCGCGCGGCGCGGTGAACATCCTGGTGCTCGAATCGAACTCGATCAGCTTGCCGAGGTAGAGAAACGCCGTGTAGTCGGATACGCGCGCCGCCTGCTGCATGTTATGGGTGACGATGGCGATGGTGTAGTCGGCTTTAAGCTCGTCGATGAGTTCCTCGATCAACGCCGTGGAGATGGGGTCCAGTGCCGAGGCGGGCTCGTCGAGCAACAATACCTCGGGTTTGACCGCCACGGCGCGGGCGATGCACAAACGCTGTTGTTGACCGCCCGACAAATGCGTCCCATCCTGGCGCAGCTTGTCCTTGACCTCGTCCCATAGCCCGGCCTTCTTCAGCGCCCACTCGACGCGCTCGTCCATCATGCGGCGTGTCAGTCGCTCGTAGAGGTTCACGCCGAAGGCGATGTTGTCGTAAATCGACATAGGAAACGGCGTCGGTTTCTGGAACACCATACCGACCTTTGAGCGTAATCGATTGAGATTGTAGCGGCGGTCCAGGATGTTTTCGCCATCCAGCAGCACCTCGCCGGTGGCCGACTGGTCCGGGTACAACTCGTAGATGCGGTTGAAGGTGCGCAGCAGCGTGGACTTGCCACAGCCCGATGGTCCGATGAAGGCGGTCACCCGGTTGGGCGGTATTTCCAGGCTGATTGAATCAAGGGCCTTGAAGCGACCATAAAAGAAGTTGAGGTCGCGCACCGCGACCTTGCCGACCGTTGCGCTTTCCGAGGCTGCATTCTCCGGGCCGGTGCGCGCGACCGGGGCAGGTGTTTCGATCTGGCGATCCATTTCACGACTCGCTTGGCGATATACAGTTTGCATAGTCCGGGCTCAATGTCGGGCTCGCCGCGTACGCAGGAAGCTGCGGGCGACAATGTTGAGTACAAGGATGCTGAAGGTGATGATGAGTGCGCCGGCCCAGGCCAGGTGCTGCCAGTCCTCGTAAGGGCTCATCGCGAACTGAAAGATCACCACCGGCAGGTTGGCGATGGGCTGGCCGAGGCTGCTGCTCCAGAACTGGTTGTTCAGGGCGGTGAACAGCAGCGGCGCGGTTTCGCCGCTGATGCGCGCCAGCGCCAGCAGAATGCCGGTCAGGATGCCGGGCCGCGCTGCGCGGTAGACGATGTGGGTTATGACTTTCCATTGCGGCGCGCCGAGGGCGGCGGCGGATTCACGCATGGTGTCGGATACCAGCCGCAGCATGTCCTCGCTGGTGCGCACCACAATCGGAATGACAATCAGCGCCAGCGCCACCGCGCCCGCGTATGCCGAGAAGTGTCCCATAGTGCGCACCAGCAACTCATAGACGAACACCCCGATGACGATCGACGGGGCGCTGAGCAGCACGTCGTTGACGAATCGCAGCAGCGTCGCCATGCGCGAATTGCGGCCGAACTCCGACAGATAGGTGCCGGCCAGAATGCCGATTGGCGCACCGATGATAATACCTCCGCCGGTCAGGATCAGGCTGCCGACGATTGCGTTTGCCAGGCCGCCCTGGCTGCCGGGCGGGGGCGTGCTCTGCGTAAAGGTCGACAGTGCCAGGTAGGGCAGGCCGTTACGCAGCAGCGTCCAGAGAATCCAGAAAAGGAACAGCAAGGCGATGCCGGTGGCGAGCGCCGACAGCGACAGGCTGAGCAGGTTGGTGAGGCGTCGTCGCTGATAGAGATTCATCATGGTGGATGCGCTCAGATGCGACCGCCGACGCGGCCCAACAGCAGGCGGGCGAAGGCCAGCACGACGAAGGTGATCATGAACAGAATCAGCCCCAGCCCCAGCAACGAAGAGGTGTAGGTGTCGCCGACCGCCTCGTTGAATTCGTTGGCCAGGGTTGAGGAGATGGTATTGCCCGGCATGAACAATGAGGCGCTTATCTGCTGGGCATTGCCGATTACGAAGGTGACCGCCATGGTTTCACCCAGCGCGCGGCCCAGCCCGAGCATGACACCGCCGATCACCCCCACCCTGGTGTAGGGCAGGATGACATGGCGCACCACTTCCCAGGTCGTGGCACCCAGACCATAGGCCGACTCGCGCAGCTCGGTGGGCACGACCGTAAACACGTCGCGCATGACGGCGGTAATGAAGGGCACAACCATAATCGCCAGGATCAGCCCGGCAGTGAACATCCCGATGCCCATCGGCGGCCCCTGGACCAGGGCTCCCACCCAGGGCAGGGAGCCGAGGTGCGCCTGCATCCAGGGCTGAAGATGATCGGCAAACCAGGGCGCAAAGACAAAAAGGCCCCACATGCCGTAGATGATACTGGGCACGGCGGCGAGCAGTTCCACGGCGGTACCGATGGGACGTTTCAGCCAGGTCGGGGCGACCTCGGTGATGAATAGCGCGACGCCGAAGCTGATCGGTATGCCGATCAGCATGGCGATCACCGAGGTGACCAGTGTCCCGTAGATGGGCGCCGCGGCGCCGAATTGTTCCGTGACGGGATTCCATGCGGTACTGGTAAGAAAGCCGGCCCCGAATTTCTGCAGCGCCAGGCTCGCGCCCACGGCGAGCGCTGTCAGAATGCCGAGTACCAGCCCGAAGACCGTGGCGCCGGAAAGTACGGTGGCGCCGCGGAACAGCCGGTCACGCACCGCGCCGCGCTGGATGCGCGACGCGGGCGTGGCGGTACTGTCGGTCATGCCGGGGCCGGCGGCATCCGAGGGCGACCCTGGAATCAGCATCTCGTTTGTCGTTGCCCCGTGATCATGGCCCGCTATTGTTACATACGCGGCGCGTAGATGGGACTACCATTTGCCGCCTTGATCTGTTTGGCCCAGCTCTGTTCGACCAGTTTAACCACGCTGTCGGGCATCGGTACGTAGTCGAGACCGGTTGCCATCTGGTCGCCGTTGCGGTAGGCCCAGTCGAAGAAGTCCAGGACAGCTTTGGCGACGTCGGGTTTTTTCTGCGAGGTGTGCATCAGGATGAACGTCGCGCCCGTAATCGGCCAGCTGCGGTCGCCCGGCTGATCGGTCAGTACCATGTAGAAGCCGGAAGCATGGGCCCAGTCGGCATTGGCGGCAGCGGCCTGGAAGGTATCGTTGTTCGGTTCGACGAATTTTCCTGCCGCGTTCTGCAGTTTGGCGTGGGCCATTTTGTTCTGCAGCGCATAGGCATACTCGACGTAACCGATGGCGCCCTTGATGCGGCTCACGTAAGAGGCGACACCCTCATTGCCCTTGCCGCCGATACCCGCGGGCCAGGCTACCGATTTGTTGTTACCCACCTGCTTTTGCCAATCGGGACTGACCTTGGAGAGGTAGTTGGTGAAAATCCAGGTCGTGCCCGAACCGTCGGCGCGATGCACCACGGTGATATTGGTATCGGGCAGCTTCACCCCCGGATTGAGCGCGCTGACGGCCGCATCGTTCCAGCGTTTGATCTTGCCCAGGTAGATGTTCGCGAGCATCGCGGGGCTCAGCTTCAGCTCGCCGGCTTTCACACCCGGAATATTGATCACCGGCACCACGCCGCCCATCACCGTGGGAAACTGCATCAGCTTGTCCTTTTGCAGTTCTCCGGGTTTCAGGGGCGCGTCGGAAGCACCGAAGTCGACGGTATTGGCCACGATCTGCTTGATGCCTCCACCCGAGCCGATTGACTGATAGTTGAGCTTGACGCCGGTCTTCGCGGCGTAGGCTTCGGCCCACTTGGCATACACAGGATAGGGGAAGGTTGCGCCCGCCCCGGCGATTTCTGTTGCCGCAGCCACTGCCGCGCCTTGCGCCAGGGCTAGCAGCGACAAAGTCATTGCGAGCGTGCGGACGGATTTACCACTATTAACGAACAGATTCATTTTCGGTCCTCTCGGTTAAGTGTCTAACAGATGTCATACTGTAATAAAGCTGTCATTGAAAACGGGTTCGATTGCGTTTGGCTGACACACACCCCCTGGGTGTCTAATCGGAACATTGAACCATAAATAAGTTCCGACCCGGAACTCTCGAGGAAACGTGGTCGTCGCGAGTACCGGTGTTCACGTCTGTGCACCATCCGTGGTGCGGTGGCGGAGTGCGAACGCGGCCGGTTTCCAGAATCCCGGTGACATGCCAGTGCTAGAACTTCAGTTGCGACCAGACACCGATTTCGTCATAGGTGCCGTCATTTGTGCCGCCTATATTGCCATTGCTTGTGTTGATGGTGCCGTTGTCGACCTTTTCGTGCTTGTATACCAGCGCGAAATCAACATTTTTATAGGCGGCATAGGATACACCGACGTTGTAATACGTATCCTCGAGGCTCGGGATGGTGTCCTTGTTCGGCTTGGCGCTGTCGTAGCGAGCGAACAGCGACACCTTGGCCATCGGTATTATCGAACCCCAAACGGAGTAGCCGTCGGCCGAGTCACTGGGGTTGCTGGACAGCACGGCATTGTTGTTTGAGGTTTTCCAGTCGTCGGCACTGAAATACTCGGCGCCAAGGCGGAACTTCGGGGCAACATAGGCGACCACCGCGCCCCAGCGATTGGCGGTGCGGGTCGAGGGGCCCGTCTGGGTATCCTGTCCCAGCTTGCCGCTGTAAAAATCGCCAGCGAGATGCAGTCCCTTGATGGGCTCGATGCCGATGCGACCGGCAAAATCGACGCCTTTGGAACGCGACGGATTCTTGTAGCCGTTGCCGTTGACCGCGGACGCGGCGTAGTTGACCATGCCGTTGAACAGTTTGCCTTTGGCGTGCAGACCCCAGTCGGCCGAAGTGCCGAACTTCAGGCGGTCGATCAGGGTGTTTTCCACGTAGCGGTAACCGTAGAGGTTTTCCACGTACGGTACCCAAGGCAGGTCGGAGGACCCGGCGCGCACGATTGCGGCATCGGAAAACTTGGCCTGTAAATAGGCCTTCTTGACGTAGAACTGGGTCTCGCTGTCATTGCTGACGTAGTTGAAGTCGGTGGTCAGATCGGCGGACCACATTTCGTTGAACACGTGGTCGATGATCACGTAAAAGCGTTTCACGTCCGCACCGGTGCCTGTGGGGTCGACCTTGGTGCCGTCACTTTTATTTTCGATGTGGGTAAAGTCGATATAGGACTTGCCGCCCAGCGTGGTGTTGTCAGCCCAGCTACCGAGGGTTTCGGCGTTGGCCTGGGTATTCAGGCTCAGCAGGCCCAGGGTAGCCGCGACTGTGGCCGCGGAAGTGGTCATACGCATGTACAGTTTCCTCGTGTCAGTGTGTGAACGGACCAGGCCGGGTTCGGGTGTTGATCAAACCCTGCACAGGTACGGGCAAAGCATTGCGCAGGACAGCTTTGCTGGCTGTGTTTCAGTCCAGCGGAACAGCGCGTCTGTCCTGTGGCACGGGGAGGTTACGTTTGCAGTATGACAAGCTTATGACTATGCGAATTGTTAATAAACGTTAAGACTTTGTAAGGCGCAGGGTCTATGGATCTGTATGCCTGCGCGGGTCCCGCAGGCGATATTTCGGTGGGACTCGAATGTGCGCCACCGAGTTGGTTCAGTGTTGTGTCAGGAGACAATCATGCCTCTTGCACTAACCCTGTCGGGAAGGTGTTTTACCGCACGGAGCAGAAAAACAGGCATTCGCGCGACTTTGCGAGGCGCTAGCGACAACGGGTAGGATGCCCGCAGCCGGCAAGACCCACGTCCGCGTTTCCCCGGGGCGGCACCAGGCTTGAGACCGGTGGCCCGGTTGCGAAAATGAGGCAGGGTCGCCCCGGCAAGACCAGTGTAAACATCCGATAAAAATAGAGTTTTGACGCCGCCGCGCGGGATGGTCTTGACTGCGGTGCAAGTAAATAAGTAAAATGCCACTTACTAATATAACAAAACGTCTAGACCGGTAACCTTGTCGGGAGCGGGAACATGGAAAAACTGAAACAGTGTGCGTCGTGCCGCTATTGCCGCGTGCAGACCTTCGTGACGATCAGCGCGGTGTCGCTTGTCGGCGCGGTGGCCACGATTATCATGATGTTTGACGGTCGCCTTTGAGACAGCGGTTGTCGCCAGGTATGCAATTGGAAAAGGCGGCCGCTGGTCGCCTTTTCCGGTTTCGGGGCAGCGCCTCAGGACCTGTCCGGTGCCATGGCGGCGCTTGAATATTTCCCGCACATGAGTATTGTTAGTACCTCTCTGGAAGGCTTCGATGCCGATGTCATCGCGGCTTCGCGCGTTCGCCCTGTCCTGGTCGATTTCTGGGCGCACTGGTGTTCCCCGTGTCTGGTCATCGCGCCGGTACTGGAACAGGTCATCGCTGATCTCGGTGGCCGGGTCGGGCTGGCCAAGCTGGAAGTGGATGACGGAGAGAACATGAAGCTCGCCGGGCACTACCGCGTACGTGGTTTTCCGACGATCATGCTTTTCCATAATGGCGAAGAGCTGGCGCGCTTCAGTGGAGCGAGGTCCAGGTCACAGGTGATGGCGTTTCTGGCGAGCCACCTCGATCTCGCCGACCGGGCGTGACAGGTCCGTGGCTGGTGCAGGTTGGCCGGCAGCGATACCAATAACGCGACGCCGCTCGAGGGCGACAGGAAAAACGTCGATGAACTATTCTTGCGACAACAGCCGTGCACAGGAAATCGCCCGCCTGATCTTACCGCTGATGACGCGGCTCAAGATCCCGATGAACCCGATCAACTACGCGCTCTGGTACGAATACCAACTCGGCCGATCCGAGGAACTGGTAGAGGCGCTGGACAGGATCGAGTCGGGCCAGGAGGCGTACGATCCGGAAAAAGCCAAGGCGCTGTTCCTGCGCTGTGTCGCCACTCCCGGCGTCGAAGCGCTGGAACGGGTCGAAGCCGAGGTCTGCCGTCTGCTCGCCGACATTGTGCAGGTCGTCGTCGATGCCGGTCTCGATCTGAACAAGTACAGCGCTGTGCTGAACAGCTGCAACAAACGCCTGGAAAGCGCCGACGACTTGCGTGAAATCCGCAAACTGGTGCGTACCATCCAGGACGATACGCGCGCCATGGCCGACTCCAACCGGGCGATTGCCGGGACGCTGAAAGACCGTGCCGAGGAAATCGACGAGTTGCGTGCCGAACTCGACAAGGTGCGCCGGGAGGCTGTCAAGGATCCCCTCACCGGGCTCGCCAACCGGCGTGCCTTTGACGAGCGGCTTGCCGAATCGCTCGATGTGGCGCTGCAGGAGTTGAAGAGCGTCTGCCTGATGATGATCGATATCGATCACTTCAAGGACATAAACGATAAACACGGTCACCAGATCGGTGACAAGATTCTGCAGTTTGTGGCCTCGGTACTGAAAAGGAATTTCAAGGGCAAGGACATGGTAGCCCGTTTCGGTGGCGACGAGTTCGCCGTGATTCTCGAAAATGCGCCGCGCGCGGGCGCCATGCGCGTTGGCGAGACGATTCGCCGGCAGGTTGAGGAAAGTCACCTGAAGCGTACCGATACGGGTGAGCCTCTCGGAACGGTGACCGTCAGCGTCGGGTACGATTGTATCCGGCCCGATGACACGCCGACCAAGGTATTGGATCGTGCCGACAAAGCACTCTACGAGGCCAAACAGCAGGGTCGCAACAAGGTTATGGTTTACAAGGGCTGAGGTCCGTTGCGCGCCCAGTCGTCGGGTACGACGAATCCGCGCTCCACTTCCCGGCCGTCGACCAGGGCGGCAAGGCTCACCGGGTAACCCGGCCGGGTGTCGTGCCACCACTCGATGAGTTCGGCGTTATTCATAGTGGCTGCCGCTGTTGTTCCAACCGGGGCGAGCCACTGGTGTTTTCCCAGCGCCAGCCAGTGCGCCTGTCGGAGCCCATGCAGTTGACTACCGGACAGCCAGAAGCCGCGGGGATGCCGGGGGTTGGCGCCTGATGGCGAGCTGTTGGACGCGCCCCATGGGTAGAACAGGCGGCCTTTGACGATCAGCCAGGTCGCGTCGACCTGCAGTCCCTGTGCGGCGAGCAACGCCTGCGCTTCGCTGTGTCGTGACAGTTGACTCTGGTGCCGGAGCAGGTGTTCGGTCTTGATGTCCAGGCGGTCGCGTCTGCCCGGTCCCCACCAGTTGGCAGGTTGCCGGGTATCGCCGGTACCCAGATAAAATTTAACGGCGAGTTCCCAGTGCAGGACCTTGTCGGTGTGCCGGTCATGAACCAGCAAGTCGAATTCACCCAGCGTGTTGCCAGCAGCGCGCACGGGCAGGTTGGCGTGCAGCAGGCGATATGCCGGGTTGTGCTCCAGCCAGTAGCGCCAGAGCGTTTCGAAGTAGTGTCCCAGACGCCGGTCCCTGCGCTGCGCCAGGATTTCATGCAAAGCCTGTGGATTGGCGTCCAGGCGCGACAGCTGTGGGTGAAATCGTTTGCCGATCGCGGCATACCAGGCGTCGTCTGGCCAGTGCACGCCGGCGTCGCGGCGTTGCAACAGGGCGGGGCTGCACAGCGACCAGGCGAGGTCGCGAACTTCCGGACTGGCATAGGGTAGATGGCACATCGGCAGCTATTGTAGCCGTTTGCCGCCGGCAGGTTGAAACGGCGTTTCGCACCAACCTTGGTGGAGTCCGGTGTGCAAATCCGGGTAGTATTGCCCAACACCGCAACGAACCGGCAGGGACAGGACAGGCATTTATGAAAATCAGTATTATCAGTGGCAGCCATCGTAAGGTTTCACAGAGTGAGAAGGTCGCACGCTTTGTACAACGAACGCTGGAGGAAAAGAGTTTATGCGACGAAACCTGGCTGTTCACGCTGGCGCAGAATCCCTTGCCGCTCTGGGAGGAAAGCATCTGGGAAGGCGACCCGGTGTGGCAGGAGCGCCTGCAGCCTATCTCCGGACAGCTTGCCGCCAGTGACGCCTTTGTGGTGGTTGCGCCGGAATGGCACGGACAGGTGCCGGCGGGCTTGAAGAACTTTTTTCTGATGTGGGGCAAGGGGGAGCTGGCGCATAAACCTGCGCTGATCGTCACGGTATCCTCGGGTGACGGTGGCGCTTACCCGGTCGCCGAGCTGCGCATGAGCAGCTACAAGAACAATCGAATCTGTTATATCCCCGAGCAGGTCATCGTGCGCAACGTCGAGCGCGTGCTCAATGACAGCGAGGCGGACAACAACCCGGACGCGGACCAGTATTTTCGGGCACGTTTCGGCTATGCGCTCGGTATTCTCAGGGAATATGCCCTGGCGATGCGTCAGGTGCGCGACAGCGGTGCGACTGAACCGGGGATGTTCAAGAACGGTATGTGAGAGTCAGCGCCGATCCGCAGCGCGGCGGTCGGCGCAGCGGTTTACTGGAGCGCCGGGTCCGCCACGCAGACCTGGTTACGCCCGTTGCGCTTGGCACTGTACAGGGCCTGGTCGGCGCGGGCGAACAGCGAGACGGGCGTGTCCCCGTCCTGCAGCACGCTCACCCCGATGCTGACGGTCATGGTCAGTTCGGCACCCGAGCAGTTCCAGGGAGTGTTTTCGATGTGGCTACGGACACGTTCGGCCAGCAGGGCGGCGCCATCACGATCCGTGTCACGCATCAGGACAACGAATTCTTCGCCACCGTAACGGAACAGCAGGTCGCCTTCGCGTTTGCAGCTCTTTGCCATGTTGGCAACCGCCTTGAGCGCGCAGTCGCCGATGATGTGTCCGTACTTGTCGTTGATGTCCTTGAAATGGTCGATGTCGAGCATGATCATGGCGCAGCTGGAACCCTGCCGGCGCGCGTGGCTGACCTCCTGGTGCATCATTTCATCCAGCGCGCTGCGGTTGCAGATGCCGGTCAGCGGGTCTCTCTGTGCCAATTCCAGGGCATCCTGGTAGAGCAGCGCGTTGCGCAAAGGGTAGAGCAGGCTGCACAGCAGCTGCTCCAGCACCACCGTATCGGCTTCACTGAATTTCTCGTTACGCCGCAAGGTCAGTTTGCCCAGAGCTTCGTCACCAAGATTTAATGTATAAGTACAGGCGTGCCGCGCCTTGCGTCCAAGTTTGACGTCAAGGTTGAGATCCTCGTTGCGGTAACGGATGCCCTGATGCCCCATCAGTGCCGCGACCTCCAGACTGAACAGTTCGATCAGGCGTGTCGGATCCAGGCTGGTCTGCAGGCTGCCGGCGATTTCCAGTGCCTTTTGCGCCGTGACCCTGGGCGACAGGGGACGGTCGGCCTTTGCCGAGGGCCCGTGTGATGCGTCTGTGAAATGGTGCAACGGTTTGTTCATGAGGTCTTCCGGTTGTGGGGTTCTCATGCCGGTGCAGATGCGAATTTTGTGCCACGCGTGGCAGAATCTTGAAAACGCTCGTAAAACAACGTGGTAGAGGCTATGAGGCAGCGAGCTGTCGTTTTTCCGTCAAAATATCGTCGCGCTTTTTGCCGCTCGTTTGCCGCCGGCAAGGTCGGATTTCCGTCCATGGCGCTTGCGCGGGCACGGGCGAGCCGACACCATTAGGACTCAGTCAACCGGCCAACGGCCCGGTTAAGGAGCGTCTGGACCCATGCCGCGACTTGTGTTTCTTTTGTTACTCCTGGTTTGTGCCCACGCGAACGCCGAACAGGCGCCCCGCGCAGCGCCCACCGGTTTGCAGCCGGGAATGGTCAACCCGGGCTTTCACGAACAACCGGACTGGTTCAAACAGTCCTTCCTGGATATCCGTGAAGATGTCGCCGAAGCTGCCGACAATGGCAGGCGTGTGCTGCTGTATTTTTACCAGGACGGTTGCCCGTACTGCAAGAAACTGCTGGAAACCAACTTCAGCCTGCGCGATATCGTCGAGCGCACCCGGCGCTACTTCGACGTAATCGCCGTCAATATGTGGGGTGATCGCGAGGTGACCGACTTTGACGGCAACAGCATCACTGAAAAACAGTTTGCCGGTAATCTGAAGGTGATGTTTACGCCGACCCTGCTGTTTCTGAACGAACAGGGAAAGGTCGTGATGCGTCTGAATGGCTACTATCCGCCGCACAAGTTCGGCACGGTCATCGACTACGTCGGCCAGCGCAAAGAAAGCGAACTGACGTTCCGCGACTACCTGGCAAAGGCCTCACCGGTCGAGCCGAAGGGCAAGCTGCATTATGACGAGAGCTATTTGCAGCCACCGTACCGGCTGGCGGAACGTCTGGGCGTGAAACCGCTGCTGGTGTTGTTCGAGCAGCGGGCCTGCCCACAGTGCGATGAGCTGCACGACGACATCCTGAAACGCAAGGAAAGTGCCGAGCTGTTAAGCGGTTTCGACGTCGTGCTGCTCGACATGTGGGCAAAAACGCCTGTGCAGACACCGGCTGGCAAAGACACCACTGTGGCGGACTGGTCGCGTGCACTCGGCATCCAGTATGCACCGACCATGGTTCTGTTCGACAGGTCGGGCAAAGAGGTATTCCGCACCGAAGCCTATTTGAAGGCCTTCCACCTGCAGTCGGCCATGGACTATGTGCTGTCCAGGGCCTACCTGGAGCAGCCCAGTTTCCAGCGCTATATCCAGGCGCGTGCCGATGCGCTGGAAGCGCGCGGCATTCACATCGACCTGATGCAATAGGCGGGAACACGCGCGCGGGGCGGGCCCGGGATTTGTGACCGGCGGTGTTGTGCCGGTGTCGGCTACTGGATATCGAACTGTTGGCCGCTGATCCCGGCGCTGTCCGGTCCCAGGAGATACAGGTAGGGCAGCACCACGTCGTCCGGCCGGGCCAGGCGCTCGGGATTTTCCCCCGGGTAGGCCAGGTTCCTCATGGCCGTTGCCACCGGCCCGGGGTCGAGGCTGTTGACCCGTATGCGGGTGTTGGTTTCCAGTTCATCGGCCAGTATCTGCATGAAATTCTCGCACCCGGCCTTGCTGACACCGTAGGCGCCCCAGTAAGCCTTGCCCTTGCGGCCGACACTGTCGGAACTGAATACAACCGACGC
>Ga0315540_10000644_pt1 | contig 19783 bp, 20 predicted proteins | sample SalMarSW160110MG_FD_203677 | JGI IMG/M metagenome (GOLD analysis project Ga0315540, IMG submission 203677) | Salt marsh sediment microbial communities from the Plum Island Ecosystem LTER, Massachusetts, United States - Salt Marsh Sediment SW1601-10 ...
GCGGCCACCGATCCACCTGACACCGGCCACGTACGACGTTGAAGTGGCACGCGACTGGTTCGAACGCTTCGAGGGTGCGGGCCTCGACGGAGTGGTGGCGAAGCGGCTCGATGCGGTCTACCAACCGGGCAAGCGGGCGATGGTCAAGGTCAAGCATGCGCGCACGGCCGACTGCGCGGTCGCCGGCTTTCGCTGGCACAAGAACGGCGCCAACACGCACGTCGGCTCGCTGCTGCTCGGCCTGTACGACGACACCGGCAGGCTCCACCACGTGGGCGTCACGTCGTCGTTCAGCTGGCCTGCTCGCGCCGCGCTGGCTCAGGAGCTGGCTCCGTTACGCGACAAGGCGCTCGACGGCCACCCGTGGGCCGAGTGGGCGGAGTCGGCCGCGGGCGAGTCATCTGCGGCAAGCGGGACACGCATGCCCGGCGCCACCAGCCGCTGGAACCGCGGCAAGAACCTTTCATGGGAGCCACTGCGCGTCGAGAGAGTGGCAGAGGTGGGCTATGACCACCTCCAGGGCGACCGGTTCCGACACGCCACCACGTTCGTCCGCTGGCGCCCCGACCGGCAGCCTGACGACTGTCGCTACGACCAGCTCGAGGCCAGCGCGCCCTATGAGCTCAGCCTTATCTTCGGCGGATCTTGATTTTTGGCGGATCTTGAAGAATCGGCGCTCGAACGCGTGACTGCTGCGGGTAAACTCGTGCACGTCCGTGCTTGGCCCAAGAGCGCAGGGCGCGCCTATCGCTCTGGCGGGTTGCGGTAAGTGAAGCAGGAGGGATCGATGGCCCAACAGCAGCCACAGTGGAGTCCACCACCGCAGCAGCCCACCGGTTGGGGAGGAGCCGGGTACGGCGGACCACCACCCCGTCCAGTCGGCGTAACACTTGCGGCCATCTACCTGATCGTGATGGGCGTGCTAATCGCGCTGGCTGGCGCCGCATGCGGCGTGTTCGGCAGCGCAGTTGGGTCAGCCGATTCAACGTTCCCCGGGCTCGGAGGCCTGGGCCTCGGGATTGCCCTTATCGGCATCATCCTGCTCGTCCTGGGCATCCTCAGCATTGCTGCCGGGGCGGGCGCACTCAGCGCCAAGGGCTGGGCACGCTGGACGGGGATCATCATCAGCGCCATCCTGGCGATACTGCTCATTCTCGGCGGCCTGACGTCGCTGGGCAGCGACGTAGGCAGCAGCGGGATCCCCTCGCTGGTCGTCGGCGTGTTGTACGCGCTCACCGCGTGGGCGCTGATCCAGGCCAACGCCTACTTCTCCTTTCAGCGCTGACGGTTCAACAGGCTTCAGCAACGAGTGACGCCGGCCGGCTTGCCGGCCGGCGTCGGAATTTCATCGGGGGTAACCGATGACCGACCAGGGCGACAACGACCTGCAGGACAAGACGCCGGCTCCGGGGGATGGCGCAGCCCAGCCATCGGAAGCGGAGCAGCAGCCGGCAGCCGCGGACACGCACGCTGCAGCAAGCGAACAGAACGCGCCGGCCGCAGCAGGCGAACAGCCGGCGCCGGCTCAGCCAGCCATGGCCGAGTCGGCTCCGCCGCCGCCTCCTTATGCCAGCCCTCCGCCGCCGGCTCCCGACGCCGCGCCGCCGCCGGGTCCCGACGCCGCGCCACCAGCGGCGCCCACACCTGCGGACGAGTCCGCCCAGCACGATGAGACCGACGTGTGGCAGACGCCACCTCCGCCGCCGAGCGCTCCGCCTCCCAGCCAGCCATGGCGCCCGTCAGGCCCGGAGACGACCGCCAGCGCGCCTGCGCCGGGAGCCTGGCCCCAGGGCGGCCAGTACCAGCAGCCGGGTGCCTACCAGCAGGGCGGCCAACCCGGCGCCTATCAGCAGCCCCAGGGCTACCCGGGCCAATACGCACAACCACCCTACGGCCAGGGGCAGTACCCAGGCCAGGTGCCCTATGGCCCGCAGGGCGCCTATGGCGCGGGCCAGTACCCGGCGCCCACGCGGCGCGGCACCTCGGTAGCCGCGGTACTGGGCGGCCTGATCCTGCTGCTGGTGGCCGTCGGGGTGGCCATCGCCGGAGGCTGGCTGTACACGCAGGGCAACGAGATGAGCCGGTTCATCCGCGACAACTCCATCAGCCTGTTCGGTAACCCGATCCAGCGCGAGACGCTGCGCTCATTCGCCAGCGCCCTGCCCGCGACACTGATCATCCTCGGCGTTCTGCAGCTGCTGTTCGCGGTCGGCGTCTTCGCCCATCGCGGCTGGGGCCGCTGGCTGGGGGCACTAATGGCCCTGCTCGGCGTGGCGGCGAGTGTCTTCGTGGTTGCCGTCGCACTCGCGTTGGAAACCGGGCTGTCGATCGCTGCCGTGATCGGTATCGTGGTGCTGGTCGCCTACGCGCTGGCGCTGCTCCTCCTGCTCGCCGGCAGCGGCCACTTCAAGGCGCGGCAACCGACCCGCTGATCGGGCTATCGCGCCGAGGGTGGGCGGTATGGTCACATCCCTTGCGGGCCGGCTCACCTCCGGTGTCTGGGCCGTATGGTTGGTTGAGAGGGCGCCTGCAAGAGGTAGGGACGATCGAGGTCCTGGTGGCGGAAGGCGACTTCAATGCGCTCAGCCATGTTCCCCATCCTGCTCTCGGCGCCGCGGACGTTCGCGCTGGCCCGAGCGATCCGGCCCCAGCCACTCGGCCCACGGATCGTAGTCGACCTCGAGCGGCTCCTGCTCCGGCCTCCGATCCGCGGGCACGTGCTCCAGGTTGAGCCTGATGCGCGTCCAGGTCGTGCTGCGCCCGCGCATGGAGTCGACCAGCGCATCGGCCGGTTGCAGGAATGGGACCACGTCCGCATGGCGTCCCTTCCAGCGCTCGAGCCCGGCCAGCGCCTCGTCCTTCTTTGCGGCGCGCGCGATCTCGATGAGCGGTTTGGTCGAGCGGCGCCGTCCGGTCGTGCCCCCCGGCTGGCGGGCCAAGCGACGCTCGAGGACCGCACGTGCCTTCTCGCGCGCCGCCTCCGCCGCGGGCGTGTCGTATTCGTCGACTCCGCGGCGCTGACGCGACGGCTGCACGCGCGGCGGCTCACCGGCCTGCTTGCGGTAGTTGGGCGGCCACGGCGCGTCACCCAGGCCGGCGGCCTCGTCACGCGCTGACAACTCGAGCAGCGCGTCGAGCGATCCCGCCGCCTCGTCGATGCCCGCGTGCGCGTCACCGTCGCGGGCGAAGATGCCCGGGACCGTGGCCAGCGTGAAGTCGGCCGCGTCGACATCGGGCACCTGCTCCCAGGTCAGCGGCATCGACACCCGCGCGTCGGGCAGCGGACGGACCGAGTAGGCGGAAGCCACGGTGCGGTCCTTGGCGTTCTGGTTGTAGTCGAGGAACACCCCGTGACGCTCCTCCTTCCACCACTTGGACGTGGCGATGGCAGGTGCCCGCCGCTCCACCTCACGGGCCACGGCCAGCGCCGCACGGCGCACCTGGCCAAACGTCCAGCGCCGTTCGATCCGCACGTTGATATGGATGCCGCGTGAGCCCGACGTCTTGGGCCAACCGACCAGTCCGTGGTCGGCCAGCACTTCGCGCGTCACCAGCGCGACGCGCCTTATGTCATCCCAGGGCACGCCCGGAACCGGATCGAGGTCGACGCGCAGCTCGTCGGGGTGGTCGAGGTCGTCGGCACGCACCGGGTGCGGGTTGAGGTCGATGCAGCCGAGGTTGATGATCCACGCGAGCTGCGCGGCGTTGGTGAGCACGATCTCGTCGGCCGTGCGGCCGGAGGGGAAGGACAACTCCACCGTTTCGATCCAGTCCGGCCGCGTCTGGGGCGCCCGCTTCTGGAAGAAGAACTCGCCGTCGGCGCCGTTGACGAAGCGCTTGAGCGCCATCGGCCGGCCGCCGGCGCCGCGCAGCGCCCCGTCGGCCACGGCGAGGTAGTAGTTGACGAGATCGAGCTTGGTGTAGCCGTGCTGGGAGAAGAAGATTTTCTGAGGATTGCTGATGGCGATCTGCCGACCGGCGGCCTCGATCAGCAGCGGCTTGCGCGCCAAGTCAGCCGGCGGCCTGCTCCGCGAGCCAGCGAGCGTGATCGGCAAGCAGGACCTCGAGCGCCGATTCACGATCCGACCAGCCGTGCACGTCGACCGCCTTGTCCTCGAGCAGCTTGTAGGTAGCGAAGAAATGCTCGATCTCGCGCAGCCGCTGCGGCGAGACGTCGTCAAGCTGCTCGACGTGCTCCCACAGGTGATCGCCGATGGCCACGCACAGGACCTTGAAATCGTCGCCCTTCTCGTCATGCATGCGCAGGCCGCCCACCGGGCGCGCCCACACGTGGCAGCCGGGGAAGGTCGGTTCGGCCAGCAGGACCATCGCGTCGGTGTGATCGCCGTCCAGCGCGCGCGTGCCCTCGATGTAGCCGTAGTCGAAGTTGTAGAAGACTGCCGAGGTCAGCACCCGGTCAAGGCGGATGACGTGCGTCTTCTCGTCGTACTCGTACTTGTTCCGGCTGTGTGCCGGGATCTCGACCACGACCTCGATGACCTGCGGGAACTCGGCAGCACGATCGGCCATGGCGCGGACTCTACACTCCGGTCGTGGATGTCGAAGAGGCCGTCGCCCGCCTGCGCACGGTGCGACATTTCGCCGGCGATCCGCTCACGGACGACGACGCCAGGGCCGTTCTTGATGCCGGCCGGCGCGCCGGTTCATCCAGGAACCTGCAGCGCTGGACCTTCGTGGTCGTCACCGACCGGGAACGATTGCGCGCGCTCTCCAAGGTCGGCTCGTTCGCCGGCCACCTGTCCGGTGCGGCCATGGCGGTGGCCCTCGTGACGCCCGATCCCCACGCGCCGGACGCACCACTGTCGGTGATCTGGGACTTGGGCCTCGCGGCGCAGAACATGATGCTCGTCGCCTGGCAGCGCGGCATCGGCTCCTGCCCCGCAACTGTCTATGACCATGACCTGTGCCGCGCCATCCTGGGCTACCCTGACGACCAGCACTGCGAGTACATCCTCAGCTTCGGCTACCCTGCCAAAGCCGAGATGCTCGGACGACGTCCGCGCCGCGGTGGCCGCCGCGGGCTCGTGGAAGTAGTCCGCAAGGAGCGGTGGTGAGTCGTCGTGGTAACGCGCGATTCCGTTGCCGCTAGGCAGCGGCGCCCACATTCGCTACCTTGTGTCCCCGTCACCAATACAGTGAGAGCGATTTCGGAGAGGAGTGCTGTGCGAGTTCGTGTGATGGCCGGCCTGGCCGTTGGGTCCGTCCTTCTATTCGCGGTGGCCTGCGGAGGGTCCAATCCCGCGAGCAGCGGGCCGGGGGGCCAGACGCCGATACCAACGCCCCCGGCTGGTTCCGCGCCCACCACGTGTAACCAGGGAGCAGCGACCGGTGGCGCAACGGTCTCCATGGAAGATCCGCACGAGTTCAAACCCGCCGACGTCACCATCAAGGCCGGCGAGAGCGTGACCTGGACCAACGACAGCAGCAAGCCGTACACGGTCACGTTCGAGCCCGGTAACGGCCCGGATTGCGGCTACCTGCCAATCGGTCAGTCGATTTCGATCGAGTTCGACAACCCCGGCACGTACAGGTACTTCGACAAGATCCTGCCGCAGTACATGAACGGGACCGTCACCGTCACCCAATAGCCCTCCTCTCCGGGCCCTTCCGTCGTGCCGATCGTCGTCGGGACGTCGGGCTGGCAGTACGGCCACTGGCGCAACAGGTTCTACCCGCGCGGCGTCCCGCAATCGCTCTGGCTCGAGTACTACGCCGCGCGCTTTGCCACGGTCGAGTCCAACGCGGCCTTCTACCGACTGCCCGAGCACAACACCTTCGCCGCCTGGGCAGTGCGCACGCCGTCCGACTTCGTGTGGGCGATCAAGTTCAGCCGCTTCCTGACACACGTCAAACGACTGCGCGATCCGGCCGAGCCGGTGGCCAGGTTCGTCAATCGCGCGCGTGGCCTGGGCAGCAAGCTGGGTCCGGTGTTGCTTCAATTGCCGCCGCAACTGAAGCGCGACGACGATCGCCTGGAGCAGACCCTGTCCGAGTTCCCGGTGGGAATGCGCGTCGCGGTCGAGTTCCGCCACCGCAGCTGGTGGCACGACGAGGTACGGCGCATCCTCGAGCGGCACGGCGCCGCGCTGTGCTGGACCGACCGTCTTGGGCCACGCACGCCGCTCTGGCACACGACCGATTGGGCCTATCTGCGCTTCCACGGCGGCCGCGCCCAGCCCGCGCCGTGCTACGGCCGGCAGGCGCTGTCGAGCTGGGTCGAACGCATCACCGGTGCCCTGCCCGAACAGGGCACCGTCTATGCCTACTTCAACAACGATCGGCAGGCGTGTGCGCTGCGCGACGCAATCGTCTTCGCCCGCCTTGCCAAACGTGCAGGCTGGGCGGCCAGCCGCGTGCCGGTGCCTGATGCGGTGGCGGTGTCCTAGCCGGCCGGCCCGGCCGCGTTGATCACGCCCGTTTGAAGCCGGGTGCCGGCACGGGCGGACGGCGGAGCGGCTTGTCCTGTCGATAACCCAGCAGGTAATCGGCCTGGATGAGCGTGTGCAGCTGGCTGGTGCCCTCGTAGATGACTGCCGCCTTGGAGTTGCGCAGGTAGCGGGCGACCGGGTACTCGTCGGAATAGCCGTAGGCACCGTGGATCTGGATCGCATCGAGCGCCGACTGGACGGCATGCTCGGTACAGAACCACTTCGCCTGGCTGGTTTCGCGCGTGCTTCTGGCGCCCCGATTCTTGAGCCAGGCGACCTGCCGGCACAGCAGCCGACCGGCCTCGATCCCCTGCCCCATGCGCGCGATCATCTGCTTGACCAGCTGGTGGCGACCGATCTCCTCCCCGAAGGTGCGGCGCTCGTGCGCGTAGCGCAGGCTGGCATCGAGACACGCCTGGGCGAGACCCACTGCCCCCGAGGCGACCGTGAAACGGCCCTGGTCGATGGCGCTCATGGCGATGGTGAAGCCCTCGCCCTCCTCGCCCACCCGGTTGGCGGCCGGCACGCGCACGTCGTCGAGGTAGATCTCGCCGGTATCGCCGGCATGGATGCCGAGCTTGGTGTCGATCGAGCGCGTGGACAGGCCGGCCATCCCGCGCTCGAGGATGAAAGCGGTAATGCCCTTGTGGCCCTGCGCTCGATCGAGCGTCGCGAAGAGCAGGAAGTGGTCGGCGACATGGGCCAGACTGATCCACATCTTCGAGCCGTTGAGGACGTACTCGTCGCCTTCGCGCCGGGCGGTGGTGGCCAGGTTGGCGGCATCGGTGCCAACGCCCGGCTCCGTCAGGGCGAAAGTGGCCAGCCTCTCGCCCTTTGCCTGGGGCACCAGGTAGCGCTGTTTCTGGTCCTCGCTGGCCCACTGCAGGAGGGTCAGCGAGTTGAGCCCGACATGAACGCTCATGACCACGCGGAAGGCGGTGTCGGCCCGTTCGAGCTCCTCGCACAGGATGCCCAGGCTGACGTAGTCCATGCCCGAGCCGCCGTAGTCGACGGGGATGGGCGCGCCCAGGAAACCGAGCTCGCCCATGCGCGCGAATACCTCGGGATGGACTTCGTGGCGCTCGTCCCACTCGCGGATGTGGGGTTCTATCTCGGCTTGCGTGAAGTCGCGCACCGTGGACTGGACGAGCCGGTTCTCGTCGGTCAGTGACAGGTCGATGGACACGGCCACATTGTCGCCAAAACGAAGAACCGCCGGCAGGCGCCGGCGGTTCGTCTATCGAGAGGAGGGTGCCCGGTCTGTCAGCGGCTCTTGGCCAGGAACTGCTTCACATCCTCGTAACGGAAGCGGCGGTCACCTCGCTTGCACACGCGGTAGAAAGGAAGTTCGCCGCGGTCGCCCAGGCGCTTGACCGTGTTGACGTGCAGGTGAAGCAGGTTGGCCACTTCGCTTGCGGTGAGCATCGGGCCGAGCTCCTGGAGTCCCATCGAAGCCATTCGGTGTCCTCTCTGTCGGTCGTGTTTGAGGCGGGGTTCTGTGGTGCGGTAACGGGTCGAATGCTGCCCTTCGTGCCAGACACGAACAAGCCGTACTTTGGAGAGCGGTCATCGGTACGACGGGTGTTGCGCTCGGGCAACGGGTCGCCTCGAGACCCAGCCGCCCTCAGACGACCTCGCGCCGAATGGTGAGTGAAGCCAGTGCCGCAAGCAGAAGCGCGATGCCGGCCAGTACCAGCAGGTCGAGCTGAACCTGCCAGACGTCGAGGCCCGACCCCTTGACGAGCACCTCGCGCAGGCCGTCGATGCCGTACGTCATGGGCATCAGCCAGGCGATCGGCTGGAGCACGCCGGGCAGCGCGTCGACCGGCCAGAAGATGCCCGACAGAACACCCTGCGGCACGATCACCAGCGGGATGAACTGCAGGATCTGGAATTCGGTACGCGCAAAGGTCGACAGGAAGATGCCCAGGTTGACGGCCGAGATGGCCAGCAGCAGGGTGATCACGAAGGCCAACCACGGCGATCCGGCGCTGGGCACGCCGAGGCCGAAATTCACCTCCGGCAGCGGGCCGATGGCACCGATGTGGATCGTGCCCAGCACGAACAGCATCACCAGCGCGACCTGCACCAGGGCGAAGAAGCCGAAGCCGACGCTGTAGCCGACGACTATCTCCAGCCGGCGCACCGGCGTCGCCAGCAGGCGCTCGAGCGTGCCACCCACCCGCTCGCGCAGGAAGCTGATGCCGGTCAGGATGAAGACCAGGAAGAAGACTACGAAACCGACCAGTGCCGGCGTGAAGGCGTCGAAAAAGTTGCCGTTGCCGTAGATCGTCTCCTGGCTGATCGTCGGCCCGAGCTGTCCAACGGAAGTCGCAAGTGCCTGGCGCAACGCGCCAATCCGGTCGGCGTCGTCGGCCGGCGACAGGCCGGGCGTGATGATCGTGATGTCCAGGTTGGGGAGACTGGCCGACGCGCTGGTGGAGCCTCCGGTGGCCAGCACCACCGCGACGTCGATTGTGCCGTCGCGTAGCGCCTGGCGCGCGGCTGCCTCATCGGCAATGTCGAGCTTCACGTTCATGCCGCCGCCGCTGAGCGCCGACGCGAGTCCCTCGCTCACCGGCGTGCCGATCGAGCCCAGCTCGTTGACGATGGCCACGTTGGTGCTGGTCGGCCCCGCGTCGCGCAGCACCCAGCCGAGCAGGGCCATGATCACGATGGGCGCCAGGAACATGAGCGCCAGGCTGCGATGGTCGCGGCGGAACATCTCGGCGATGCGCCGGCTGATGGCCAGCGTGCGACGGGTGTTCATTCGCCGCGCCCGCTGCCGCCCAGCTTCAGGAAGGCCTGCTCGATGTCGTCGGTTCCGGTCTGGTGCAGGATCTCGGAGGGGCTGCCGCGAGCCAGCAGCTTGCCGTGGAAGATCAGCAGCAGTTCATCGCAACGATGCGCCTCATCCATGACGTGGCTGCTCACGACCAGCGTCCGGCCCTCGCTCGCGAGGCGCCTGAAGTAGGTCCAGAATTCGACGCGCAACTCGGGGTCCACGCCGACGGTCGGTTCGTCAAGGAAGAGCACTGACGGCCGATGGACCAGTGCGCAGGCCAGCGACAGACGCCGGCGCATGCCACCCGACAGCTCGAGCACCGGCGTTCCACGCCGGTCGGACAGCTGCACGAGTTCGAGGATCTCGTCCAGCACTGCCCGGTCCAGCTGACCGGCCAGAGCGGCGAAGAAGCGCAGGTTCTCCCACACCGACAGTTCGTTGTAGATGCCGTCGGACTGGGTCATGTAGCCGACGCGACCCAGGTTCACGCGGTCGGGCATCCTGACGCCGAGCACGCGCGATTCCCCGGCAGTCGGCCGCGCGAGCCCGATCAGGCAGCGAATGAGGGTCGTCTTGCCCGAGCCGTTGGGACCCAGCAGGCCGTAGATGCGACCGGGCGCCAGGTCAAGATCGAGGTCGTTAACGGCGACGATCGAACCGAATCGCTTGGTCAGGCCACGCGCTGAGATTGCATCTTCGACTGTCGGTGACGTCGACATTGCGCCAATCTTAGTCAGCGCCGACCCTGGATCACAGCCGGTTCAGCACCAGGTTCATCGGGCTGTCGGCGTACGGGTCAGTCGGCGTTCGCCTGGGCCGTGCCAGGAAAGGCATCTTGGCGTCCCGTACATTGGCGTCCCCGGCAGGATTCGAACCTGCGACCCGCTGCTTAGAAGGCAGCCGCTCTGTCCGCTGAGCTACGGGGACGTGCGGCCAGTCTAGACGAGCCCGATCTGGCTCAGGCCATGCCGGCATATCGCTCGCGCCGCCGGAAATCGCCCAGGATGTAGGGTCCAACCGAGCGAGGGCTGATGCCGCCCGGGGCGAGAAAGGACAGGTGGGACGAAATGGACCAGAAATCAGACCAACCCGACGACGGTGCCCGACAGGTCTACAAGGAGCTGGTGGACGAGGTCAGGAAGGCGGCGGAAGAACTCCATGAGACCATGATCCGCTTCGCCAAGGCCCCACCGACAACCCCGCAGGATCCGATCGTCGCGGAGTGGGACGCTGCGCACGAGCGCGCTCAGCAGGCACGCGACGCCGTCCACGAGTTCTGGCGCGGCCATCGGCCTTGAGCATCGACACCTTTGCCGGGCCGCGTTGGGCGCACCCACGAACGGCGTGGTCGAGACCGGCGGACCGGAGCAATTCCAGTTCGACGAGCCCATCTGGCGGGCGCTCAAGGCGTGGGACGACCCCCGCCAGGTGGTGGCCGATCCCAACGGACTCTACTTGGGCATGGTCGTGGGCGAAACGGACCCTCGTACCGAGTGACGGCGGCGGCCTGAGGCCCTGAGCCCCTCGCGCTCCGCCGGGCTGAAGTCGTTGCGCTCGATTGGGACAATCTCGACCTGCATGCGGCGACGCTCACCGTGCCCGGCAAAGGCCGTACGACCCGGCTCGCACTCCCCTTGCCAGAAGCCGATGAGGCTAGGCATTCCTGGCAGCAGTCCTGGGAGCAGTAGCGGCGGCTCAGCCTGGACACTTGCGTGATCCAGAACCACAGTCCTGAGCACAAACGACTTGGTCAGCGGACGCTAGCAACTGAGCAGCTAACAAGGGCCGCGGCGCTACCTCCTCACCTGCTCAGAGCACGCCGCAGAGAGCCGGACTGTTAGAAGACAGCCGCTCTGTCCGCTGAGCTACGGGGCCCGTGACTCAAGTCTGGACGGGCCTCCGTGGACTCAGGGCTGCGATGGCAGCGCGCTAGTGGGACTCCGCGGTAGGTTCCGCAGCAGGCGAGGTCCGCTCGCGGCGGGCCTGGACGACCCCGACGAGCGCAACCACGGCGGTGATGAGCATGGCCAGCGACAGAATCGCGTCCACGCCCCCGCCCACGATTTGGACTGCGCGGGGGACGTCAGGAGTGGCCGCCGCGAACGCCTCGCCCGCGGCTCCGACCGTCATGATCGCCGCCACCGGTACCAGCAGGATTGCCGCCGCCACGCGCCACCCGAGTGACAGCTGGAGGCCCAGAGCCACGATTACCAGCGGCACCAGAAGGAAGAGCGGTGGGGCGAGCGCGGTGCCGTGGCTCGCAAAATCGGCGAGTACCTGGTGCGGGTCGCCATGCCCGCCGAACTGGTAGGGCCAGCTGGCCACAATCGAGAGCACGGCTTCGGCCGCGATAACCACCACGATTACGGGCACGCCGATCCGCAATGCGCGCATGGATGAACGCAAGTGGGCACCTCCTCTGACCATGAGCCGCTGAGCACTGCGCTCCGACAAGCCTCACGCGCGCAGCGGCGTCATGGGAGGAAGTCCCTTGTCGCGCGCGATCTTCCGCAGGTGGCCAGGAGCCACGCCGGACGCGCTCGATATAGTAGCCCGCGGGCTGCTACTGTGCCGCGCCGCTCCGCGGCGGCACAGTCACCAAATGGCTCAGGCGACCAGGCGGGTGCCCGCTTTGCCGGCGAGTGCCTCGGCGGCATGTTCGGGACTGGTGATGATCGCCTCTCCCCCGCCGCGCTCCAGGAACTGGATGCATGCCTCGACCTTGGGCGCCATGGACCCCGGCGCGAAGTGCGTGCCTTCTGCCAGGTAGGCCTTCGCCTCGGCGAGTGTCATCCTGTCGCGCCACTCCTGGTTGGGCTTCTTCCAGTTGAGCGCGACGCGGTCGACCGCGGTCGTGATCATGAACACGTCGGCGCGAACCAGCGTGGCGAGCAGCGACGACGCGTAGTCCTTGTCGATGACCGCCGGAACGCCGACCAGGTCGCCGTTCTCCGTGGCGACCACGGGTATACCGCCACCGCCAACGGTGACCACCACGAAGTCCTCGCGCAGCAGCGTCTTGATCGCGCGCTCCTCGACGATGCGGATCGGCCTGGGTGAGGCCACCACCCGCCGCCAGCCGCGGCCGGCGTCCTCGCGCACGATCCAGCCGTCGCTCTGTGCCCTCCCCTTCGCCTCCGCCTCGGTCATGAAGGTACCGATCGGCTTGGTCGGGTCGAGCATTGCCGGATCGTCGGGATCAACCTCCACCTGGGTCACCACCGAGACGGCCTGGCGGTCCACCTTGAGCCGGCGGAACTCGTTGGCCAGGTTCTGCTGCAGCTCATAGCCGATCGCACCCTGGGTATCCGCGTCGCACACGTCGAGGGGCACCTCGTGCAGCTCGTGCCGCGCCAGCTCCGAGCGGCGCATGATGAAGCCCACCTGCGGCCCGTTGCCGTGCCCGATGGCCACGTGCCAGCCATCGCGGATGATGCCGGCGATGTTGCGGCTGGTCTCGCCCAGCGCGCGGTATTGATCGGGCACGCTCATGTGCGCCGGGTCCTTGATGAGGCTGTTGCCGCCGATGGCGACGACCAGCACGCTCTGCGCCACGCGTTCCCTCCCTTCAGCCCATCGTCAAGGCCATGACGGCCTTCTGGGCGTGGAGTCGGTTCTCGGCCTCGTCGTAGACGGCTGACTGCGGGCCGTCGATCACTGCGTCGGCGACCTCGACGTTCCGGTCGGCCGGCAGCGGGTGCATGAAGATCGCCGACTCGTTAGCCAGCGCCATGCGCCTCTCGTCGGTCATCCATGACTGGTAACGCTGGGCGATCTGCGCGCCATCGGCCTCGTCTTTCGCCGTGAGCAGTGCGCCCCAGCTCTTGGCGTAGACCACGTCCGCGCCGCGGAAACCCGCGTCGAAGTCATCGATCAGCTCGAGCGACCCGCCCGAGCGGCGGGCATTCTCGCGCGCCTGGTCGACGACATCGGGCATCAGCCGGAACTCGGGCGGGTGGACCAGCCGGACGTTCATGCCAAAACGGGTCGCCGCGGTGACCAGGTCCTGCGGCACGCTGATGGGCTTCTGGTAGCTCGCCGCGTAGGCCCACGACAGGTTCAGCGTGCGCCCGCGCAGGTCGCCCAGCTTCTCACGCATGGTCAAGAGATCGGCCAGGATCTGGTGCGGGTGGTACAGGTCGCACTGCATGTTGAGGACGGGCACGCGCGAGGCGGCGGCCACGCCCCGGATGTACTCGTTGCCGACGCCCCAGTCCACGTGGCGGATGGCGATGCCGTCGTTGTAGCGGCCCAGGATCTCGCCGATCTCCTTGGCCGTGTCGCCGTGCGCGATCTGCGTGGTGCGGCTCTCGATGAACTGCGCGTGGCCGCCGAGCTGCGCCATGCCCGCCTCGAACGAGGCGCGCGTGCGCGTGGACGAGAAGAAGAAGAGCATCGCCAGCACTTTGTCGCGCAGCAGTGGGTGGGGAATGCCCAGCGCCCGCTCGCGCTTGAGTTGCGCCGCGACCTCGAAGACGGCCTCGATCTCCTCGAGCGACCACTCCTGGAGACTGATCATGTCCCGACCACGCAGGCCCGTTTGCATGCCAAGGCCCTCCTACTCCGCCGCGCCGAGAACCAGCGCGAGGAGCGCCATGCGCAGCGAAACGCCGTTCGATGCCTCGACCCAGTAGCGCTGGTGACGCGTCTCGTCCACGTCGGTGGTCAGCTCGTCCATGCGCGGCAGCGAATGGAGCACGATCGACGAGCGCTTGGCCTTCTGGCGCATCAGCTCGCCGGTGACCTGGAGCTCCGGCGGCGTGCGGCCGACCTCGGCGCCGCGCTCGACGCGTGACTGCGTGTAGTCGGCCTGCACGACCGGCTCCATGTAGATGATGTCCGCCTCGCCGATTACGTCGCGTACGTCCCCGGCCTCGCGGTAGGCGACGCTCATTGCGTCGAGCTCGGCCTTGAAGTCGGGCGTGAGCGCCATGTCGGGCGGCGAGACGACGATCGCCTCCGAATCGAACTGTGACAGCGCGTGCAGGATCGAGTGCATCGTGCGCATGCGCATGTCGCCCATCAGCAGGTACGTCAGGCCGTCGAGCGTGCCGCGCTCGAGCAGGATCGTGTACAGGTCGGTCAGCACCTGGGTGGGATGCTGGCCCCAACCGTCGCCGCAGTTGATGATCGGCACGCTCGCCCACCTGGCCGCCTCGGCCGGCGCTCCCTCCTGGAAGTGGCGCATGGCGATCACGTCGCCGTACGATTCGAGCATCAGCACCGTGTCCTTGATCGACTCCTGGTAGAAGTCGCCGGCACGCGTCATCTTGGCGTCGGAGAAGCCGAGCACGGCGCCGCCCAGCCGATGCATCGCCGCCTCGGTCGAAAGGCGGGTGCGCGTCGACGGCTGGTAGAACGCGGTCAGCAGCGTCTTGTTTTTGAGCAGGTCCGTGTTCCGCCGGTTGACCGCGTACTCGCGCAGGTCGTTGGCCACGTCGAACACGCGAAAGAAGTCCTCGCGGCTGAAATCGCGCAGGCCCAGGATGTCGCGGCCCAGGAAACTCCTCATGGCGTACCTCCGTTGCGACGCACGCCCGTGAACAGCACGACCGACGTCTGGTTGGGACTGATGTCGCCGTCGCGGCGAAGCTGGAGCAGGCCGGCGAGGCCGGCCGAGCCGGTGTGGTCGACGTCGATGTCGGTCGACTGGCGCGCCAGTTCGTTGGCAGCGCGCAGCTCTGCCTCGCTCACGAGCAACGGCCGGCCGCGGGTGGCAACCATGCCGCGCACGACGGCCAGCCAGTCGTATGTCTCATCGTCGAGGATGCCGCCGGCGATGCTGCGCGGTGCCGGCGACCAGGGCCACATGAACTCCGACCGGTGGTGGCTGGCCCAGACGAGCTCCTCTTCGGTCGAATCACCATGATTCAGCCGGGCCCTCAGCAGCCCGTAGGCACGCACCAGAGGATGAGCGTTGCGCGTCTGTACCGCGTAGATGCGCGGCAGGGAGTCGATCGCACCCAGGGAGCGGGCTTCCGTCAGCGCCTGGATGACCGACGAGGCGAGCGCTCCGCCGCCGACCTGCACGAACAGGTGATCGGCGCTGCGACCCATTTCGCGCAGCTGATCGGCCAGCTCGTAGCCGAGGGTCAGACCGCCCTCGATGGCCAGGCCGTTCTCGTTGCCCTGGCAGGTGAATGGCATCGCCCCGTCTGCTACCGCCTCGCGCATGCGCAGCACGCTGGGATCGCCCCGTTCACCGGGCCGGCGCTCGCAGTGCGTCACCTGGGCGCCCAGAGCGCCGATGCGCTGAACAACGGCGGCCTCGGCGTCGGTGGGCACGAATACTCGCAGCTCGCGCTGCGCCGCACGGGCGACGACCGCGGCCGCGAGAGCCGCGTTGCCGCAGCTGGCGATGGCCAGCGGCCGGTCCGGCCGGTCACCTCCGGCGAGGCGCAGCGATAGCAGGGTGCCGAAGAGGTGGCGCGCCTTGTGCGAGCCGGACACGTTGCGCGTTTCGTCCTTGACCAGGAATCCATCGCCGTCGGTCAGCGGCGTGGTCCTGAAGCCGTGGCCGTCAACCGCCGCGACCGCGTCGTTCAGGCGCTCTATCTCGGCCACGATTGCCGCGTCCGACTGCCCCGCCGCCCGCGCGAGGTGGTAGCCGTGCAGCAGCGTGCGGTAGCGCACGTATGGGTTCGCCTCTCCCCCACTCGGCCACGCCACGCGAGTGGTATCGAGCGTGCGCCGCAGGACATGGTCGACGTCGTCGCCCGGGCGCGCGTTGGGGCACCGCAGCGGCACAGTCGCCGGCGCCGCCACGAAGCCGCAGCCGGCACACGCGAACCCCGTGGGCAGCGTTCGGCGGCGCTGCGCTGGCCGTGTCGGCGCGGTGGTCTCAGTCATTCGGCCTCGCGACCCCGACGCGGCCATTGAACTCCTCGATCATCGCGTCCCAACGCGCCAGCAGGTCGTGCAGGCCCGTCCAGAAGCCCTGCTCGCGCCGCTCGGTGAACTCGGCGATCGGGACGCCCTGCTGTTCGACCCAGGTGTAGTAGCCCAGGTTGAAGATGCGCCGTCGATCGAGCTCGGTCAGCTCGAGGACGTGGTCCGGCGCGGCGCCCAGGAGGGACTCGCCGTACGTGCCCGCAGCAGCCTGGGGGTCGAAGCCGGCAGGGAAATCTCGCTCGAGGACGCGATCGCGCTCGGTCAGATAGAGCGGCGCGCCGTCGGTCGCGACCGTGACGATCGCATCTTCGGGACCCAGCCCGGCATGGCGGGCGAGCTTGATCGAGGCCACGATGTTGCAGATGCTCGATAGACCGAATGAGCCCAGCCGGGCGATCAGCGCCGGCGGCACCCCACGTCGAGCGAGCTCGGCGCGCCCGGCATCGGTGTTGAAGAGCACGTTCAGCCGGTCGGTGACGCGGTCGCTGACGGCCACCACGTAGTCGGTGTTCATCACGTTGTGGATGAGCGGGATGTGCTTGTCGCCGATGCCCTGGATGTTGTGCTCGCCGAAGCCGTTCTCCAGCATCGTCGGGCACTCGAGCGCCTCCACCGCGACCGTCTTCGTGCCCAGGTGCTCCTTGAGCCAGTCGCCGGCGCCAAGCGTGCCGGCGGAGCCCGATGCAGCCACGAAGGCGAACGGCTTGAGCGACGGACGGTCGGCGGCCACGGCGGCCAGCACCGTCTCCAGGGCGCGCCCGGTCAGCAGGTAATGGGCGAGGTGGTTGGGGTACTCGCTGAACTGGTTGAAGATCACCACGTCCGGCTCGCGTGACAGCTCGGCACAGCGGTCGTAGATCTCCTTGACGTTGCTCTCGGTGCCCGGCGTGCGGATCACGTCGGCGGGATCGCTGACCCACCCCTCGAGCCATTCGAAGCGCTCGCGGCTCATGCCCTCGGGTAGCACCGCCACCCCACGGCAGGCCATGATTCGGCTGATCGCCACGCCGCCGCGGCAGTAGTTGCCGGTCGACGGCCACACGGCCCGTTGCGCGGTGGGGTCGAACTGGCCGGCCACGATGCGCGGCGCCAGGCAGGCATACGCGGCGAGCACCTTGTGCGAGGCGATCATCGGGAAGCGGTCGGCGAGGACGATGACGATCGGAGCTTCCACTCCGGTCAGCTCGGTGGGCAGCACCAGGTGGGCCGGAACTGCCGCCTGACCGCGGCGATCGTCGGCGTTGTACCAGTGAACGCGGAATAGATTGCGCGGGTCGGCCGCGTCCGGGTCGGCATCGCCGACCACGCCTGATGGGGTACCTGCCGGGTCGGCCAGCTGGGCGAAGGTGGGCATGACAATGCGCTGTTCGCGGAAGCGCTGCACCGCGTGCTCGTAGGCCGTCTTGTCGGTCACTTGCGTGGCCAGTCCGGGTCTGTCCATGCGTCTCCCTTGGGACCGAAGGCCCGCGACGTAGCGACCAACGGCACGCCTTTGGCGGCGTCTGTTGCTGTCAGAGTCGGAAGAGGAGCAGCCGCCGCGGTAGGGCCGATTGGCCCGTCGCGGCCATGCAAGGGCCACCAAAAATGAAACTGACGCTCAACGGCCAGCAAGTCGAGGTCCCGGTGGGGGCCGGCGTCAGCCTGCTCGATCTGCTGCGCGACACGCTCGGGCTGCGCTCCATGAAGGACGGCTGCGCGCCCGAAGGTTCGTGTGGCGCGTGCACGGTCATCGTCGACGGGCGCGCGGTGGTGTCGTGCGCTCAGCCGGCGACGAGATTCGCCGGCCGATCCGTGGTCTCGCTCGAGGGACTCCCCAGCGAGACCCGCGAAAGCTGGGCCAACGCTTTCGTCGCCCGCGGTGCCAGCCAGTGCGGGTACTGCACGCCGGGCATCGTCATGAAGGGCGAGGCGCTGCTCGCGCGTTCGGAGCAGCCGAGCGATGCGCAGATCGCGCGAGCACTGGCCGGCAACCTGTGCCGCTGCACGGGCTATACGAGCATCGTGGCGGCGGTGCAGCACGTGGCCGCAGGACGGCGGGAAGCGTCGGCTCCATCCTCACGCGCCGGTGACGGCGTGGGTCAGCCGGCGCCGCGCTACGAGGGACGGGCGCAGGTCCTGGGTGAGCTGCCGTTCGTTGGGGACATGACCATGCCGGACATGCTCCACGGCGCCATCCGTTTCAGTGACCATCCACGGGCCAGGGTCAGGCGCATCGACACGAGCAGGGCGGAGCGGCATCCGGGCGTGGTGCGCGTCGTGACCTGGCGCGACGTTCCAGGCGAGCGCTTCTGCGGCCTGATCAGCGCCGACTGGCCGATTTTCGTGGCGGAGGGCGAGGAGACGCGCTACGTGGGCGACATGCTCGCCGCCGTCGCGGCTGACACGCGCGCGGCGGCCCGCGCAGCAGCCGCGCTGATCGATGTGGACTACGAGGTCCTGCCGCCGATCTCCGATCCGGAGGCGGCCCTGGCGCCGGGCGCGCCGGCGATCCATCCGGCAGGCAACCTGCTGTCGACCTCCGTCGTGCGCCGCGGCGACGTTGACCAGGCGCTCGCCGCGGCCGCACACGTGGCCAGCGGAACCTTCACTACCCAGCGCATCGAGCAGGCATTTCTCGAACCGGAGGCGGCGCTCGCCGCACCGGAAGGCAACGTGCTGCGCGTCTACTCGCAGGGCCAGGGTGCCTGGGAGGACCGCCGCCAGATCGCCGCGCTACTGGACCTCCCGGCGGAGTCCGTGCGCGTGACGCAGGTCGCCACCGGCGGCGCCTTCGGCGGCAAGGAAGACCTCGGCCCGCAGGGACCGGCGGCGCTGCTGGCGCGGCTGATCGGGCGCCCCGTGCTGATGCGCCTGGCGCGCGCGGAGTCGCTGCGCTTTCACCCCAAGCGGCACCCGATGACGGTCGAGTGCACGGCCGGTTGCGACGCCGACGGGCGGCTGGTGGCCGTGCGTGCGCGGATCGTGGGCGACACGGGGGCCTACGCCAGCCTGGGCGAGAAGGTGCTCGAGCGAGCCGCGGGCCATGCCTGCGGCGCCTATCGCGTGCCCAACGTCGACGTCGAGGCGCGCGCCGTGTACACGAACAACCCGCCGGCCGGCGCGATGCGTGGCTTCGGCGTGCCACAGGTGACCTTTGCCATCGAAGGCGTGCTCGACGAGCTCGCCGAAAGGGTGGGCATCGACGGCTGGGAGATCCGCTGGCGCAACGCGCTCGACAGCGGTGACCGCTTCACCACGGGCCAGCGGCTTGGTCCGGGCGTGGGGCTCAAGAAGACGCTGCTCGCGGTACGTGACGCGTATCGGTCCGCGCGTTTTGCAGGCATCGCGTGCGGGGCGAAGAACACTGGCGTCGGCAACGGCACAGTCGAGTACGGCCGCGCCATCCTCGCGCCCCAGGCCGACGGGAGCGTGCTGCTGCGCCACTCATGGACGGAGATGGGCCAGGGCATTCACACCGCGCTGCGCCAGATCGCTGCCCACGAGCTGGGCATCGCCGCCGAAAGGATCCGGGTGGTGGTCGACACCGAGCGCGAGCTGGACACCGGCGAGACGACAGCCTCGCGGGCGACCGTGCTCGGCGGTCAGGCGGTCGCGCGCGCGGCCCGTGCGCTCTGCTCGGCACTCGAGCGGAACGGCTGGGACGACCTGGCCGGCCGCG
>Ga0315540_10000645_pt1 | contig 19766 bp, 18 predicted proteins | sample SalMarSW160110MG_FD_203677 | JGI IMG/M metagenome (GOLD analysis project Ga0315540, IMG submission 203677) | Salt marsh sediment microbial communities from the Plum Island Ecosystem LTER, Massachusetts, United States - Salt Marsh Sediment SW1601-10 ...
TTGAGGTTAGGAGAAACGATCCATGAGTGCAACTCTCGAACAAACAGCCAAGCCGGCCCATGGTTGGCTGAAGAAGATCCGGGTGGTGTTCGAGCCCGGACCCATGACGGGGATGCTCGAAGATGTCGCCGACAATCTACTGAGCGCGTTCGAAGAGCATGGACACGAGATCCAGGATGCTCCGGCCAACGACACCGACGTGCTGCTGACAACGGCCCACTACGGCGAACCGCTGGGCTGGCGCGACGCCATGCTCTTCTCGGCCCGGCGGAAGTTCGGGCTGGACAAATCCCCTACCATCTACACCTTGATCCACGTGAAGCCGGATGAATTTAAGCGCGCCTTGGCGCATTTTGAGAAGGCGCTTGCGAAGAGCCCACGCGACCCGGAGGACTTCCAGTTCCCCGGATTGGCACCGGATGCCTATCGCGTTCTGGTTGAACAGGGATTGCGCGGCGGGCCGATTATGGCCTTCGAGCGTCTGCTTCAGGCGCAATCCAAGAGCATTCGCATTGTTCTCGTGGTCGGGGACGACAAGGCGGAAGAGGCCTACCACTTCGATCTGGTGGGGGCGCATCCGCGCAGCCTGGCGGATGACTCGCGAGCCTTCTACTCCGACATTGTGATGCGGATTGTGACGGCCGCCAGCACGGGTGAGGTCACGGAACACAGCGTGCTCGAACCGATGATCAGCCGCGCCACGTGGGATGCGCTCAACACAGTTGAGGAGATGCGCTCGGCGGCCCTGGCGTTGGACAAGCGCAAGTTCTTCACCGAAATGGTGCGCATCGTCGACCTGGTCCAGGTCCCTGCGGTCGCCGACTCGGTCGCCAGTCAATACAGCGAAGGTTGCTTTGCCACGTGGGAGCCGCATCTCGAGGCGCTGATCGCCACCGTCACCGGCAGCGCGCGCCCGGTGGACAAAGGCAACATCACCGAGGACGATCTGGCAGTGATTGTGGGGCTGCAGCCCGACGGGAGCGGAGCCCAGGTGCGGCATGTCGAAGGCAAGCGAAACGATCCACCGTCGTCGGAGGCGGTCGAGATGTTGGATATGGATCGGGTGTTGCCCAAGATCACGTTGGACGATGCCTGGGATGTCGACGGGGAAGTTCCGGTGGTGCGTTCCAAGCTGCACGGGCACCGGGCCATCGGCGGCTACGATCCCGAGGCGGTCGAGTATGTGCCGCTGGACGCGCCCTACTATCATTATCTGGTGTCCTGCGCCACCGAAGCCCAGGCCCAAGGTATCAAGGAAGCCTTCAACCGCTCGGAGGCGCTGCGCAATCCGGATGACCCCCGGAAGCTGGTGTTCACCGTCCTGCCTGGCCACGGCTGCGTTATCGCCGAGAAATGGGTGGCTGGCAAGGCACCGTTCCAGATCATGTGGGAGGCCATGGACGCCGGCCAACTGCAGGTCATCAACAAGATCCCGCAGGGGCCCATGACCTATGAAGCTGCGGCGGACGGAGGGATGATCCTCAAGACCGCCGACTAGAGCGGGCCTCATTCTGCCATCGGAGGGGATCCCATGTTTGAGCGTGTGCTGCGTGCGGTACGTTTGGACCCGAGCCTCTACCGCGAGGTAGCCGTCGACGAACGGCTGCAGGGAGAGGCGGCCCTGATTGTGCTCGCAGCCACCCTGCTTTCAGCCATCGGCACCGGGATCGGGAGCCGTCACTGGGTGCTGGGGTTTGGCGCCGAGATGATCAACGGCTTTCTCATCGGTTGGCTTCTGTGGGCAGTGATCGCCAATCTGGTGGGGGACTTCCTCGGCGGACGCAGCCAACTGGGCGAGATGGTGCGTGCTCTGGGCTATGCCAATGCGCCTCGCTTCATCGGCATCTTCGGCTTTTTGCCTTGCGTCGGGCCAATCTTCAGGCTGGCAGCCTGGCTCCTGACCATCGCCGCCGGAGTCATCGCCATCCGCGAAACCATGGAATTTGACACATTCAAAGCGCTGGTCACGGCCGTCATCGGCCTGGCCGTGTACATCATTTTCAATATGCTGATCGGCTTGTTCTACGGGGGGCTGCTGGGCTGAGCCCCCTGAATCTCAATCCAAGAGAAAGGACTTGCGGCGCCCCAAGGGCGCCGCAAGTGGTTGAAAGGAGAGATGGTTTGGAGGGCTAGGGGTTGCGAACGACCAGGTTGCCGGCACCCATCTCGACATGGATCGTGAGGGAAGGACCGGGAGAGGCCTGGTTGAATTGACGCCCCCCACCCTGGAAGCTGCCTTGCATGTCGAGGTTGGTCACCCCGCCGCGCACGTCAAAAACCACCGGGACACCATCTGGGATGATCAGAGTGACCTGGCCGAGGCCCGCCTTGATGGTGACGTCCTCATCCGACTGGAGCTGTCCGGAGAAGTCGAGGCTGTAGTCGCCGGCACCGCCGTTGAAGATGAGCGTCTTGAAGTTGGCATTCGCCAACCCCGACAAGTCGACGTTGGAGGCTCCGGTTGAGTATGAGAAGCGCTCCATAGCCACCTGGTTTGGCTGTCCGAAGCCCAGGTGGACGTCCGACGCGCCATCCTGAACGGTCAGGGATGTGATCGAAAGCCCGCCGAGATCCATCTCGGCGTGGTAGGCGCCGGCAGCGATGGACAGATCGATGGGCTGATCGCCCAGTTTCAAGTCCCAGGTGTTCTTCATGTCCGAGCCGATGTTGAACGGGATGGAGTCTGTGTTCATCGGTCCGCTGGAGAGAGTCACGCCCGAGGCGGTCTGGGTGATGGTTGGCTTGAGCTGTTCCACGTTGTAGGTGGCTGTGCCTTCCACCAGGCCGGTGGAAGCGCCGGGTGACAGCATGAGTTCGCCGGCGCCGAACTGGAGCTTGAGCATCGCCGGGCTGCTGTCCTGAGCTGGGATCTGAATCGGTTCGGTCTGCGTCGGACCGGTGTCTACGGTCCCTCCACGGATGCTGGGCAGGTCGATGTTGAAGCTGCAGGCGAGCGCTGCCATGGCCAGCACAGCCAGGGCGAGCAAAGGTGTTCTGGTGAACATGAATGGATCTCCTTCTGTCATTTGGCTAGATCTGGGATCGTTCTCGGTCTCTATACGTGGACTCTAGCGTCTCGGTCGCGGCTTGTGAAGTTTTTCACATACTCAATAGGCCGGGATGTTTGTCATCTCGCCGACCAAGGTGGACATGTTGGGCGTTTGGCTTTCGCCGGGGACCGGCAGTCTGTCCTGGCCAGGGCGCACTGAGTGTGCATCGTCCTGGCCTGCCCCGACGAAGCGGCGGCCTGTGGATACGCCGGCGCGGAGTCAGTTGGACGAGGCTTGGGGCCAGGTGGTGACGTGGAACGCAATGATGGGGAGGCTTTCGGCGATGGCGCGGATATCGGCCTCCGTGTCGTGCTTGGGGAATCCCATCACCCCGGCCAGTTCCTTCATGGCGATGGGGTGGCGACGGGCGTAGTCCATCAGCCGATCACCGGCCTCGGCAGGGTCGAGGACATGGGCGATGGCGGTCACGCGGCGCCGGTGACCGGCGGACAGCCGAACCTGTGGGTGCGCCAGGATGTTGCGGTACCAGTCTGAGCGCAGGTTCCAGCCGGAGGCGGCGAAATAGGTGTCGGAGTCGTCGTCATGGCCGACGACTTCGATCACCACCTGGTGCCACCGGCCGGATTTGCGGCCGAGGTGCTCGAGCAGCATGAAACGTTGGCCGAGTATCCAGCCCAGGCGCAGATGGTACAGGTTGATCGGCAGGCGGAGCAGCCATCTCAGGAGGCCGCGCGGGGTCGGGAGCTGGCGGCTGGGGGTGGTCATGGCTGTAGTCTAACACCGATAGCTGGGCCGGCTTGGGGCCGCCGGGAGCACTTCGCGATGAGGATGTCTTTGGGGGCGGCGCCGTCACACAGATGCGGATCAGGAATCGACATCCCACCAGCGTATCTTGAGGTCGAGCAGCAGAACGCGCAGGTCGGCCTTGCTGGCGGCGCCGAATTTTTCCAGCACGTGGCGGATGTGGGTTTTGACCGTCTCGGGTGAAACCACCAGCGCCTCGGCGATCTGGTGGTTGGTGTAGCCGCGGGCGGTCAGCTTGGTAACCTGCTGCTGGCGCGGCGTGAGCTGCTCGAGGACCGCTTGAGCCTGACGCCGCCGCAGCGCCTGCTCAAGACCATCGGTCAGCAGATCGCGGACAAAGGCTTGCGGAGGGCGTCCCCGCCGCTTGGCTGCCTGACGCAAGCGGGCGCTGAGCTCGGGATCGAGCTCCAGTTGGAGCCCAGCTCGCTCATCGAACGGACGAGCGAGCGGGTTACCGTCGCTGTCTCTTTGGCTACGCAACCGACCGAAAAGTCCCACACAACCTCCTGGCCGCTGTTGTCAGGCTGCCCCCGGAAGGGGCCGCGGCTGCCTCCCATTATATAGAACATATGTTCTCCTGTCAAAGGGTGATTGGGGCGGGTAGACTCAGGGTGTGCGTGTCTTATCTTGCTTTCGGACCATTCGCGGCGCCCGATTTGCGCTGGGTGTCGGCCTGCTGCTGGGCTTGATCGGCTGCGGCCTGGCGCCGACATCCAGCCCGGTCCCATCGCAGGCGCCACCCACCCTGGCGCCTGCCACCGACGCCCCTGTCGGGCGGCCGACGGCTGTCGAGCAGGCTCCAAAAGAAGCCATCCTGATCCTGTCGCCGGGCCCGGGTTCGCGACTGACCAGCCCGATCCATCTCCAGGGTATGTCTGACCCGACCTTCGAACAGACGTTGGCGGTCAGGCTGCTGGCAGACGACGGGAGCCAACTCGCGTCGCTTTCAACCACGATACAAGCCGACGCCGGGCAGCGCGGTGTTTTCAAGGTTGATGTTCCCTTCAGCGTCGGCCAGACACAGCAAGCCTTCCTGCAGGTCTTCGCCACCAGCCCTCGGGACGGTGGTGTGACCCACCTCGCCTCGGTCGGCGTGCAGCTGGCATCGGGCGGATCGGCGGACATCCGTCCGGCAGAGCCCCATGCAGAGCAAATCGCCATCCGGCAGCCGCAGCCTGGGGAGGCCGTCGGCGGCGGGAGGCTGCACGTGGCTGGTTTCGGCCTGGCCGGGTTCGAGCAGACGCTGGTTATCGATGTCTATGATGCCCAAGGCAATCAATTGGCCGAACAGCCGGTGATCGTGAAGGCCCCCGATCTGGGTCAGCCCGGCCCATTCGAGGCCGACGTGAGCTACGCCCTGGCCCAGCCCGGGCCAGGCCGGGTCGTCGTGCGCGACGTCAGCCCGGCTTTCGGCGGTGATACCCATCTTGCGAGCGTGGAGGTGAGACTGCAGCCATGAATGCAATGGAGCAGGACCGACAAATTGCCAATGGCGAAGCTGCTGGCCGCCGCTACACGCGCTGGGCGGCCGCCGCCGTGCTCGTGCCGACGGTGCCCATGCTGCTGCTCTCCGTGGCGGCACTGGCCATCTTCTACGCCGCGCCGACTCGCTTCGGCCGATTGCTTGCTCAACTGCCCGGCGAGGAAATCATCCGCTCGATGCTGGTCTTCGCCCCGGCCACGCTCCTGGGAATTGTGATTCTGGCCGCGTTGTATGCGCTGGAGCGGCCGGACGCCGCAGCCCGCGCCAAGCCGGTCGAGGTCAAGAGGCAACCGCAGGCGATGCGCCTGAGCCGCAGCGCAGCCTGGCTGCTGCCGCCGGCCGTCCTGCTTTTTCTCGCCTCGGTCGCGGCGCGACTGCTGGCTTTCGTTTCACCCAGCCGATGGCAGGCGCTGCTGGCACCGCTCCCCGGGGACCGCTATCTGGCGCCCGTGTTCGAAGCCGCACCCTGGCTTTTGTTGGCGCTGCTGGTGGCCCTGACCGTTGTCGTCTGGCGCTCGCGCAACGCCCAGTCGGTCGGCCCGCTGGACCAAAGACAGGCAGCCCGCATCGGCGCCGTGGCGACCCTGATTGCGGCGCTGCCGATGCTCGGCCTGTCCCTGGCCGCCCTGGCGGTCTTCGCCGCGTCGCCGGAACGGTTTGCCAAACTTCTGGCTCGCTTGACGCAGGAAGCGTTCGTCCGACTGGGACTGGTCTTCACACCCGCCGCGCTGCTCAGCCTGGTCCTATTGGCGGTGCTGGTGCTGTTCTTCAGCGCCGTGGGGCGGCAAATGGATCGATCGTCGGCTGAGTCCGCCAAGCCTCGAGGGGCGACCTGGCGTCAGACCCTGGCCGTGTGGGTGCTCACGGCTGGCTTGGCGTTCAGTGCCATCGTCGGGTTGGGCTTGGGCGGCGTGGCGATCTATCTTGTGATCCGTTAGTTGGACGGTGCCAGGCGGTAGAGACCACCGCTGTGGTCAATCATGTAGACATGGCCGGCGGCGTCAACGCCGAATCCGCTGATGGCGGCTGAAGTCTGGAAGAGGCGATTGTTCAACCAGCTGCCGTCGGGCTGACGAAGAAGCCCCCAGACCGATCCCGAGCAGAAATCCCCATAAAGATAGACGCCCTGCCACGCTGGAAGATCTGGATCGCGGACCACGACGCCACCCGAGACCGAGCAGCCGTCACTGTGGCTGTATTCGACCACGGGATCGACGAGACCGGCCGCCTGCCCCTTGTATTCGTGAAATCCTTCACGAATAGACCAGCCGTAGTTCTGACCGCCCGGGTCGCCGGCTGGTTGGAAGTCGATCTCCTCCCATTGGTTCTGGCCCACGTCACCGATGTAGAGATCCCCGGTGGTCGAGTCAAAAGAAAAGCGCCACGGATTGCGCAGTCCGTAGGCCCAGATTTCCGGCCTGGCGTTGGGTTGGTTGACAAAGGGGTTGTCCGGCGGGATGGCGTAGGGATCACCGTCGTTGACATCGATCCGCAGAAGCTTGCCGAGCAGCACCCCCAGATTCTGGCCGTTGCCCTGGGGGTCTCCACCCGAGCCGCCATCGCCCATGCCAATGTAGAGATAGCCGTCGGGGCCAAATGCCAGGTGGCCGCCATTGTGGTTGGCGTAGGGCTGTTTGATATGCAGCAGGTTCTGCTCACTGGAGGGGTCGGTCCGGTTCGATCCGGGGTCGGTGTGGAAGCGCGACACGAAAGTGTCGCCTCCTGCCCCGGTGTAGTCCACGTAGAAATCGCCCGACTGAGCGAAGTTGGGATCGAACGCCAAACCGAGCAGGCCGCGTTCGCTCCCATTGGTGTTGACCCGATCTCGCAGGTCCAAGAAGGGCGTTCCTTGAATCTTCCCATCCTGTGAGACCAAGATTGTCCCCGCTTGCTGCACGATGAACTGACGCCCATCCTCGATCGCCTCGAGATCGACGGGCTGGGCCAAGCCGGTGGCCACAGATTGCCAGGTCGCCGAGGCCGGGTCAGGCAGGCTCGAAACCGACGCGGGAGTTGGCGAAGACGCCTGGGTGCCGGGAACTGACGTATCGGTCAGGGCAGGAAATGGGCTGGGAGGACGCGTGGCAGTGACAACCGCGGCCGGAGGGGCCAGGGCGGTCTCCCTTGGACTCAGGAGCGCGCAGCCGAGTACGATAGGGACTGCCAGGGCGATGACCAGCGTCATACGAGCTCGTTCGCGAAACAGCATCCTAAGATTGTAAACTACACATCGAGCCATATCACCGAGGAGAAACACCTTTGCCCCCGTTCTTCGATGCCTATCAAGAGGAAAGCAGCTTTGCCCTTTCAGCCGTCCGAGCCGCGGCGCGTCTTGGGATCAGCGTCCAGGCGGCCATGGTCACGCCGGAACTGATCAAGGACGATCGATCGCCCGTGACGGTAGCCGATTTCGCCTGCCAGGCCCTCGTCAGTCATCAATTGGAGGCCGCCTTCCCGGATGACCCCTTGGTGGCCGAAGAATCGAGTCGTTCGCTGCAGGGCAAAGCGGCCGAGAGCGTGCGCCGGGCCGTAAGGCAGCACCTGGCCGACACGCTGGGCGAGGCGACCGATGCCCAGGTCGATGCTTGGATCGATCGCGGCCAGGGACATCCGGCCCAGCGATTCTGGACCCTCGATCCGGTGGATGGCACGGCCGGGTTTTTGCGTCATCAGCATTGGGTGGTGGCGCTGGCCCTGATCGAGGAAGGCCTGGTGAACGTGGCCGCCTTGGCCTGCCCGAGATTGGATTTTGGCCGCTCAGGTGACGATGTTGGGTCTGACGGCTCAGTGGCGGTGGCCGTGCGCGGCGGGGGCGCCTGGGGCGGCGCGCTCGAGTCGGATGAGCTGACCCCCCTGCATGTTTCAGATTGCGCCGCGCCGTCCGAGGCGAGGCTGTTGGCGTCGGTCGAAGCCGGACACACCAATCTGGGCCAACTCCACGCGTTGGAGGTGGCGCTGGGAGTCTCGGCACCGCCTGTGCGCATGGACAGCCAGGCGAAGTACGCAGCGCTGGCCAACGGCCAGGGCGAGTTGATCTTCCGCTTGTTGTCGCCGGCCAAGCCGGACTATCGAGAGAAGATCTGGGACCAGGCGGCCGGTTCGTTGATCGTCGAGGAGGCGGGGGGTAGAGTCTCCGACTTGCAGGGCAACCGTCTAGATTTTTCGGCCGGCCGAACCCTGTCTCGCAACACGGGCGTGCTGGTCTCGAACGGGACGCTCCACTCGCAAGCCCTGGCAGCCCTGGCCAGCATTGGCGCTGATCGGCCCGCGGAGGGCGACTGATCTTGCGGAGAAGCAGTCTTCTGGCGGCGGCGATCACCTTGGTGGCCTTGGGAATTGGCTTGGGCGCCACGCGCTGGGTGTTTCAGGGGCTCCCGCATCTGGAAGACGAATTCGCCTATCTGTGGGAAGCGCATGTGATGGCCGACGGTCGGATTCGGCTGCCCGCGCCTGAGCATGCCGAGCCGATGCTTGTTCCCTTTGTGGTGCAGGCTGAGGGATTTCGGTTTGGCAAGTACCCGCCGGGCTTCCCGGCAGCCCTTGCCATTGGCATTTGGGCAAACGCGGCCGGCGCCGTCAACCCGATCCTCGGCGCTCTGGCGGTGTGGCTTATCTATCGACTGGGCACCAGGATTGTCGACGAGCGGACAGGCCTGGTGGCAGCTGGGCTGACAGCCATCTCGCCGTTCTTCGCCATGCAGTCTGGGACCTTGATGTCGCACAACCTTTCGCTTGCCCTGGGCGCAGTCTTTGCCCTGGCCTGGTTTGATCGTTTCTGGGTGGGGGGCGGGACCAGAGGCGACCCTCGCGTCCCAGATCGACTGCTTGAGGTGCTGGCCGGCTTGAGCTTGGGCCTGCTTGTGCTCACCCGCCCCCTGACCGCCGTCGGGGTTGCGCTGCCGTTTGTCGTCCATGGGCTGGTCATGCTGAGGCGATCACCTCAAGCAGCCTGGCGCCCGCTGGCTGTGATTGGGGGTCTCGCCGGGATGTTGACTCTGGTGCTGCCGCTCTGGCAGGCCGCCCTCACCGGGAATCCAGCCCAAAACCTATACGCCCTGTGGTGGCCCTATGACAAGCTTGGCTTTGGGGCGGGGTTCGGCAACGTCCCCGGAGGTCACAATCTGACCTTGGCCTGGCTCAACACCCGCTTTAGCTTGAGGGCCGGCATTCACGATCTGCTCGGTTGGCCGTACCTATCGTGGATCCTGCTGCCGTTCGGACTATGGGCGCTGCGTCGGAACAGAGACGGTTTGCTGCTGGCAGCAATCTTTCCCAGCCTGCTGGTCGTTTACAGCCTGTACTGGATCGGATCTTGGCTGCTCGGGCCTCGCTACTACTACGCCGCCCTGCCGGGATTGATGGTGCTGAGTGCGGCGGGATTGCTTTGGGTGGGAGGTTGGTTTGTCGAGGGGGTGTCACGCGTCCTGCGTGCTCGACGGCTGGCTACGCTGGGCGTCGTCAGTTTGCTGGTGGCCGGCAATCTCATCTTCTACTGGCCGACGCGCTTGGGCAATCTACGCGGATTGTACGGAATCTCGCGCGCGGCGCTCGCACCGGTGGAAGAAGCTCAGATTGATCGGGGGTTGATCTTCGTGCACGCTGACATCTGGATGCCGTATGGCAACCTGCTGACGCTCGAACCGCCGTTCTCACAGTCGGATCTGAGAATTGCCTGGTCGAACGGCGATGACGCCGATCGGGGCGTGGCGGCATCCTACCCCGGCTGGCCCGCCTTTGACTACTGGCCGGGTCCACCCCCAGAGCTAACCTCGGCCGAAGATCGGCTTGGCAGCGACTCCCCCTGACGGATGCCTAGTTCAGGCCGGTCCCGTCGATGGCTGTGAAGGCGGTGAGATAGTCTTTCAGATGGCGTGAGGAGAGGAAGTTGCGGCGGACATGCTCGCGGGCGTTGATGCCCATCTGATAGGACTGTTCAGGATTGACCAGCAAGAACTCGGCGCGTTCTGCACAATCCTCGATATTGTCCACCAGGAAACCGGTTTCCTGATCGATGATCTGAAGGGGGATGCCCCCCACGTGACCGCCGACCACGGGCTTGCCTTTCCACATCGCCTCCGCCACCACAAGGCCAAAGCCTTCCTTGAGTGACTTTTGGATGACGACGTCGGCCGCTGACTGAAAGCAGCCCACTTGGAAGTCGCCAACGCCCTGCAGGTTGTGAAGGATCAGGATGTCCCTGTCTTCGCCGGCGCGGCGCGCCGTCTTGTCCAGGTAGAACCATCCCTCCGGGTCGTCGGTGGCCATGGCACCCAACAGCGCCAGCTGGACGCCAGGAATCCGGGCCTTGATCTTGCGGTAGACGTCCACCACACCCAGGGGGTCCTTCCAAGGGTCAAAGCGGCTCACCTGCGTGATCAGCGGCCGACTCAGATCCACGCCGAAGGACTCCACGGTTTGACGGGCTTGATCCAGCGGAATGGGAGCGTTCTTGGGAGACAGCGGATCAATGGTGGGAGGGATGACAAAGACAGGCTGTGCCTCCAGACCAGGGCCGACAAAGTCCTCCATGGTGAAGACGCTGGCGTCGTAGGCCTTGATGTATGGGGCCAGAAAATCCCAGTACTCGAGGTTGGGCGTAGACGAATCCAGATGGCAACGCCACAACCAATGCTTTCCCCGTCTTCGTTCGTTAAAGAACAACAGCCCGGCGGGCTGTGGGTCATGCACGACCACGAAATCGTAATCGCCTTCGAACTCGGCACCATTGACTTTGTTGTAGTGACGCCAGATGTCCCGCATGCCCTCCGTGAGGGGCAGATCCATCCCTTGAAGGCCATTGTGGCAGGCCTTGGTGACCTCGAAAAAAGCATTGTCACCATGGATGACCTGCCACTCTGCCTCCAGCCCGACATCGCGCATCAAGGGGACCAGGCTGCGCAGGATTTCGACAACCCCGCCCCCAGCGCTGGTGGCATTGATGTGGAGCACCCGAGCACCTCGCAGCGGCTCGGCCAATGCGCGGATGGCTTCGATCTCTTCGTCTCCGACCAACGTCTGGAAGTCCTGAAGCTGCTTGGTGCCAAGCAGGACAGATTGAAGCATGTGCATCTTCCTTGGGATGATGGGCAGAGGGCTTCGAAAAGCCGGCGTAAGAATAGCGGAATATGCGTCTCCCGCCAAATATAGAGAGCGATCACCGGGCGGCTATAATCGGGGCATGACCACCCTGCTGATCGTTGAAGATGACCAAACCGTCCGAGAGACCCTGGCCCTTAATCTGCGGTCGGAAGGGTATCAGGTGGAAACGGCTGAGGACGGCGAGATGGCCCTTGAGATGGCGCGTCGGACGAATCCTGATCTGGTGGTCCTGGATGTGATGCTGCCCAAGCTCGACGGCCTGACTTTGTTGCGCATTCTGAGGCGAGAATCTCGTGTGCCCATCATCTTGCTGACCGCGCGCGGAACCGAGACGGACAAGATCGTCGGGCTGGAAACAGGAGCCGATGACTACGTGGTTAAGCCATTCTCCTTGGGTGAACTCCTGGCCAGAATCAGGGCGGCCTTGCGACGGGGACAAACCAACGCGCCGCATGCGACCGAGTTCTCGGCTGGCAATCTGACCCTGGATCTGGTCTCCCGCCGGGTGACTCTTGGCGGGGAAGAGCTGCAGCTGGCGCCGCGCGAATTCGAGCTGTTGGCCACCCTGGTGCGCAACGAAGATGCCGTCCTGACGCGCGACTTTCTGCTGGCCAGTGTGTGGGGCGATAATTATGTCGGCGACGCTAGAACCGTCGACGTGCACATCCGTTGGCTCCGGCAGAAGATCGAGCTTGATCCGTCCGACCCGCAGCGTATCACCACTGTGCGGGGTGTCGGCTACCGGTTCGAGGGCTGACGTGGATATCTGGGTCATAGTCGGATTGCTGGGCGTGCCTATCTTGCTGGCATTCCTGTGGCGGCGAGAACGGCGGCTGCGACTGCGGCAATCGAGCGCGCGGGACCACGATCAACGGTTGACCGAAGCCCATGCCCACCAAATGGATCTTCAACAGCGCCAGCTGGCACGCGTTGGCCAGACGACCCATGACCTGCTCATGATCTTGGACGACCAACTCCGGGTGACTTATGCCAGTCCCGGATGCCTGGCCTTCTTCGGCAACGAGGGCGTGGGACAGTCACTGATGCGTTTCACTCGGGCTGTGGAATTGGAGGACTTGGCCCGCCAGGGGATGCAGGCCCCCGTTGGTGAGATTCAGGAGGGGGGATTCCGGCGGCAGGACCGTAGCTTCGATCTGCGCTGCGGGCGTTTCGAAGATGGGCTGGTCTTGGCGCTAAATGAGACCACCGAACTTCTTCGTCTCAACCGTGCCCGTCAGGACTTGGTCAGCAACCTGTCCCACGAACTGCGAACGCCGCTGACTTCCCTGCGCCTGCTGGCCGAGACGCTGTCCGGCCCGCCAGGAAAGAACCCCAAGGTGGCCCGCCAATCCGTAGACAAGATCTTGGACCAGGTGGATGTGCTGCAGACCATGGTCCAGGAAATGCTGGATCTGGCGGCGATCGAGTCGGGTCATGAGGTGGTCCGTCTCAAGCCCATCGATGCCAGCGCGCTGCTCATCGAGGCTGCCTCGCGCCTCAAGGATCAGTCCGATCGGCGGCAGATCAAGATCCAGATCCAGGAATCTCCTGAGATGCGGCTGCTGGCCGACGAGGAGCGTGCCGTGCGCTGCCTGGTCAATGTGCTGCACAACGCCATCAAGTTCTCACCGCAGGGGGGTACGATTTGGTTGGGTGCTGAGCCGGATGATAGCGACGTTCGTTTGACGGTTAAGGACGAAGGGCCGGGCCTGGCCCCACAAGATCTGAATCGAATCTTCGAGCGCTTCTACCGCAGCGATCAGGCTCGTGGCACCCCCGGAACCGGATTGGGTTTGGCCATCGCGCGGCACATCATGGAAGCCCATGGCGGGAGCATATGGGCGGAGAATAGCCGTCCGCCGGACAATGGCGCAGCCTTCCACTTGCGGTTTCAAGCAGCCTGACCCACCGCGATCTTGCTCAGCAAGGCTTAATCCAACCTTGATCTGCCTTTAAGGCATCCGAAAGAAAATCGTCCTATGATGAATAGCGTAATGAGAGCCGACGAGGCTTGTGCAGAAGGAGCCGAAATCGCCACAGATGACGGCAGGCACATGCCCAAGGGTTGTCCGCCCGTGAAAGTAAGATGAGGCTCTGCGCTCTCGGCTGAAGCCGAGACCCGGCTGGAAACATCTTCGAAGGTCTTTGTGAGGTATAGGTTGCGACCGGCCGGAGACGGGTTTGAGAAAGCCCGGAAGCAAGTTTCAATGTGATGGTAGACAGCGGAGCGGGCCCCTGCTCGGAGCGGTTTGACAGCCGCATGCGTCGTTCTCTCCTCCTTCCCCTATCGCACCTGCCTGATCAGGCAGGTGCGTTGGTTAAGAAGCCTTAACCCCCTCTTGACGTTCAATTAAGCCTGAGCTCCTACACTGACGACATGAAATTCCTTGCATCCTACCAGGAGAAGAAGACAATCATGCTTTCGTTTCGACGCGTGTTGCTGGGCAGCCTAATTCTGGGCCTGGCCCTATCGGCTTGTGGGGGTGGCTCGGGGACACAGCCCTCTGGCGACCTCCCGGCCGGTTCGGTGCAAATCAATGGGGCTGGGGCGACCTTTCCACTCCCGGTCTACACGGAGTGGACCTACGCCTACCAGTCTGTCGATCCGTCTGTCAGCATCAACTACCAAGGCATCGGATCGGGTGGCGGCAAGAAGGCCATCATTGATGGCACAGTCGACTTCGCCGGCTCAGATTCGCTGCTTACCCAAGACGAGTACGCAGCCGGCAAAGACCTTCAAATGTACCCGGCCGTGGCCGGCGCCGAGGTCATGATCTACAACATCGACGGCGTGACGTCCGATGACCCGCCGGTGATCTTCAGCCGGGACGTGCTGGTCGGAATCTATGACGGCTCGATCAAAACATGGAGCGATCCAGCCATCACGGCCCTCAACCCGGACCTGGCGACCAAGCTGCCGAACGCCAGCATCACCGCCGTCCACCGCTCAGATGGCTCCGGCACGACCGAGATCTTCACCCGCACGCTGTCATCGATCAGCCAGGACTGGGCGGACAACGTCGGCTTCGGCCCATCCGTTGAGTGGCCGGTGGACAAGGCCGGCAATGGCATTGGTGGCAAGGGCAACCAAGGCGTGGCGGCTGCGGTCCAAAACACGCCCAACTCTGTGGGCTATGTCGAGCTCAGCTATGCCGTGTCGAACAAGATCCCCTTCGCACAATTGCAGAACAAAGCTGGCAACACGCTCAACGCCACGGCGGACACCCTGCAATCGGCTATGGCGGACTTCGCCGACGCTTTCACCCCCGAATTGACGGCGGTCATCGTTGACGCGCCAGGGCCGCAGTCTTGGCCGATCGCTGGCTACACATACCTGGTGTTGCACACCCAGTGGAGCGGTGACTGTGTGAAGGCGCAGAAGCTGTTGGAGTACATCAACTGGACTCTGACCGATCCGGCGGCCGCCAAGCGGGCAGCCGATCTAGGATATGCGACTCTTCCGGATTCGGTCCGCTCACAGGTGTTGGACAAACTGAGCCAGGTGACCTGCGACGGCAAGGCCGTCATGCCGCAGATGGGACAATAGCCCTGGCATACGAAAACATATACAATCCGACGACGGGACTCGTGGAGGGGCTGAGGCTTTCATTGGCCCCTCTACGCGCCCGCCTCCGGACAGACATGCTTTATCCGCCCGGGAGCCCATAACCCGACATGCAACGCTCCGCCTTCCTTCAACGAGTCAACCGGCTGCTGGATCATGGTGACCGTCCCTGGCGCGCACTCTTGCTGGCCTCAGTGGCCATTGTTTTGCTCCTTCTGGTTGGATTCGCCGTCCTGCTTTGGACCACATCTTCGGACTCACGGGCTGCTTTTGGTTGGTCCTTCCTGCGTCCCACGTTGGACGCCTCTTGGAATGCGGTGAGCGGGGAGTTCGATGCCTGGCCCTTCATTTATGGCACGTTAATCACCTCCTTTGCCGCTTTGGTCTTGGCCGTGCCCATGGGTTTGGGGATTGCCGTATTTCTGGCGGAACTGGCGCCGAACTGGCTGCGCATCCCCTTGGGCTGGATGGTGGAGCTGTTGGCAGCCATTCCCAGCGTCATCTACGGTCTTTGGGGGATCTTCGTCTTCCTCCCCTTGGTGGTGGTGCCACTGGGGGAGGTGCTCAATCAGGCCTTCAGCGGGCTGCCCGTGCTCGGCGCCCTGTTTGCCGGACCCGTGCCGCAAAGCGGCTCAAGTCGCCTGGCAGCCACGCTGATCTTGGCCATCATGGTCCTGCCCACCATCGCCGCCGTCAGCCGGGACGTCTTTCGGGCCATTCCGGGTTCGCAGCGAGAAGCGGCCCTGGCGCTTGGAGCCACGCAGTGGGAGATGATCTCCCAGGTGCTGATCCCGTATGGCATGTCGGGCATTTTGGGCGCTGTGATCCTTGGCCTGGGACGCGCCCTGGGCGAGACGATGGCCGTCACAATGGTGATCGGCAACTCTTTGGAAGGCTCGGCATCACTTCTCAGGCCGGGCTACACCATGTCGAGCGTGATCGCTAACGAATTCGCCGAAGCGGTTACCAAGCTGCACACGTCGGCCCTGATCGAGGTCGGTCTCATCCTCTTCGTCATGACGCTGTTTCTAAACGCCATCGCCCGTCTGTTGGTCTGGCGGGTTGCCAATCCCGCCTCTCGAGGGCAGCGCGCATGACCGCCGGCGTCTCTATCGACGACCGGGGACGGCCGCGAATCCGCACCCAGTCCGGGCACATGCGGCGGCGGGTGGTCAATGCCGTGGTGCTGGGATTGACTGGCCTGATGACGCTTCTGGCCCTGGTCCCGTTGTTCTGGATCATCGGCTACGTCGTCTACCGGGGCGGGCAGTACATCAACCTGGATTTCTTCCTGCACATGCCGACGCCGCTGGGGGTGGCGGGCGGCGGTGTTCTGCACGCTATCCAAGGAACGATCATCCTCACGGTGCTCTCGGCCATCTTTGCCATGCCGCCCGGTGTATTGGCCGGCGTGTTTGCGTCGCGGAACCCACAGCATCCTCTGGCCGTCGCGGTGCGCTTCAGCACCGATGTGCTTTCGGGCGTGCCGTCAATCGTGGTGGGCTTGTTCGGCTACGCTTTGGTCGTCAAGCAGCAGGGGCATTTCTCGGCCCTGGCCGGCGGAATTGCGTTGGCGATCTTGATGCTGCCGATCATCATCCGCACCACTGAGGAGATGGTCAACCTGGTCCCCAAGACGCTTCGCGAAGGGTCGCTCGCCCTGGGCGCATCGGAGTGGAAGACGACCGTGAGTGTGGTGCTGCCGGCCGCCGCCAACGGTCTGATCACCGGCTTCCTGCTGGGGTTGGCCAGGGCGTCTGGCGAGACGGCACCGCTGCTCTTCACGGCGCTTGGCAATGAGCGGCTGGATGCCTGGCGCATGGTCTCCAGCGGCATCGCCGCCGGCCAAAACCCGATCGCAGTCATCATCCGGTTGATTGAACAGCCGGTGGATTCGCTGCCGCTGACCCTGTTCAAGTATTCCCAACAACCGTATCCAGAGCGTATCGATCAGGCGTGGGCCGTGGCCCTGGTGCTGATGATCCTGGTCTTGTTCGTCAACATTGTTTCGCGACTGTGGGTCGAATACCGCAGCGCCAAGCTTCAAGGATGACTCATGACTGAAACGACCCTGGGCGGTTTGGTCGCCGGTGGACGGAGTGGTTCAGAGGGCGACGCCCCCGCCATGCTCACGCCGGCCGAGATCGTGCGCGAGCGAACCCGGACCAATGAAAGGCCGATCATCACCCCCGAACCCGCCAAGGTTGAGGTGAAGGGGTTGTCGGTCTTCTACGGGAGCTTTCGCGCTTTGGCGCAGGTCGACCTGACGGTCCCGGAGAAGCGCATTACGGCCATCATCGGCCCGTCCGGATGCGGCAAGTCGACTCTTCTCCGCTCGCTGAATCGCATGAACGACCTGACCCCAACCGCCCGGATCGAAGGCACGGTGCTTCTAGATGATGAAGACATCTACGGACCCCAGGCGGATGTGGTCGACATCCGTCGGCGAGTGGGCATGGTCTTCCAAAGACCCAATCCGTTCCCCAAGAGCATCTACGACAATGTCGCCTACGGTCCGCGGCTGTACGGCATCCGCCGGCGCTCGGAATTGGATGACCTGGTCGAGTTCAGCCTGAAACAGGCCGCGTTGTGGGATGATGTCAAGGACAAGCTCCATCAATCAGGCATGGCGCTTTCGGGTGGGCAGCAGCAGCGCATGTGTATCGCGCGGGCGCTGGCGGTCGAGCCGGAGGTTGTCTTGATGGACGAGCCGGCTTCGGCGCTCGACCCGGTGGCCACGATGCGCATTGAGGATCTGATGCAGGACCTCAAACAGGCTTACACCATCGTGATCGTCACCCACAACATGCAGCAGGCGGCTCGGGTGTCGGATTTCACCGGGATGATGATGATGCGGGATGACCGGGCCGGAGAATTGATCGAATTCGATGAGACGGAGAAGATCTTCACCCGGCCGAAGGACCAACGAACCGAGGACTACGTGACGGGCCGCTTCGGCTAAGGCAACTCCAGGTGAAGCCGACCGAGTCTTCCAATGGGCACGGTAGCATCCGCATCATGCAGTTGGTGCGGAAAGCCATCCAACCAGAACGGCACGCCGCGTCGGCCATCCGAGCACGGGATCTGCTCGAATCGTTCGCCGACCAGACACAAGCCGGAGTCCAGCCGGCGAATGCAGGTGACTCTCATGAGTAAAAGCCGACCGGCCTTTGACCGCACCTTGACCGAGATCCAGCAAGACTTGATGGACTTGGGCGCCGACGTCATCCGAGCCGTTGACCTGGCCATGAACGCCCTCCTCCGCCGCGATCATGGTCTGGCCGAGCAGGTGGTCGACGGCGACAAAGCCATCAACGATCGTCGCTTCGAAATCGAGAAAGCCTGCCTGTCGACGATCGCCACGCAGCAGCCCGCGGCGAGCGATCTCCGCCGTCTGGTCGCTGCGTTGAACGTCGTGTTGGACCTGGAACGCATTGGGGACTACGCGGCCGGAATCGCGAAGGTCTGTTTGCGCATGCCTTCAGGCTCCGACTTTGAGCTTCCTGTGTCGCTCCAGGCCATGAACGACCTGTCCCTGGCCATGCTGCGCCAGGTCTTGGACGCATACAAGGTGCAGGATGCGCGCGCCGCGCTGGCGATCGCCCGCAAAGATGACGTGATGGATCAGCGGTATCAGGAGCTGTTCACTAAGTTCCTCGGCCTGATCGGGCAGCCCGGGATGGAGCCGGAGTCGGCGCTGTATCTGCTGTTCGTCGGCCACAATCTCGAGCGTATTGCCGACCGGGTGACCAACATCGCCGAGCGTGTCCTGTACATGATTAGCGGCGAAATGCGCGAGCTCAACACCGAATTCGACGAGCCGATGGGCCTGGAATAGCTCGCCAACCCACGTTTTGTGACAGTTTTCACAAATTCCCATATGCCCGACATCGCTTTGAGCGTCGCCTTTGTGTCATCTGCTTGTCAGTCAGGAGACACATCCCCGATGCTATAATCCCGGCCGAACGTCCAAGCCAAGCATCCCCGATCGCGCGAGGTTGCACTTGAACCCAACCCCACCAGCTGTGACAGCAGCCGACGAAGAGCCCGCCCGGGGCAGCGCCCCGCGCCCTTGGCACACTCTCGCCGTGGATGACGTGATTGATGCCTTGACCACATCGCTCGAATCCGGCCTCTCGGCACAAGAGGCCGACAGGCGGCTCGCCAGGCTTGGGCCCAACGAGCTCCAGGAGGCACCCCGCCCCGGTTTCTGGCAGAACCTCATCGCCCAGTTCAACAACTTCATCGTCATCGTTCTGATTGTGGCCTCCGTGGTCTCAGCCATTTTGGGGGACTACTTTGAGGCTGGAGCGATCATGGCCATCGTCGTGCTCAATGCTGCTTTGGGCGTGATCCAGGAGCGACGTGCGGAGCAGGCGCTGGCCGCGCTGAGAAAGCTGGCCGCGCCGGATGCCTTCGTCATCCGCGGCGGTCACCGCCGCAAAGTGCCATCCCGGGAGCTGGTGCCGGGTGACCTGGTCATTCTCGAATCTGGCAACTACACGCCGGCCGATTTGCGGTTGGTCGAGGCCGTCAACTTGAGAGTGGACGAGTCCGCCCTGACGGGCGAATCGCGCACGGTTAACAAAGAGACCTCCCCCCTGGAGTCGGCCGATGCTTCCTTGGGAGACCGCATGAACATGGCCTACTCCGGCACGCTCGTCGCCGGAGGTCGAGGTCGCGGGCTGGTCGTGGCCACCGGCATGCAGACCGAATTGGGGCGCATCGCCGGCATGATCAGCGAAATTGAGGATGAGGAAACACCGCTTCAGCGGCGGCTGGATCAGCTCGGCCGGGTGCTCGG
>Ga0315540_10000646_pt1 | contig 19761 bp, 14 predicted proteins | sample SalMarSW160110MG_FD_203677 | JGI IMG/M metagenome (GOLD analysis project Ga0315540, IMG submission 203677) | Salt marsh sediment microbial communities from the Plum Island Ecosystem LTER, Massachusetts, United States - Salt Marsh Sediment SW1601-10 ...
CCTTTGTTTCCAGTATCTGCCCCTTATTGTAAAGGAGTTCGGCTCTCTTTATCTGGTAAGACCGGGGAGAACACGCCGGGAAATGCAACAGGAGAAGCAGAATCAGGGTGAGCCACCCCGAGAGAAAAAGGAGTGCTTTCTTTTTCCTTGCCTTCATCAATCCCTACTCCTCAAGGTGTTCATCCACATACCTGGCCAGGATCTCCGCCGTGGCACGGGGAGGCCGAACAACCATATAGTGGTCGATAATGGCATGTGCCATTTCATGGGCAAGCATCCCCTCGTGGAGATCTCTCGCATTTAAATATATTGTATTGTTCCAGTACCGGTACCAGGCCCGTATCCGGCAGCGCTGGCGGTAAATCTGAAAAAAGGCCGCATGCAGTTGACTGCTGTCGTGATAAACATTAATCACTACTTTTTCCATGCTCTTCCGCATGTCAAGTATTTGCTGGACCCTTTCAAATACGGCATCCACCTTCCGACCTGTTTCCTCTGCCGGGTCTTTTCCATGCCGGGGAGATAAGAACAGCAGAACCCCGTGACTTCCAGCTGAAAATCTTATTTCGTTGTTGATCCGCTTCAGGTCTTCAGGAGATTTGTACCGGATGATGGTGTGTTTGGTTTCAACGGTCAGCCACTGCTGATCTTTGACCTCATTACCAGCCGACTTGCCTCCCGGCAAAAAAAAGAGGAGCGCCAGCGAAGCAACAAAAATTTTCTTCATGCCAAGAGGAGGTATGCACCGTCTCCTCCCTTTTCCACGGCTCCTGCATTGCAGACGGGAAAATATCATTGCTGTATCACAGCACAAAAGTGTCCTCAATTTGTTTCTCCACCTGGGACAACTGACCAATCACCACATCCGGGGCATTTCGCGCTATGGCCGTCTCTTTTACTTCAGCTATTCCATCACGGATTTTAACGACCCTCCCGCGCAGGGTCTCAACCATGCGATTGAGGCCTTCCGCCACTTCTACCATCTGGTCCTGTTTCCTCAGCGACATCTTCGTGCGCAGGTTCCCCGCTGCAATATCCTGCAGCTCCTTTTCAAAACGAAATAGCGGCCCCGCTATTTTGTGAGAAACAAGCAGGGTCACAAAAATGACGGCCAGGCTTATCAGGCCGAGAACGATAAGATTGGTATAAATGACTGCGGGGAGAATTGCCGAACCGGTGCTCTTGATCACGAGGCGGGAATGGCTGAATGAGGAAGTGAGGGTATCCTGGGAAAAAAAGAAAAGCAGTGCAGTGGAGATCACAACCCCTCCCAGCACCACGCCACAGAATTCCAGGACAAACTTAATCTGGAAATCTTTCTTGATGAAATATTTTCTTCTCCTGTGAGTTCCGCTTTCCCTGGACATTGCCGTCTCCTTTTCCAAAAAATTTGAGCATAACGACGATATCGAAAAAAATAGCCATTTATAAATGGGTACTAGAGCAGCTTTTCGTTAATCTTAATGTCCGCCTTCTTTTTCAGGTCATTGATCCACTCCTCCAGCAGCGTTGTCTTTTTCTCTTCTTTCAGTTTCTTCTTGATCTCTTCTCTCACGTCGTTCAGGGGGAGGAGCGTCTCGTCCGCCGCCTTCATGGCCTTGTAGCGTGCGTTGATTTCCTCTTCAGAAACATATGTTTTCTCCGCAATATCCTTTGCCTTCAGCGCGAGCAGGTCCCTGATCAACGTTGATTCCCAGTACCGCTCAATGGCCCTCCTGAACGCTTCCCTGGTATCCAGCTTCAATCTCCGTGCCTCCTGGATCAGGATTTCCTTCTTGATGATTTCGCCCAGGAACGCCTTTCTCGCACCCCGTGTCAGTTTGAACTCCTTGTCCATCTCTATCTCGGAAGCAAGCTGCTTTTGAAATTCATCAAGGGTGAGATTGTAGTCATTTATCCGGGCAAGTATCTCAGGCTTCTCTCCATTCTCGCGCTTGCAGCCCGAAAAGCACACAAGGATAAGCAATACGAACAGGCAAAACCATTTCTTTCTCATGACTGTCCCTCTCATTTTTGCGTCAGAGTGTCATTATTGCGGAGCATATATGCATCCTCCTATACAATGCTCCGGTCCAAATGTAAAGAATCAGCGGCAAGCCATCTTTTTGGTTCATCCGGATCTTGCGTACTTTTGAAATCAAGGATACCCAAAAAGCCCGAACAGGATATGCTTCTTTTTCTTCGTGACTTATCTATGGGGGAAACCGCAGCCAGGTCCTCAGGACGCTTTTTTTTGAGGACTGGAATGCGGAGGGGGCAAGTCTCCCCCGTGGATAAGTCACTGAAAATACCAGCCCGGGAGGCTCAGAATCGAAGAAAAAGGAGTATAGCCTGTAACACCTAAATTTTCTCAAAGTACACTTTAGCCGGATGAACCATCTTTTCTTGGTAAGATTGCTTTGCTTCGCTCGCAATGACAAGAAGAGAGGATTTGTGCTCAGATTTGATTTGGGTGCCAGGGAGTTTTGTATGAGGAGCGTGTGAAGATGTCACCAGTCGAAAGGAACCGGAATGTGGCCTACCGCTTCACGGCATATCTCATCCATGGCGCGGGTCATGTTGATAGGCCGAAGGGAAAAGCCGGACCGAGGCATTGCTGGGGTATTTTTTAGAACAGGGAGTGGATGATACCCGGATGGGAGATTTTCCCCCATTTCAGGACTTTACAAGACGCAGGTTAAAAGCGTGGCCCGCTATTTAGGCCTTCCCGGAGAAATCATTCGCCAGCGGCCCTCTCCGGGCTTTGGAGGAATCTATGATGAGGAGATACTGGGGCCATACGAACTGCTTGATCAGATCCTTGCAGGCTTTGATCTCAGGTATCCCAACGATAAAATTGGCCGCTGGGTAGCCTCAAGGGGCCGTGGGATCGGCTCGGCAGAAGCAGGCAGGTGCATCCGCTTCCTGAGGGTCCTTTCCCGCTATGCAGCCCAGAAGTAAACCCTACTTCCCCCACTCCTCCAGGCCGTCCCGTTCAACCGCGTGCTCCTGGATTGGTCTCACTTTTCGATACACATCCAGGGGGCCTTGCACTTCCCCTCCCACGGTCAGGAGATCTTTTTCAATGGAAATGCCAAAAACCCGCTCATTTTCTTCGAGATAGGGGCGGATCAGATCCCAGTCCTTTTCATCCAGGGGGACAATTTCTCCCCCGTTGAGCTGTTGCTCATCCACCTGACTGTGCGGATCTCTCACGTAAATCGCCCCTCCGGAGGCAAGGGAGAACAGATTGGAACCAGGGTACGGCGTTTCCTGGGGCAGGACGTTTCCATCATTGTCGAACGCAATCCCGTTCAGCACCACGAAACCACCGCCGTTGTGGGGATCACCCGCCATAAACGATTCTGCCAGATAGTCCAGGCATGTGCCGTTGATAACCACACGTGGCCTTCCCACTGCATTGATGAGCGGCCGGCCCGCTGCATTGCCCATGACGTAGACCTCGCCACCCTTGGCGCCATACATGAACGTCTGGCCCGTGTCGCCGTGGATTACCATCTTGCCTGATTTCATGATCTGCCCAAGCTGATCCTGGGCGTTCCCGTGGACGGAGATGGAAAGGCCGTCAATGCCTGACCCCAAATAATCCCCGGAACTCCCATATACATCAATTCTCACGCCCTGGGTATTGGCTCCGAAACCGCACCCATGAAAACGCTGGCCCCGGAGGCCAAAGACGATGAATCGGTGCCAGCCGAGGTGATAGGCATTTACCATGAGCCGGCTGTCACATTGATCTCCTTCCGGCGGGAACAGAGAGGCATCAATAACAAGAATCTCTTCGGAGGGAAGAGGTTTCCTGAGGGAATCTCTCGATTCCCAATCAACGAACCGATGAGTGCTGCCATTGCCTCCAGCAGCAAGAGGCGTTACCCCTCGCAACAGGTATTCAACCCGCTGGTGAACAAGCTGGAGGATGGATCGCTGCTTTTTATTAAATGTGGGATAGCGCCGGTCCAGGAGCAGGGTCAAGGTCTCGAGTGCCGCGGGAAACATTTTTTCGTCTTTGGCTGCGGCCTCTTGCAACCACGAGAGACCTTCGAGCAGATTCCCATAGCCCTGCTTTTCCAGAAGGCTTTTCATATATTCAAAGCAAGCATCAGCACGCCCCTTTTGCAGGGAGGAGAAAAATTCCGGTTGAGTGCCTTTCTGGTCTCCAGCGACGTCGTACATCCCGCCCTCCACATAGGGCTCCTGGTTTTCAGGCACGCGAATTTCATGCCCGAACTTGTCGGCGCAGTGCAGGGTCCGTTGGTTCTTTGAGCCCTCTTTTCTGTCAAGATTGAAGACAAATGCCCCGCCGTCGGTATAGCTGCCCCCACGAGCGTTCCAGTACCGATCCGCCACCGTTCCGACCCTGGGGTCTTCCTCGGCCAGGCTCCGCAGGGTTGCGTCAATGGCCTGCTTTTCAGAGCACACGAGCCCCACCTGTACCTCACCGTCATGGAATGCGAACACCTGAGGCCGAAGCATGGATGTATCGGTTATCCCGATGAGTTGCAGTTGGCCTTGTTCCGTATCATTCCTGGCCACAATAAAAAACCAGGGGCCGTCGGGTGAGCCATGAATATGGGTGGCCTGGAGGGCCCGGTACACTTGCTGCTTTTCTTGGGGAAGCTGATCAAAATCATGCTCCATGGTAGGTGCCAGGGCCTCGATGACGAATTCAAGGGGATACTGGTAGGTGCGGCTGTAGAGATCAAAGAGCAGGACCGAAACCTCGGTATCGGTCAGAAACAGGGGATAGATATTGCTCTGCTTGAGATACTCGGTCACCGAATGATAGTTGGCAAAATCTCCGTTGTGGACCAGGGCCTCGTTTAGCCCGATAAATGGATGAGCACCCCCAGGGTGCCATACGCGGCCTTTCGTGGGATACCGCTGGTGGGCTATCCAGATATGTGCCTTGAAATCGTCCAACTTGTAGTACTGCACCACCTGTTCTGCATATCCGACAATCTTCAGGATAAAAAAGTTCCTGCCGTGGGACATCACAAAGGCGCGCTGTTCACGGGTAGCATCGTAATAGTTCCTGTTGATCCTGAAACTGTTCTGATAGACGAACTCATCCTCTGCCTGCCGCTTACTCAATCCCTGCAAGTTCCGCTCTTCCCGAAAGGCCCGAAGCACTTCTGGTTTTACCCGCACCAGGTAGCGCCGGACCTCCGGCGGTTTCACCTCAAGGCCGGGGATATCGCGGTAATCCTTCACGTGGGAGAGTTTCTCCGCGTGGTCTATCCTGAAGTATGGCTTGATAAAATGTTCTTCCAGATCATTAGTCACCTGCTCATCGAGCACGGCGATGTGGAAGAGGTAGTCCTGTTCCAGCATTTCTTCCGAGATACCTAAGGCATCATGATCAAACCCCATGGCAGCGATGCCACCCCCGCGCCCGTTTCCGCGGTTATGCATTTGGCGGGAAGGTTCAAAGATGTGCTTGCCCCGTACGGGGATGCTACAAGCAAATCCCGTTACCCCGCAACCCCCTTCATCTGCCTCGGGACCGAGATTGGGAAGAGGGGGAATATCTTCGACGAGATGTTTCCTGGAGGCAATAATGCTGTCAATTATTTGGTTCTGCTTCATAGTTGCCGTCACCGCTTTCCTTCATAAGAGTTTCCGGACGGGATAACAGGGCGAAAGACCTTAAGCCTTACGCCCTATGCCCTACGCCTCAAGATTCTTTTTGCATATAATCCAGGTGTACCAAGCAATCGGTCCTGCCGACGAGTTCCCGGATGCTCTTCATGTTCAGCCGCTTCAGGATACGGGCCAGTTCCACTATCCAAGCCAGGTACATATTGATAATCCGCCGGGTTCCCCAATCATCGTTTATCTGTTCCATGAGCTCGGGATCGGTGGTTGCGATGCCCCGCGCGCATCCTCTTCCACTTTCACAATTATGACACCTGACGCACTCCAAAGCTACCAGATCGGCAGTCCCGATGCAGACACCATCCGCGCCCAGGGCGATAGTCTTGGCAATGTCATGGGGTGTCCTGATGCCCCCGCTGGCAATGACCGTGATCTTGTCCCGCACCCCTTCCTCTTCCAGGAAACGGTGCACCTTAGGCAGGGCATATTCGATGGGCATAGCAATATTTTTTTTGGCAATATCAGGGGCCGCCCCGGTGCCCCCGTAACTCCCGTCAAGATGAATGATATGGGCACCGGCGTAGTAGCTCCCCACCGCCACCATATCCACGTCGGTCGGAGTAGAAACCTTGACTGAGACCAGGGCCTTCGGGTTTATTGCCTTTATCCAGTCAACATGTTTTTTGTGATCCTCCACCGAGTAGACACTGTGGAAGGGAAACGGTGAAAACAACGGGTATCCGACCACGGCTTCCCGCATACGGGCGACACTTGGAGTGACCTTGTCACCAAGCAAGTGCCCCCCCAGTCCCGGTTTCGCACCTTGGGCATACTTGAACTCCACGATCTTGACTCGTTGGATGGTCTCTTCCCGCACCCCGAAGAGTCCTGTGGCCACCTGGGTGATCATATGGTCGTCGTATGGTATCAGTTCGTCGGGGTATCCGCCTTCACCCGTACAGCAAAACGTTCCCAGAGCGGCGGCCGCCCGGACACGGCTCAACATGGTATGAATGCTCACTGATCCAAAAGACATGCCGCCGCCGTAAAAGGGCACCGGTATCCTGATGCGATGGGCGTCATCACCTCTCCGGTTCAGTTCAAGGCCCATATCCGGCTTTCCGGAGGCATCTTCGGCAACGCTGCTCTTTTCGGATTTTGGCAGTACCAGGCGTAACTTGTCAAATCCCCCGCCCGAATCTCCAATTTTATATTCCAGGCCCGCACTTGGAACCCGGCCGAACTCAGCCATGTGCCAGGTACTGGTCAGGAGGTCTGCGGTCCACCGAAAATCCCCAAGGGCGTCGAAATCCTGATTCCGTTTCAGTGAAAGGGCATTTTCCGGACAGGCCTTGTAACAGGGTTCAGGGCAGTCAGGCCCCACACACCGGTACGGATGCTCGACGAATACCATCCCTCTTCTCATCACATGAACCCCGTAGGGACATAGCTCCACGCATTTGCCGCAGGCAATGCAGTCATCGGTCCGGTACAAGCGGTATTTCCCGATGGGGTTTCTAAACCGGGACGGAGTTTCCACTACTTCCGGACAGGTAAAATCCTTCCTGCTATTCAAGCTCATATCCCTCCTTCAGCTCCCCCAGGGATCCGAACGTGCTTTCATCCAGGTCCTCAAAAAACATGGCCCTTCCCGCTTCACCGCGAAGGCGACGCGCATCCCTGATCCCCATGGCTCCCATGACTTCAAGAAGTTGGTTATGCCAGGCACCCAGGAGATTAATGGTCCGCAGGGCCACCCACTCGGGGGAAGCTTCCTCGATGTGCACCGGACAGGAAAGGTCTTTCGTGCACCGCTGGCACATGCGGCATTCCAAGGCCACCAGGAGAGGAAAATCCACATACACGGCATCGGCTCCACAGATAATGGCCTTGGCCACGTGCTCTGCCATTGCCAGCCCCCCACTGGCAAGGAGGGTAACCTGATCACGCACGTTCTCTTCCACAAGTTTCAGGTGCACCGCTCTGATCCCGTCCTTCAAGGAAAGGGAGGGATTGTCCAGAAATGTGGACTGCCTACTCCCTTCAATATGGAGCACGGAAAAGCCCTTTTCCACAAGCTCAAGAGCGCGTTGTTCGATCCCTTCCTCCAGGGGTATTATCACTACGGTGATCCGGTCGGGGCCTGCCGTTACAGTATCTTCCCGTGAAGCTGCAGCCGCTGCGGTCGTATCTATCTCTACCACAGGGTGCTGTCCGGAGACGTTTGCGTTCCGCAAGGACTTCTCTTTCACTATCGGAATAATATTTGCGGCGAAGTCCTCCAGATCCGGGCTCATCTCCTCTTCAGGAACAGCCAGCATGGTGGCCAAGCGTTTCGCAGCCATGGCCCATCCATTGACCGTCTCACCGGTAATAGACCCGAAAGAGGGAACCCGCAACATAATGGGAAGAGGGATATTGATGACTCCGGTGACCTCGCTTTGCAGCTTTTTTTCTCTATTGAACGTGAGGCAGATCGGCTTCCTTCCAATATCCACACCGGTGCTGATATATTCCCGCCCATGAATCCCGTCTCTCGTGGGGCGGACAATTTCCGACATATCCGTCCACATGGAATCAAACCCGGGACCGCTGAAAGGACCGGGATATCCGGCCCCCGAAACAGGGATCTTTCCGGTCTCCGCCTGGTACCACAGCCTGCTGATGATATTGGGGGTCCAGTATCCGTCCCCGATGGCCTCGAATTCAGGATTGACGGACTTGTGAATCAGTTCTTTGGGGCAGCTCTGGACGCATCTGAAGCAATTCATGCACTCGTTATCAATAGAATCGATCATCTGGTACGCATTCAGCCCGCGATGATCGTAGACATGATAGATGCAAAGGGTCTTCACGCAGACCGCGCATTTCAGACACCCTTCTTCCCACGCAATAACTCCCGATCGGGTAACAGGCTCAAACCGGTGGGGAACCGTTTTTGTATGGATGACATATTTGACCGGCATGGGACCCCCTATCCTTGTTCCAAGGCCGGTCTTGGAAACAGCCCGGAGTTCTCCACAATACCCGCGACCGCGTCCTCCCACTCAATGGCCATGATGTGTACTCCTCTCACCCCGTCCATCTCCTTCAACCGCTCTATGGTCTCGACACAGATCCTGATGCCCTCTTCCCGCTGATTCTCTTTGGGAACGCCTTCCATCCTCTTGATCACCGCATCAGGGATATCCATTCCGGATACCTTGTTCTTCATGTACCTTGCCATCCCGGCTGACTTGAGGGGCGTGACCCCGCCCAGGATGGCCGTCTGTTCCGTGAGTCCTTTTTCACGCACCATGTGGAGCCACGTCTCAAACCGCTCCAGGTTATAGATACACTGGGTCTGGATAAAGTCGGCCCCTGCTCTCACCTTTTTTCCCAGCCTGATGGCCCTGAAGCTCTGGGGATCGCCGAAAGGATTCGCGGCCGCGCCGATGAAGAGATCAGGTGCGGCATCCAGCGCCTCCCCTCCCGCGATAACATTCTGATCCCGCATATTTCTCACCACTTCTACAAACTGGATGGAATCGAGATCAAAGACCCCCGCTGCCTGGGGCTGGTTCCCAAAACACTGGTGATCTCCTGAAAGACAGAGGACATTCCTGATGCCCAGTGCCGAGGCTCCGAGGATGTCAGACTGCAGCGCAATCCGGTTCCGGTCCCGCACCACCATCTGCAGGACCGGATCCAGACCGGCGCTCTTCAAGAGGGCACATGCGGCGAGACTGGACATCCGGACGATGGCCGTCTGGTTGTCCGTCACGTTCACGGCGTCCACATATCCTTTGAGTTTTTCCGCTTTCTTGAAAATCACCTCCGGATCAGCTCCTTTCGGAGGCCCGCATTCAGCGGTTACCGCAAACTTCCCTGCATCAAGAACTTTTTTTAGACGGCTTGCGTTTTTCACTTTTGCTGATCCTCCCTCACGATCTTCCGGGGGCCCTTCCCCTGTTTCAGTGACCAGTCCTTTGGCGGGTAGATCATTTCCAGCCGCTCCAGCGCCCTAAGCTTCTCCAGGCGGTCTATAATCAATTGCCACGCGCAGGGGACATCAGGATCCACTTCACATTGGCCATTCATGGATCCGCCGCACGGGCCGTTGAGCAGATGTTTTGAACAGCGGGCAAGGGGACACACACCGCCAAAATAGTAGAGCATGCAGTCCCCGCATCCCAGGCAGGACTCCGTCCAGTACCCCTGGTCCTTGGTCTCTCCCATGAATTCCGTATTCAGAGCGGGGATAACCGGCACCTCGGGGTACATATCCGCCACCGCCTGCACACCGGCCCCGCATCCAAGGGACAGGACCGCATCATATTTCTCAAGAACATCATCGAGAAGCAGAACAAATTCCTTGACGCACTGGCGATCAATGGTCATTTCTTCAATCAGCCTCTCCTCACCATCCATCTTGTCAGCCATCCGCAGGGTGGATGCCAGTATGGCCGTTTCTTTCTGTCCGCCCGCGGCGCATTCAGCCACGCAGGAAGCACACCCCACGGCCAGCACCCGCTTGTACGGGGCGATCATTTCCCGAATTTCATCAACGGGCTTTTGTTCGGCTGTTATCATATTCTCTCTCCTCTACGCCCTATCTTTAGCCGCAGACTCACGCAGACGGACGCGGATCAATGTCTGCGAAGTTCTGCGTACGTCTGCGGCTAATTATTTTTCCCCGAAGCGGATGGCAACTGATCTTGTCGATCACGTAGATCCTGTCTGATATTCGCTACTTTCGAACATGGACCAGTGACCGGGGCAGCGCGGAGATTTTCGCCGTGAGATCTTCCGCCTGCTGGGCAAGCGTCTTTGGTCCTTCCCTTGCCTCAACAACGATTCCGACCCGTTCACCTTCAAGACCGATGCTCCCGATAATCTCTCTGGTTCGTTCAACCCGCTTCTTCGCCCTTTTATTCCCCTCAAAATACCTGCACGCTCCTTCGGGGCAGGTAATGACATAGGCGGCGTCCGCGAACTCCTCAAGGGCCTTCAGCAGGTGAACCGGTTCCAGCCGTCCACTGCACGGAATGGGAAAAAAACGGACGAAGCTCCCGTATTTTTCTTCAAGGGCCTGGCGTTCGGCTTCCCCGCTTTGCGGCACATTCTGGCAGTAGAAGAGTGCGAGAATCCGTTTTCCTTGATCATTCATTTTCACTCCTCATTCTTTCGGGAGACAAGTGCTGCGCACAAAAAAAGACGTCTATCCTTACACAATGGATACAAACGCCTTTGTCTTCACCCACAGTTACAACGCTTTTCGCACGCCGTTGTGCGCAATAACTCCTTAGGAGATACCGGATAATACCAGATTCCGCTTTCCAGTCAAGCCAAAAAAATATCACGGAAGGAACATGGCATAAATGCTTGTATTGCGCCTGGTGGTATGTTATGCACAATGGCATCTTTGGCTTATAAGGATGCATGCAGTTCGAACAGGAGAAAAAGTATGAAGCGCCCCCATTTTGAAAGCAAGGACTATTTGGAACTGATTCTTAATATGATCCCCGTTATGTTGTTCGTGGTGGACAGGGATGTTCGCGTTCTGGATGCAAACAAGGCTGCTGAAAAAGTTCTCGGAAAGACCGGGGATAGCGCGATCGGCAACCCTTGTGGCGACGTCATCCGCTGCGTCAACGCGTTTGAAGCGGAGAGGGGATGCGGCACTGGTGCATTTTGTCCTGATTGCGTGATTCGAAACTCGGTGCAAGAGGCTTATGAGGGAAGGGCGGTCACTCGGGAGTATCACGCCATGCGTCTCCAGGATGAAAAAGGGGAAAAATCATTCCACGTCCAGGTTTCTACCACTCCTGTGGAGGTACAGGGAGAGAAACTAGTGCTCCTGACCCTGGAGGATGTCACCGAGTTCCATGAGCTTCGGAAAATCATCCCCATTTGCTCGGTCTGCAAGAAGGTGAGGACTGATGAGGCTTACTGGGAACAGGTGGAAAGCTATCTCCTGAGACACGCAGGCATGAAGTTTTCCCACGGGATATGTCCGGATTGCATGAAGAAACATTATCCTGATTACTAGCCAAGAAAAGGGCTATAACATGATAAATGTTGGCTGAAGAAAAAGGGGTCACCTATTTTATCGCAGAGGATAAATAGGTATGACCCTTTTTTTCACTTTTTTTCATTTTTTGTAGGCTTTGGAATCAAGGTAGCCGTCGCTTCAAGATAAGAGTACTCAAAGGTCCTCTGAGATCAGGATGGCTTCTGCGATCTGGCGCATGGATTTTCGTGAATCCATACTTTTTCGCTGGAGCCACCTGTAGGCCTCCTCGCCGTTGATCTGACGGCGCTGCATAACAATTTCCTTGGCCCGCTCCACCAACTTCCGGGTCTCCAGCTCTTCCTGGATGACCTTGGTCTGGACCATCAACTCGGTGTTCATGATGGCCACTGCCGCCTGGTTGGCGACCGCTGTAATCATGTTTATCTCCGTTTGGGAAAAGGCATGGCGCTCTGACGTGAAGCAATTGATAACCCCGATCACTTTGCCGTCTTTTGCCTGGAGCGGCACGCCGAGCATGGAGACCAGCCCCAACTTCTTGGCCATCTCCTTTTCCTTGAAACGGGGTTCCTTGAGCACGTCTTTTACAATAAGCGGCTGATTCTTGCTCACTACGTACCCGACGACTCCCTCGTCCATGGTCAGGGACCGTTCCTTTACGTACTCCGGGTCAATGGCCTGGGTGGCCTTCAGCCGGATACTTTCGGGCTTCTCGTCGCGATCGATGAGCCACAGGGAACAGATATCGACCCCGGTGACCTTCGCCGTCACCATGACGATCAGTTTGAGGATATCCTCAAGGTAGAGATCAGAGGTGATGGCCCTGCTGATATCGGAAATACCCGCAATGTATTTTTCATATGTCTCAGATGGTATCTTTTCCATATGACCTCTCACTATCCACTGTTAATCAATCTAAAATCGTAACCTATTTTTTTGCTCGAACCAAATAAGTCTCGTAGGCATTCCGTATCCGCCTCTTACATTGATCCAATTCCTCCAGGAAACGGGCCCTGTCCCGGTCCACGCCCAAAATACGTCTGGCCAGGAAATCAACTTCCTTTTCATCTGTCGGCAGTGTATGAATCTGCCGATCTTCAAGAATCTGGAGATAATGTTCCACTTTCCGCAGGAAGAGATAATCTTGTTTCAGCTCCTCGACCGTTTTCACCGGCAGAAATTTTCCTTCGCCAAGGGCCTCGAGGGCAAGCAACGTATTTCCCTGAAGCAGGGAATGATTCTCGTGCGCATGGAGAAGCTGAAGCCCCTGGACCAGGAATTCCACGTCCCGCAATCCACCAACACCTGTCTTCACATTTATGGCGGAACCAAGACCCCGGGAGGAGATTCTGGTGGCCTCATCACGCATCCACTCTATGGATGCTGCGATTTCCTTGATCTCTCTCGGGGTCTTTAAGACCTGTTCAATCTTTTCCAGAAAACGATGCCCCAGTTGCCGGTTTCCGGCGATGGGTCTCATTTTCAGGGCCGCCTGCAACTCCCACAGTGACGCCCCGTAATAGTAGTAGTTTTCCAGTGCATTGAAAGACGGAACCAATTCCCCGGACCGTCCGAAAGGCCTCAATCGCAGGTCAACCCGGTACGCGTACCCTTCTTCTGTGTGCCTGGACAGGTCCGAAAGGACCTTTTCCATGACCTGTGTGAACAGTTCCTTGTAAAATGGTCTGCTTGCGCCCCCTGCAGACTCGGTATCCGGATACTCACAGAGGCCAAGCAGGTCTACATCAGAACTGTAGTTCAGCTCATTTCCGCCCAGCTTTCCCAGCGCCAGCACGCAGAGCCTGGTTTCCAATTCTTCCCTGGGCGCTGTTTTGTCTCTGTTTACAAGATCTTCCCATATCTTTTCCACCGCAACCTGGACCACGGCCTCTGCAACGGCTGAAAGCTCTCCCATCACCTCTCTGGTGGAGACACCCAGGCAAATATCCTTGGTGCCGATGCGGAGTATTTCACGGCGCCTCAAGCGCCTCAACTTGTTCAGCCACTCATTGTGTTCGGTCGAGGATTTCCCTGCCTTTCGCAGTTCATCCGCAATGTCCTCTGCCCTCCTTGTTTTGTGGAGGATTTCGGGAATCGTAATCCATTCGAAAAACTCAGGATTTCTCACCAGGGTGTCAGAGAGAAATTGACTCCCGGAGAATATGCCCAGCAGGATTTCTAGCCGCATGGGCTGGGAAAGCAGCAGTCCGAAATGAAACTCCGGACTCGGCAGGACCCGCGCGAATCTTTCCCAGTTGTTCAGCGCCATATCCGGATCCGGCTGCCTCGAGAGAAAATCACGGGCAAGTACGACCAGCCGCGCAAATGTCTCCTGACGACTCCCCTTGCCTGCCAGGCCCGCAAGATTCCTGTAGGCCCGGTCCGGGTCGTTGAAACCCGCATTGGAAATGATCCTGTTCCTGATCTCCTTTGAAAGGCCGGGAGAGAGGATCACATCCGCCATGGTTCCCGTGCCCGGTCCCGGGAGTGCCTTCCTCCCGAAATGACGCTCCATGAAGGCTCGTACCGAGGCTGTGTGGGTCTCAAAGTCGATGCGGAGCTGATCAGCAGGCTCCAGTGCCCCTCCCCGCCGGTATCCCATTCGCCGTGCAAGATGCCGGTATTCTTCGGAGAGTGGGTCAGGGAGAAACAGATCGCGTGCCGAGCCTCGCAACATTCTCATGCCGTTGATCAGTTTCCTGAGGAAATGGTAATCGGAGATCAGCCTGACTGCCTCTTCAGGCAGGAGGACACCGGCGTCTCCAAGGGCATAAAGCGCCTCGTGCAACAGCGGAGTCCTCAGTCCAAGAATATTATGGCCGTACTCCACTTGCAGGATCTGGATACCGTATTCAAGATCCACCAGGGCACCCGGACTGAACTTGGCGTTCAGCCTGCCTCCGCCTGCCTTTTCCTTGTACTGCTTCCTCCGCAGATCCTGCAATTCCGCAAGGTCAAGACTCTGGAACGCATAGACCATCTCGTCCCTGAGCCGCTCAAGACGCGCGCCGAACTCTCTGTCGCCCCCCACGCTCCTCAACCTGACAAGGGCCAACCGCTCATAGGAATGGGACGAGCCTTCCGATCCGTAATATCGACAGAAATTTTCCAGGCTGCATGCCAGGGGACCGGCGTTTCCGTATGGTCTCAAGCGGAGATCGATCCGAAAAATACCGTCCCTTTTCGCCTCTATGAATGCAAGCATTTCCCGAACAAGCCTGTCAAAGAAGACCACGTTATCAATGGATTCTCCGCCGTCCGTCTTCCCGTTATCGCTGTACACCAGAAGCAATTCGATATCAGACGCGTATCCCAAAGCAGCACCACCGAGTTTCCCGAGCCCCACGACAGCATACTTCACTTCAAGACCCGCTACGGATTTAGGTTGACCAAATCTTTCTACCAGGTCCCGATAAATCAGTCTTGCTGAAGTGCTTACGATTATCTCCGCCAGGCCGGTCAGCCTTTTCGACAAGACCATGAAGCCCGATTCAGGATCCAGGATATGGTCCAGGTCAATGAGGAATATCTCGCGATCCTTGAATCTATTCAAGACCCTTCGTTTTTCTCCCGAGGATTCACAATGTTGCAGGGCACGGTCAAGCCTTTCGTGCAGGCTCTCAAGGGATTCACTCACCCTCATGCCATCCAGATGGGGCTTAAGCATTGGGAGCAGGGATTCATACTGGAGGCGAATAAAGTCCTCCCAGAGGTAGTCGCTCGCCCCGAGCAGTTGCGCAAGCCCCTGTAATCGTTGCGGGTCGGTCAAGAGACCCATCCATTTTCCCTGGGTCGGAAGTTTCATGATGTCATCAACCAGATATTCGAAACGGGAAAGGGCGCGGTAGGGATCAGGGGCCTGACCCAAGAAATAGGTAAACTGTTTGGTCAGCAACACGGAGAGCCTTATGCGGTCCAGGATATTCTCATCCTGGATTTTCATTCCATGATGATCCGCCAGGAGCAATTCATCCTCGATGCGGCCTCGGATGGTGCGAATCCTCACATGTTCAATGGAAACCTTGTGCAGGGAAAGAGCATTGCTCAGGGAATAAAGGAAAGCCGGAGTATCTTCCGAGACGACTTTCAGCCGGGTAAGGTTGTCGCTCTCATTATCAAGCTCCATCTTGATGGGATACAGGACCGGCGGTGAATCCCGGTGAATCTGGGCCAGCCTGCGTACCACCATTTCATTCACCTGCTGTTTTGCCCTGCTGACTGATTCCTCATCTCCAGTTTCAAGCAGGGAGACGGCCGCAGTCATTCTCTTCCTGAGTTCATCAATCCATTCCTTAAAGGGATATCCTTCGCCGATGATCCCTGAAAAATGGTCTACAATTCGTCGTCGCCTGAGAGGATCCTTGTTCATGTTCCGGCGTTGACCCCTTCCTCCCCCGGTTCTCTGTCGCTCCCTGGTTTCTGCCGGGCTATAGGTATAGATGTCCCCCGAGATGATCGAGAACCCCATAGCCGCAAGGATGCCGGTGATAATGGAGAATAGGGATGGGTAATCAAAACCCAGGACCGTGCAATCCACGCTCCCATCCTTCCTGCGCTTTATCAGCATTTCCACGGGATTCCCCGAATCAAGACCTACCAGGGTCCGGAGATGATGGCAGATATCCTTTTCGGAAAAGACGGCGAAATACCGTTCACTCAGCCGGGAAACGTGTCCCTCGATGAAGGGTTCATTTATTTCCGGGCAGATATTCTTAAATATTTCAGGGTCAGGCTTCACGTTGTGTGCGTTCCAGAGCGTGATTTCAGATTTTACCATGGTTGTCCGGTCAAAACCGGTCCGGTCAAAAAAAGAGGGCCTCCGACATTGACGGAGGGCCCTCTCTTTATACAATAACTCGGCGGAAAAAGCTATATATCGTAGTATAGTGCGAATTCCCAGGGATGGGGCCGCAGGTCAATGGCCTGGACCTCGTTTTTCATCTTATAGGATATCCATGTTTCTATGACATCGGATGTAAACACATCCCCTTTCAGGAGATAATCATAATCGGCCTCCAACGCCTCGAGGGCCTCACGCAGAGAACCCGGTGTCTGTGGAACCTTCTCTAGTTCCTCGGGAGGCAGATCGTAGATATCCTTGTCAAGGGGCTCTCCCGGATCAATCTTGTTCAGGATCCCATCGATTGCGGCCATAAGCATGGCGGAGAAGGCAAGGTACGGGTTACAGCTCGGATCGGGACAGCGGAACTCAAAACGCTTGGCCTTGGGCGATGTCGAATACAGGGGGATACGGATCGCGGCACTCCGGTTCCGGCTTGAATAGGCCAGGTTTACCGGTGCCTCAAAGCCAGGGACAAGCCGCTTGTAGCTATTCGTGGTGGGACTGGTGAATGCCAACAGAGACGGTGCATGCTTCAAGATCCCCCCGATGGCATACATGGCTGTCTCAGACATGCCGGCATACCCGTCTCCCACAAAGAGGTTTTCGCCCTCTTTCCACAGGGAAAGGTGCACATGCATACCCGTTCCATTGTCATTAAAGAGCGGCTTCGGCATGAAGGTCACGGTTTTGTTATGCTTTCGGGCCGTGTTTTTGATAATATATTTGTACTTCAGCAGACTATCAGCCATCTGAAGAAGGGGGGCGAACCGCATGTCGATTTCCGCCTGGCCCCCGGTGGCCACCTCGTGATGCTGGGCTTCAATGGGAATACCAACCTTCTCCAGGCTCAGCACCATTTCGCTCCGGATATCCTGCTGACTATCAACGGGCGGCGCGGGAAAATACCCCTCCTTGTAACGCGGTTTGTATCCGAGATTGGGGGATTCGATACGCCCGGTATTCCAGTGACCTTCCACTGAATCGATATGATAATAGCCCTCATGTTCATTCTGATCAAAGCGGATGTCATCAAAGATAAAAAATTCCGCTTCGGGCCCAAAGTAGGCAACGTCCGCGATCCCCTGGCTCTTGAGAAAATTATCGGCCTTCCTGGCGATATTTCTCGGATCCCGGGTATAATCCTCTCCCGTTACCGGATCACAGATATTACAGATCATCACCAGAGTCTTGGCCTCGAAAAAAGGATCAACAAACGCAGTTTCGGGCACCGGCTTTACCAGCATGTCCGATTCATTGATCGCCTGCCAACCCCTGATGCTGGACCCATCGAAACCGACACCGGTATCAAACGTCTCTTCCTCGATCTCCCGTGGGGGAACGGAAAAATGCTGCCAGAGTCCGGGGAAATCCATGAACCGGAGATCCACCATTTGAATTCCCTCGTTTCGGATAAAATCCAGGACATCTTTGCTCGTTTTTAATGCAACCATGCTCTTTTCCTCCTCTTTCTTTTATAAAATCGTCAGCCATGTTCTGGCCGATTTTTCCTTTGAAGCCCTGCTCAGGAAAATCCGGCCGCTTGAAAACCTGAGAATATACCCTTAATTGAGCAAGAGCTGTGCCAGTGCCCCGATTGAGGATTCTCAGTCTTTGCATAGCATGGGTGAAGCACGGCACTTCCATATAAGGAACTGTATTTATTGTGAAATTATCTCAACACCCCGAACACAATGCTGACCTTTATCTTTCACTCATTAAAGGCCCTAAAATTCATTCAACATTGAAAACACAATTTTGTAAAGATATTTCCTTATGAAACACAAAAATGTAGATAGTGCCCATCCATAAGTGGCTATTTTGTCCGATATCATCGTTATGCTCAAATTTTAATCCTCGAAATACCATAATGTATTCCTGCGGTTAAAATTCTCGCATGCCTTGATCTCAAACAAACTATCTCACTTATGGAAGAGCACTAGATAACCGTTCTTGGTTTACGATTCACGGTTTGGAATAGCTCATTCCCCCTCGATTCCCGATCGCCCTTCGCTTCCCCGAAATGACGATTTGATTGCACTGAGGAATGAGCAGTGGCCGGGTGTTCGACTTGCATTTAAGGTTGATTAGAATCAATGAATGCGTTAATATACAAAGTTTTATAACGACAGAGCAATAATAAAGGGGGGATCACTCCATCAGAGAGCGATACTGAAAAGGCACCTTTGGATGTAAGGTTTAAGGAGCAGGGCGTAAGGCAATAGTAATGATCGGTATCAGTAAATGCCTTACGCCTTACGCCTTACGCCTTACGCCTTATGCCTTATGCCTTATACCTTATGCCATGCCAGGGCGCTTCCCCTAAAGATTGAAATGTTGCATATTTAATAGCATACGCCTAAAGCCTTACTATCGGACACACAATTTATGGATTGGAAAGAAAGAACTTACTGTGGCACCATAACCCGCGCCCGAAAAGGAGAATCGGTCAGGCTCATGGGATGGGTCGATGCCATCCGGGACCATGGAAGCCTGCTTTTTATTCACCTCCGTGATGTGCAGGGTATCGTCCAGGTGGTATTTGATCCTGCCATTTCTCCGGAAGGGTATCAGCTGGCCGTCACCCTCCGGGAAGAGGATGTAATCAGCATTGCGGGAACCGTCTCCGTACGGAAAGGGGGGACGGAAAACCCTCACATCAAGACGTCAGATACGGAAGTCTACGCCTCCACCCTGAAGATCCTATCCCGGGCGAGGACCCTCCCCTTCCATATTTCGGAGAAAGCGATGGTCTTGGGAGAGGAAATCGCGGCCTCCCCCCAGAAGGTCGATGAAGACCTCAGAATCACGTACCGGTACCTTGATCTCAGGCGCCCATCAATACATGATCTTTTCAAGAAGAGATACGAGATCACCAAGGCCATCAGGGATTACCTGCATGAACTCCACTTTATGGAAGTGGAAACGCCCATCCTGACCAGGAGCACTCCTGAAGGTGCCAGGGACTACCTGGTCCCCAGCAGGGTCCACCAGGGCAAGTTTTACGCCCTGCCCCAATCACCGCAGATTTTCAAGCAACTCCTCATGATCGGCGGAATGGACCGCTATTTTCAGATCGCACGCTGTTTCAGGGATGAAGATCTCCGCCCCAACCGGCAGCCCGAATTTACCCAGCTTGACCTGGAGGCATCTTTCATTGATGAGGAATTCATCTATGAAGTACTGGAGGAATTGGCCTGCAGGTGCTTCTCCATCGGAGGGAAAACCCTCACCCGCCCTTTCCCGCGCATGACCTACGAGGCAGCAATGGATCGATACGGGTCGGACCGACCCGATACGCGGTTTGACATGA
>Ga0315540_10000647_pt1 | contig 19756 bp, 15 predicted proteins | sample SalMarSW160110MG_FD_203677 | JGI IMG/M metagenome (GOLD analysis project Ga0315540, IMG submission 203677) | Salt marsh sediment microbial communities from the Plum Island Ecosystem LTER, Massachusetts, United States - Salt Marsh Sediment SW1601-10 ...
CCAGCCGATGGCCCGGACCGCCCGGCGGCTCGCCGACCCCTACAGGTTCGGATCGAGCACGTCCCTGAGCGCATCCCCGAAGGTATTGACGGCCAGGATCGTCACGGCGAGGGCGAGCGAAGGCCAGAGCACGTAGAACGGAGCCTGCGTCATGTAGTGCCGCGCGGCGCCCACCATCACGCCCCAGGAGGGCGTCGGCGGGGTCACGCCTAGGCCGAGGAAGCTGAGGCCCGACTCGAGCAGGATGGACGCCGCCATGACCAGACTCGCCTGCACGATGAGCGGCGCCAGGATGTTGGGCAGGATGTGCTTGCGCAGGACGCCGGCCGTCCTGACGCCGAGGGCCAGGGCCGCGTCGACGTAGCCGATCTCCCTGACCTGCAGGGTGGAGCCGAAGGCGATCCTGGCGAAGGTCGGGATGTAGAGCACGCCGATCACCAGGATCAGGTTCACCACGCCGGCGCCGAGGAATCCGATGACGCCCATGGCCAGCACGATCGGCGGGAACGTCAAGAGGATGTCGATCGAGCGCATGATGAGCTGCTCGAAGACGCCGCGCGCGAAGCCCGCGACGAGCCCGAGGATGGTGCCGGCGATCAACGCCAGCGTGGTGGCGCCCACGGCGATGGTGAGTGACGGCCGGGCGCCGAGCATCAGCCGCGTGAGGATGTCCCGTCCGAAGGCGTCGGTGCCCAGCGGGTGGGCCGCGCTGGGAGCCTGGAGGATGGCGGTGACGTCCAGGGCCGACGGATCGTAGGGGCTCAGCAGCGGCCCGACCAGGGCGGCGACGACGATGAGGGCGATGACCCCGCCGCTGACGTACAGCCGCAGGTGACGGCGGAGCCGCCTGCGCGAGAAGCGGCGGCTAGCCATCGCGGATCCTCGGGTCGACCAGGCCGTACACCAGGTCGACGATGAGGTTGATCGCGATGAACAGACCGGCGGTCACGAGGATCACGCCTTGGACGCTGGTGTAGTCGCGTGCGGTGATCGAGCCGATCAACATCGAGGAGATGCCGGGCCAGTTGAAGACGTACTCGACGAGAACCGATCCCCCGATCAGGGTGCCGAACTGCAGCCCGATGACCGTGATCACCGGGATGAGCGCGGTCCTGAGGGCATGCTTGAACATCACCACGAGCCTGCCCAGCCCCTTCGCGGTAGCCGTGCGCACGTAGTCCGCGTGTAGGACCTCGAGCATCGAGGACCGCGCCATCCTGGTGACCACCGCCGTAGGCGCCAGCGAGAGGGTCACGGCGGGCATGATGAGGCGGCGAAGGTGCGGCCAGATGCCGTCGGACAGGGGTCTGTAGCCGGCCGTGGGGAAGAGATGGAGCTGCAGCGCGAAGAGGAGGATGAAGAGGGTGCCCACGACGTAGACCGGCACCGAGATCCCGAGCGCCGCGAAGGCGGTGGCGAGCCAGTCGAGCACGCCGTTCCTCCTGACGGCGGCGGCCGCTCCCAGCGGCAGCCCGACGATCACCGCGATCAGGACGGCGACCCCGACGAGCTCCAAGGTGCGCGGAAGGCGCGCGCTCAGATCTTGCCACACCGGCCGGTTGTTGGTGAGGGAGCGCCCCAGGTCGAGATGCGTCAGGGACCCCAGCCAGGCTCCGTACTGCGCGAGGAAGGGCTTGTCCAGCCCGAGCTCGTGGCGGACGGCGGCGACGGCCGCCGGGTCGGTCTTGCCCTGGCTGCCCAGGATCACCAGCACGGGGTCTCCTGGAAGCAGGTGCAGCATGGCGAACACGACCGTCACCACCACGAACAGCTGGACGACCGCGAGGCCCAGGCGGCGCGCGATGAAGACCGTCATGCCGTCCGCCGGCCTGGCAGCGGGCGACCCGTCGAGCGTGGGTGGCTAGCCTCCATCGTCGCCATGAGTGTTGCCCTGCACGCCTTTCGCCTCATGTTCGCATGCGGCGCGCGGCTTCGTTGACAAGCCGCAGTCCGGACAATACAATGTAGGGCATTATAGTACAATATGGGTCAATAGAACAAAGGGGACTGTTTCGTTCGAGGAAGGAGGGACATCAGGGCATGGGTTCCGCGTCCGCTCGCGCCGGGCGATGCAGGCGCTCCACGTCGGGCATCACCGCGCGACGGCGGCAGCCAACGACAGGCACGAGGCAAAGGAGATAAGGCATGAGACTCATCCGAACGGTCGGAACGCTTCTATTGCTGACCCTCATGGCGACAGCTGCGTTCGCCCAGAGCGAGATCAAGATGGGGCTGTCGGCGGAGCCCTCCTCATTCGACCCCGCCGTGAACGCCGGAACCTCGCAACGCACCATCAAGCTGCTCGTCTACCGCGGCCTGGTGAACTACGCCGGCCCCGAGGGCAAGATCACGCCGGAGCTGGCCAAGGACTGGACCATCTCCTCGGACCACCTGACGTACACCTTCCACCTCCGGGACGCCACCTTCCATGACGGCTCGCCGGTCACCGCCGCCGACGTCAAGTTCACGCTCGACCGCATCCTGGACAAGCAGACGGGCGCCACCTTCGCCAAGCAGATGAGCGTCATCGACAGCGTGACCGTGGTCGACCCGAAGACCGTCGAGATCAAGCTGAAGAGGCCGGACACGCCGTTCCTCGACTACCTGGCGGTGCCCGAGTCGGTGATCGTCTCGAAGGCCTGGGTCGAGGCGCATCCCAAGGACTGGACGCATCCGCTGGGCGACGGGCCCTACGTGTTCAAGAGCTACGTCCCGGGGCAGAACATCGTGCTGGAGAAGTATGCCAACTACTACCAGCCCGGCATCCCCAAGACCGACAAGCTGGTGTTCGAGTTCTACGCCGACAGCAGCCTGCGCACGGCCGCTTTGCAGAACGGCGACGTGGACATCGTCGAGTACGTGCCCTGGAACGAGATCCCCCAGCTCAAGGCGAACCCGAACATCCAGGTCCTCGGTGGCAAGGGCCCCTTCATGGGCCTGATCTTCAACACCAACTTCAAGCCCTTCAGCGATCCGCGCGTTCGTCGAGCGGTGGGCTATGCCATCCAGCGCAAGGTGGTCATCGACACCGCCTTCTCCGGGCAAGGCACGCCGATCTGGGGGCTGCCGATCCCTCAGACCTCGCTCGCCTACGATGCCAGCCTCGACAACTACTTCAGCTACGATCCGGCCAAGGCGAAGCAGCTGCTGGCCGAGGCCGGCTACCCCAACGGCTTCACCGCTACGCTGCTGTCCACCTCGCAGTACGACTTCCACAAGAACACGGCGATCGCCGTGCAGGCGGAGCTCGCTAAGGTCGGCATCACGGTGAAGCTGGACTTGCCCGACTGGGCCACGCGGTTGCAGAAGAACCTCAAGGCCCAGTTCGACTTCCTGGTCGTCGGGACCGCAGGCGACATCTCCGACCCGGACTACCTGTCCGATTACTTCCAGGGGGGCCAGCAGGGCCTCAACAACGCTCCGGGCTTCAACGACCCCGAGATCAACAAGCTCCTCGAGGAGGGTCGCACCACGCTCGACCCGCAGAAGCGCCACGACATCTACGTCCAGCTCGAGAAGCGGGCCCTCGAGCTGTCGCCCCTCGACTTCTTGATGTGGCGCGACCAGAGCTACGCGGCCACGTCGAAGCTCAAGGGCTTCAGCCCGCTGCCCGGCTTCCTCAACTTCCAGTCCGGCATCCGCTTGCAGAACGCCTACCTGGCGCAGTGATCGCCTGACCACCCAGGGTGGGCGCCGCTCCGGCTCGGGGCGAGCGCCCACCCTGGCGTCGTCAGGGCCGAGTGGTAGGATTCCACAACGCGCCGACAGGTGCCGCCTGAGATCGGGTAGGGGAGATGGTGGCGAGCCTCGAGAGGGTGTTTGAGTCCGAACTCGACCGGAACAGCGTCACGCCGCTGTACATGCAGATCGCGGACCGCTTGCTCCAGATGGTGAGGTCGGGCGAGCTGGCTCCTGGCGATCAGCTGCCGCCGGAACTGGACCTGGCGCAGCGCTTCGAGGTGGGTCGGGTCACCGTGCGCAAGGCGATCGACGAGCTCACCCGCGAACGGCTTCTGGTGCGCCGCCGCGGCAAGGGAACCTTCATCGCCGACCGCAAGATCGAGCGGCGGTTGGTGGACGTCGCCAGCTTCAGCGCCCGCATGGAGGCGCTGGGCCTGTCGGCCTCCTCACGCTTGCTGGAGGTGCAACGCCTGTCGGCTACCAGCGATGTCGCCGCCAAGCTGCGCCTCGACGAGGGCTCGCCCATCGTGGCCATCACCCGCCTGCGCTTCATCAACGGCGATCCGGCCGCCATCGAGACCTCGGAGCTGAGCTTGGATCACTTCCCGGGGCTCGACGAGCAGATGCCCAGACACTCGTCGCTGTACCGGCTGCTGTCGGAGCGCTACGGCGTCTCCGCGCAGCGCTCGGACAAGACCCTGGAGATCACCACCGCGACGGAGCGCGAGGCCGCGCATCTCAACGTGAGCCAGGGAACGCCGCTGTTCCTCCTGCGCGCGACGGTCTATCACGGCGACGTTCCCATCGAGCACGCGAAGATCCTGCTGCGCGGCGACAGGTTCCGCTTCGAGATCTAGGCGGCAGGCGCCGGCCCGCCGGCTCAGGGAGGCGTCGCGTCGCCGAGGGGCTGGCCGTGCCCGAAGCCGCCGCGGTACCCGCAGGCCCTGGCCGCGAGGTCGGTCGCCGCCTCCAGGCAGGCGCGCGGCTCCTCACCCAGCGCGAAGCCGACCAGGCAGCGGGCGATCAGGGCGTCGCCCGCGCCGAGGGTGTCGACGGCTTCGATGCGGCGGGGCTCCACCAGGTGCACCTCGCTGTCCGTAACGAGCATCGCGCCTCGGCTGCCCCTGGTGACGACCACGGCTCGAGCCCCGAGCTCGAGACAGCGGCGCGCCAGCGTCTCCACCTCGCTCCAGGGCCGGTCGGGAGCGGACAGGAACGCGTAGCTGGTGTGCGGCACGCTGCGTTCGAGGACCGCCGGTGTCCACCGCTGCGAGAAGTCGAAGCTGAGGGCGCGCGAGGCCTGCGCGATGCGCGCGAGCTCGTCGTCGAGGTAGCTGTAGATGCTGGTGTGAACGACGTCGAAGTCGCCGAGCGCGGCGATGTCGGCCGCGCTCAGGCGCAGCCGCGCCCGCGCGCCGGGATCGGCGCTGACGAAGGTGCGGTCGCCGCCGACGAGGTCGACGACCGTGGTCGCGGTGGGGCCCGGCACGACCTGGCAGCGCGACACGTCGACCCCTTCGGACGCCAGCGCGGCGAGGATCAGCCGACCGTTGTCGTCGTCGCCGACGCATCCGAGGTAGGCGGCGTGGTGGCCCAGCCGCGCCACGTTGGCCGCCACGTTGACGGCGTTGCCCCCCGGGAAGCGCAGCCGCAGGTGGCGGTAGCTGTCGACGGTGTTGTCGCCGAGCCCGAGGATCCGCAGCTGCCGCGTCATTCGCCGTCGTCGTCAGGCGTGCCGGCGCGCAGCCGCTGCGTGAGGCTCTCGTCGATGCTGGTGGCGCCGGGCACCAGGGCGACGCCATAGGCGTCGGCGGCGGCTCGGGCCGAGACCCTGCGATCGTCGATGTCGCGCTGCACGCGCTCGGGTGATCTCGCCCGGGGGTTGCCGAAGCCGCCGGCGCCGGGGGTGAGCACGGCCACGCGGTCGCCCGCGGTCAGCGTCACGTCGCTGACCTTGGAGCCCAGGCGCTCGGCGCCGCCGGAGCTCCGGCGGAGCTCGAACGCGCCCGTGGCCCCGGCCTCGCCTCCCAGCAGTCCCCACGGCGGCGTGGTCTGCCGGTCGCCGAGCCCGGAGAAGGCGATGCCGTCCTGCAGCGCCTCGAACTCGCGCTCGATGCCGAGTCCGCCGCGGAACTCGCCCGCCCCTCCCGAGTCCTGGCGGAAGCGGTAGCGGGTGACGACGATGGGGTACTCCCGCTCGAGGGCCTCGACGGGCAGGTTGGAGGTGTTGGTCATGTGGACCTGCACGCCGGAGAGCCCGTCCCCCGAGGCGTGGGCGCCCGACCCGCCGGCGATCGTCTCCAGGTAGACGAAGACCTCCCCGGTCTCGTGATGGCGCCCGGAGAAGGTGGCCGTGGTGACGCTGCTGTTGCTGGCCGCCAGGACGCGGTCGGGCACGATCGCGCTCATCGCCCCGAAGATGGCGTCGGCGAGGCGCTGGCAGGTGTCGATGCGCTCGCCCACGGCCGCCGGTTGCACGCAGTTGAGGATCGTGCCCTCGGGGGCGTGCACCTGCAGGGCGCGGTAGATGCCGGAGTTGGAAGGGATGTCCGGGCCCACCAGCGCCTTGAAGCAGTAGAAGATGGTGGCCAGGGTGCCGTTGAGGGGCACGTTGATCGGCCCGCGCACCTGCGGGCTCGAGCCCGTGAGATCGACGGTGGCCACGTCACCCTCGACGATCACCGTGACCCGGATGGGTAGCGGCACGCCGAGCGTGATGCCGTCGTCGTCCATGTGATCGGTGAAGCTGCTCCGGCCATCCGGCAGCCGGGCGATGCCGGCACGCATGAGCGTCTCGGCGTAGTCGAGGAGCGCCGCGCTCACCTCGGCGAAGCGCGCTACTCCGTAGCGAGCGACGACCTCTTCGAGCCGCCTCACACCCACGGCGTTGGCCGCCAGCTGCGCGTTGAGGTCGCCGTCGCGTTCGAGCGGCGTGCGGCTGTTGACGCGGATGAAGTCCATGACGTCGGCACGCAGGCGACCGCCCTCCTGCAGCCTCGAGATGGGGATGCGCACGCCCTCCTGGAAGATGCTCGAGGCGTCGCCCGAGGTGCTTCCCGGGACCTTGCCGCCGACGTCGGCGTGATGCGCGATGTTGGCGACGAAGCCGACGAGCTCGCCGTCCGCGAAGGCGGGCGAGACCATGGTGATGTCCGGGAGATGCGTGCCGCCGCCGGAGTAGGGATCGTTGGTGACGTAGACGTCGCCTCGCCGCAGCTCGGCGGCGCCGACGCGTTCGAGAACGGCCTGCACGCAGCCGAGCATCGAGCCGAGGTGCATGGGGATGTGCTCGGCCTGCGCGATCATGTTGCCGTGCCGGTCGAACACGGCCGACGAGCAGTCGCGGCGCTCCTTGATGTTGGTGGAGAACGCGGTCTTGACCAACGTCTCGCCGACCTCCTCGGCCACCGACAGCAGGCGGTTCCCGAGGATCTCCAGGGTCACCGGGTCGATGGTCGCCCTAGCCATGGCGGGCCGCCTGACCGGCGCCCGATAGCGTGATGACGAGGCTGCCCACCGCGTCGACGACGGCGCGGTCGCCGGGCGGCAGCAGGATGGTGGTGTCGAGGCGCTCGACGACGGCCGGGCCGGCGATCGCGTCCCCGGCCCTGAGGTCGTCGCCAACGAACACGGGGGTCGTGGACCAGCTCGTGCCGAAGCGCACGGGCCGCCGGGAGCGCGGCCGGAGCTCCGCGCCGTCGCGGGCGGGCAGCTCCGGCAGCTCCGGCTTCGGCAGCTCGCCCACCGCCGTCAGCCGCATGTTCACGAACTCCACCTCGAACTCGGGCCGCGCGTAGCCGTACTTGGCGGCGTGCGCGTCGTGGAAACGCTGGCACAGCGTGTCCGCGTCGACCTGTCGGATCTCCTCCGGGGCCAGCATGATCGGCAGCTCGTAGTTCTGCCTCACGTAGCGCGCGTCGATGGCGAGCTCGACGCTCCGCCGCTGCTCGGGCACGCGTTCGGCCTGCAGGACCTCGCGCCCCCGCGCTTCCAACCGCTCGAAGGCCGCCCACACGGGCTCGAGCCCCTCGGTGTGGGGCCGAACCAGGTGGCTTTCGACGTGATCGGAGCGTATGTTCGCGACCAGCAGCCCCAACGAGCAGAAGGTGCCGGCCGCCCGGGGCACCAGCACGCGCGGGATCGCGAGCTCCCGCGCGAGCTCCACGGCATGGAGCGCACCGGCGCCGCCGAAGGCCACCAGCGCGAAGTCACGCGGGTCGAAGCCGCGCGCCACCGACACCGAGCGGATGGCCCGCACCATGGCCGCGTTGACCACCGCGATGATGCCGGCCGCCGCGTCGTCGACCGACAGCGAGGAGCGCGAGGCGATGCGCTCGTCGATCGCACGGGTGGCGGCAGCGACGTCGAGCGGCATGGCCCCGCCGAGGATCCCGTCGGGGTTCAGGCGCCCGAGGACGAGATTGGCGTCCGTCACCGTCGGCTCGGTGCCCCCCGTGCCGTAGGCCGCCGGGCCGGGCGCCGCGCCGGCGCTGCGCGGGCCCACCTTGAGGGCCCCACCGGCGTCGATGCCGGCGATGGAGCCTCCGCCCGCGCCGATGGTGACGATGTCCAGCATGGGGATGCGGACGGGCCAGCCTTCCACCTTGCGCTCGGATGACACCAGCGGCGTGCCGTCCTCGACCAGGCTGATGTCGGCGCTGGTGCCGCCCATGTCGAACGTGATCAGGTTCCCGCCGGTGGTCCGGGAGGCCAGATAGGTGGCGGCCACCACGCCGGCCGAGGGGCCCGACACGGCCGTGCGCACGGGCGCGGCGACGGTCTCGGCCACCGACAGGATGCCCCCGTTGGACTGCGTGACGTACGGCTCCGCCCTGATGCCCAGGTGCGATACGGCAGCGGCGAGGTTCGTCAGGTAGCGGGACATCAGGGGCCCGAGGTAGGCGTTGAGGACCGTCGTGCTGAGCCGCGGGAACTCCCGGAACTCGGGCACGAGAGCCGCGGAGTGCGTGACGAAGCTGCCGGGAAGAGCGCGCCGAAGGATCGAGGCCACCAGCTCCTCGTGCGCCGGGTTGGCGTACGACGACAGCAGGCACACCGCCACCGACTCGACGCCGAGCTCGGCCAGCTCGGCCGCGAGCCGGTCGACGTCCTCGGCGCACAGCGCGGTGCGGACCGAGCCATCGTGCAGCACTCGCTCGCGGAGCTCGAAGCGCATGCCTGCCCGCACCAGCGGCTCCGGCTTGGCGCGCTTGAGATCGTACAGGGATGGGCGCGTCTGGGTGCCGATCTCCAGGAGATCGCCGAAGCCGTCCGTGGTCACCAGCGCCGTGACGGCCCCGCGCCGCTCGATGAGGGCGTTGGTGGCGACCGTGGTGCCGTGCCCGAAGTAGCCGAGGGCGCCCGGATCGAGCTCCAGCCGGCCCAGCAGCTCGGAGATCCCCGTCATGATGGCGCGTGAGGGGTCGTCGGGAGTGGAGCGGACCTTGTGGACGTGGAGCGACCGGGCACGCGAGTCGGTCAGCGTCAGGTCCGTGAAGGTGCCGCCGACGTCGACCCCGAGCATGTACCGCATCGTTGGCTCCTCAGCGTCGCTCACGGGCGTGCCCTCCTGCGGAGGCGGCTGTCAGTACTCGACCCTGCCCATGTAGCGGCGCGTCGAGATCGGGCGGCCGCGCTCCACCCCGAGATACCAGTTGAACCACTGCAGGGGGAGGTGTGCAACGAACGGTGCGAGCAGTGGATGGAAGCCCGGGTACGCCGCGGTGTCGACGGCGATCACGTCGGCCCCGTGGCGCACGGCGAACGTCATCGCCCGGTCGGTGACGTGGCGTGCCTCGTCGGTCCCCAGCAGGAAGATCATCGGGAGGCCCGAGCTGACGATCTCCAGGGGCCCGTGCGCGAACTCGGAGGCGTTCAGGACCGCTGCATGCTTCCAGTGCATCTCGATCAGGTTGCAGATGGCGAACTGATAGGCGAGCCCGGCCAGCAGGCCGGTGCCCACCAGGTAGAAGCCCGGTGTCTCGAGGTGCGCCTGGGCGCGTTCCAACCCCCACGATCGCGCCGCTTCCTTCGCCTCGTGCACCTTGGGTGGCAGCGTCCGCAGGGCCTCCCAGAGCTCCTCGCCGGCCTGCCGGTCGCCGTCCTGCACGAGGATCTCGGCCGCAAGCATGTACCCCAGCAGCAGCTTGCTCAGGTTGGCGGCGATCGAGTCGTAGGTGAGCGCCACGCCGCCGGCGCCGACGAGCGGGGTGTCGGGGCGCGAGAAGGTGCCGAGCCGCGCGCCTCGGTCACGCGCGAGCTTCGCGCCGTCGAGGATTTCCGAGGTAGTGCCGGAGTGTGAGGCCAGGATGGCGCCCGCTTCGGCCGTGACGCGCTTCGGCGCGCGGGTGACGAACTCCCAGCCGGAGTAGGTGTCGACGGCCCAGCTGGAGTAGCGGTCGAGGATCCACTTGACGGGCTCGAGCACGGCGAGCGAGCCGCCCGAGCCCACCAGGAAGAGGTCGTGCACGCCGGCATCCTTCCACCCCTCCACGAGCCTGCCGACGGCGCCCGACTGCGTCTCCAGGATCTCCTGGAGGTCGTGCAGGAGGACGTTCCCCTCCATGTAGTTGCGAGGATGTTCGATTGCGGCCTGTCGTGGCATCAGCTCTCCATATCATTTTGTCCTATTTTGTCCTGTTTGTTCTATATTGTTCTAGAGTATAGTCGGCCTCCGGAAGCTTGTCAACGACGACCGCGTCACGGCCCGCGCTGCCGGTCCGGGGGCATCTGACTCTGGCCCGATGCCCCCGGCTCACCCCACGCTGAGGTCGATTCATGAGAGAGAGCCCTGCCCCGACGCGATGTCGTGGGACGTGCGGCGGCGCTGCGAGGCGCGGGCCAGGGGCTCGGCAGGGGGCGCCGGCGCGCTCGCGGCAGTCCTGCCGGAACGGAGGCGAAGGAGACCATGGAAGCACCCACCCAGGAGTACCCGGCCCGTCTGCAGATCGACTACGCCGAGCGGCTCGACCGGCTGTCGAGCTTCTTCCGGCTGATCTGGATCATCCCCATCGCGATCATCGCCAGCCTGCTGACGGCCACCGGGTCCGAGACGATCGCCACGTCCACCGGGCACCTGGTCACGCGCAACACCGGCGGCATCGGCACGGGACTGTGGCTGGCGACGCTGCTGATGATCCTGTTCCGGCTGCGCTACCCGCGCTGGTGGTTCGACTTCGCGCGCGAGCTGACGCGCTTCGGAGCGCGTATCGGCGCCTACCTGGCCCTGCTCACCGACCAGTACCCGTCGACCGTCGACGAGCAGGCGGTGCACCTCGAGATCGACTACCCCGACGTCGAGCACGACCTCAACCGCTGGCTGCCGCTGGTGAAATGGTTCCTCGCCATCCCGCACTACGTCGTCCTGGTCGTCCTATGGGCCGTCGCGGTCATCGTGGTCGTCCTCGCCTGGTTCGCGATCCTGTTCACCGGGCGCTACCCGCGGGGGATGTTCGACTACGTCGTCGGCGTCGGCCGCTGGAGCCTGCGCGTCAGCGCTTATGCCTTCCTGCTCGTCACCGACCGCTACCCGCAGTTCAGCCTGGCCTGAGACCGGCAGGCGCGGGCGCTCCACACCCGGACCCCCGGATCGTGGCGTGGCCGTTTCGCATGGCTTAGGCTGGGGAGCGCAAGGACAACCTGGGAGGCGGTAGCCATGCGGCGGACTCGTGGCGGAGGGCTTGTGATCATGGGGCTGGCAGCGCTGGTGGCGCTGGCCGCCTGTTCTTCCTCGAGCACCACAGGAAGCTTGACGGTGACGGTGAGCGGGTTGCCGGGCGGCGTCGATGCCAGCGTGCTGGTGACCGGCCCCGGCGGCTACAGCGCCACGCTCGCCGGGACCGGAACGCTGTCCAACCTCACGCCCGGGAGCTACACGGTCGCCGGAGCCGACGTGCGCGCCGCCGGGGCGATCGTAGACAGCGCGTACCTGGCAGCGGGCGGTGGCTCGGTATCGGTGAGCGCCAACGCCACGGCGGCCTCCAGCGTGGCCTACAGCGAACGCGCGGGCAGCGGCAAGCTCTGGGTCACCGACGAAGGCGTCGGCACCTACGGCTACGATGCCGGCCAGCTCGGGGCGACCGGCAGCCCGACGCCCTCCGTGACCCTCGGCAGCTCGTCCGGGCCGAACGGTCTGGCGCTCGACGCCAGCGGCAACCTCTGGGTCGGCAACATCCACTCCTCCCAGCTGGTCGAGTACAGCGTCTCCCAGCTCGGCGCCTCGGGATCCCCCGCGCCCGCCGTCACCATCGACTCGGACGGGTCGTCCCTGGACGGGCCCGTCACCCTCGTGTTCGACGCGCAGGGGGACCTCTGGGCCGGTGAGTGCGGCGGGAGTCTGGAGATGTACACGCCGTCCCAGCTGGCCGCCTCGGGGAACCCCTCGCCCGCCGTCGTGCTCACCGGCTTCGATTGCCCGTCGGGGCTGGCCTTTGACGCGCAGGGCAACCTCTGGGTCGGGACCGACGGCACCAGTGGCGTCGTGAAGCTCACCCCCTCGCAGCTACAGGCGAGCGGGAGCCCCACGCCGGCCGTGAGCATCGCGACCAGCGACGGCTACGAGGGCGTCACGTTCGACAAGAACGGGAACCTGTGGGTGGCCGACATCAACTTGAGCCAGGTGGTCATGTTCACGCCCGCCCAGATCGCCAGCAGCGGCTCGCCAACGCCCACCGTCACCATCAACGACAGCGGCAGCGGCGCGCTGCACGGCCCCGTCGCGGTCCTCTTCGACAACGGCGGCAACCTCTGGGTATCGAACATCAACAGCACGCCCGGCAACGTGCTGGAGGTCCGCGCCTCCGACCTCGGCAGCTCAGGGAGTCCCGTGCCTGCGGTCGTGATATCCATATCCAGCACGCTCGACTGGCCTCAGCTGGTGTTCGACCCGCCGGTGCCGTGACCCGGCGCCGCCGCTCCGCCCGGCGCCGCCCCGACAGGCGCGGCCGATCGCCCGGCGAGTTCCACTAGGCGAGCTCGCGGGGGAGCAGCTCTCGCGGGACGTTCTGGAAGGCGACCAGCCGCGTGAACCGCTCGATGGCACGGGCGCCGACCGAGGTGGTGCGGCCGTCGCTGGTGGCGGGGTAGGGGCCGCCGTGCACCATGGCGCGGCAGACCTCGACGCCGGTGGGGAACTGGTTGACGATGAGGCGCCCGACCTTGCGCTCGAGCGCCGCAGCGAGCGGCCGGTAGCGCTCCCACTCGTCCGGCTCGCCGTGGAGGCTGGCGGTGAGCTGGCCTTCCATGCCGCGGGCGAAGGCGAGCAGCTCGTCGTCGTGTCCGTAGCGGATGAGCAGGGTGCTGGGGCCGAACACCTCCCGGGCGAGGCGGGGGTTGGCGAGGGCGGCGGCGATGTCGACCTCCCAGACGGCCGCGCTGGCCGCCGCCGGGCCCGCGGCCCGCTCGCCCTCGGCGAGCTTGCGGGCGCCTTCGCCCGCGAGCTGCTCCAGGCCGCCCTGGAAGGCCCGGTGGATGCCGGGGGTCAGCATGGTGCGCGCCTCGCTGCGGCGCGCCCCCGCCACCAGGCGGTCGCGCAGGGCGTCCCCTTCGGTGCCGCTCGGTACCAGCACCAGGCCGGGGTTGGTGCAGAACTGCCCCACGCCCAGCGTGACCGAGGCCAGCAGGCCGTCGGCGATGGCGTCGGGGCGGACGCGGGTGGCGTGGGGCAGGACGAAGACGGGGTTGACGCTGCTCATCTCGGCATAGACCGGGATGGGGTCCGGGCGATCGGCGGCGAGGCGCATGAGCGCCTGGCCGCCGGCGCGCGAGCCGGTGAAGCCGACGGCGCGGATCAGGGGGTGCGTGACGAGCGCCTGACCCACCTGGTAGGCGTCGTCGAAGAGCAGCGAGAAGGTGCCCTCGGGCATGCCGCCGCTGCGCACCGCCGCGGCGATGGCGCGGCCGGCGAGCTCGGAGGTGCCGGGGTGGGCGGGGTGCGCCTTGACCACCACCGGGCAGCCGGCCGCGAGGGCGGACGCGGTGTCGCCTCCGGCGACGGAGAACGCCAGCGGGAAGTTGCTGGCCCCGAACACCGCCACGGGACCCAGGGGACGCCGCAGCGAGCGCACGTCCGGCTTGGCCCCCCCGGACCGGCCGGGGTCGCCCTCGTCGATGCGAACGTCGAGCCAGTCGCCCTCGTCGACGAGGGTGGCGAGGAGGCGCAGCTGGTTGCAGGTGCGGCCGAGCTCGCTGGCCAGGCGGGCCGCTCCCAGCGCCGACTCGCGGTCGGCGCGGTCGATGATGAGCTCGCCGCGCGCGTCGAGCTCCTCGGCGATGGCCCGGAGCAGGGCGGCGCGCTCGGCGCGAGGTGCGGCCGCGAAGGCGCTAAAGGCGTGCTCCGCGGCCTGAGCTGCGCGCTCGACGTCGTCGGCTCGGGCGGCGTGGAACCGTGGCTCGAGCGCCTCGCCGGTGCGCGGGTCGGTCGCGCGGAAGCTGCGCTCGCCGGGGGCCGCGGGGCGCGACCCCAGCAGCGACAGGCCGCTCAGCTGGGCGTCGTCGGCGGCGGCCATCAGGCGACCTCCTGGAGGCTGGGACGGCTGCGCAGGCTGGCCTCGATGAGCGCCTCGGCCTCCTCCCGCTCGCGGCCGGCGAGCTCCAGCCGGGGCGGGCGCACGCGCGCGCTGCCACGGCCCACCCGCTCCTGCACCAGCTTGATGAGCTGCACGAACTTCGGCACGGTGTCCAGCCTCAGCAGGGGCAGGAACCAGCGGTAGAGCGCGAACGCCTCCTCGGCGCGGCCGGCCCGCGCCAGCCGGTAGAGCGCCACCGACTCGGCCGGCAGCGCGTTGACGAGGCCGGCGAGCCAGCCGACGGCACCGGCGGCCAGCCCCTCGACGATGGCGTCGTCGACGCCCACCAGGATCTCGAGGCGGGCGCCCGTGAGCGCGCGCAGCGCGGTGACGCGTCGCACGTCGGTGCTGGACTCCTTCACCGCCACCAGGTTCGGGTGCTCGCCGGCGAGCTCGGCGATCTGCGCGGGTAGGAAGTCGGTGGTGTAGGCCACCGGGTTGTTGTAGAGCATGCAGGGCAGCGCGGTGGCGTCGAGGATCGCGGCGACGTGGGCTTTCATCTCGCGCCAGTCGGTGCTGTAGACGTAGGGCGGCAGCACCATCAGGCCGCGTGCGCCCTCCGCTTCCGCGGCGCGCGCGAAGCGCACCGCCTCGGCGGTGGACAGCGCGGCCACGCCGGGGATGACGGGCGCCCGGTCGCCGAGCGCGCCGACCAGCGTGCGCACCACGGCCACCTTCTCCTCGAAGGCGAGCGTCGCCGCCTCGCCGAGCGAACCGCCAGGGACGATGCCGACACACCCCTCGTCCACCAGCCAGCGCGCATGGTCGGCCAGGGCGTCGCGGTCCACCTGCAGGTCCTCGTCGAAGGGCGTGGTGATGGCGGGGATCACGCCTCGCCACTCGAGGCTCGCCGGCGCTGCCGACGTGCGCGTGTCCTGGGTCGTCGCTCGCATGCGTGTCTCCCTTCGGTGCGCAGCGGCACCGCGCCGACCGAGCGCGTGCCCCGGCCACCGGCCGTCCGTGCCCGGGTGAAGCCTGGAGCCGTGTCGAGACCGAGTCGAGACAATGTATAACGGCTCATCGTGACGGCGCGGCGCATCCACGTCATCGACTCCCATACCGCGGGCGAACCGACGCGGGTGGTGGTGTCCGGCGGCCCCGAGCTCGGGGAGGGCTCGATGGCCCAGAGGGCGGAGCGCTTCCGCACCGAGTTCGACGCCTTCCGGAGGGCGGTGGTGGGCGAGCCTCGCGGCTCCGAGGTGCTGGTGGGAGCGCTGCTGCTGACGCCGGTGGACCCGGCCGCGACGGCAGGGGTCGTGTTCTTCAACAACGTGGGGCTGCTGGGCATGTGCGGGCACGGCACCATGGGTCTGGTGCGCACCCTCCAGTACCTGGGGCGAGCGGCGCCGGGGCGCCACCGGATCGAGACGCCCGTCGGTGTGGTGGACGCCGAGCTGCACGCCGGCGACCGGGTGAGCGTGCGGAACGTGCGCGCCTACCGCTACCGTCACGGCGTGCGAGTGGAGGTTCCCGGGCACGCCCCGGTGACCGGCGACGTGGCCTGGGGCGGGAACTGGTTCTTCCTGGTCGAGGACCACGCGCAGGCGCTGGAGGCGGGGCGCGTGGACGCCCTGACGTCGTATGCCTGGGCGGTGCGTCGCGGGCTCGAGCGTGCGGGGGTGACCGGCGCCGAAGGCGCCGAGATCGACCACATCGAGCTGGTCGCGACGAGCGCCACGGCGGACGGCCGCGGCTTCGTGCTGTGCCCCGGCGGGGCGTACGACCGCTCGCCGTGCGGCACGGGCACCAGCGCGAAGCTGGCGTGCCTGCAGGCGGACGGGCGACTGAGCGCGGGGCAGCCGTGGCGGCAGGAGAGCGTGATCGGCAGCCTCTTCGAGGCGAGCTTCGAGCTGGACGAGCGCGGGGGCGTGATCCCGACCATCGCCGGGGAGGCGTTCGTGACGGCGGAGTCCACGCTGATCCTGGAGGACGACGATCCCTTCCGCTGGGGGCTGCCGTGAGCCGCCGCGTCACGGTCGTGGGCGCGGGCGTGGTGGGGCTCTTCAGTGCGCTGTACGCGCGGCGGGCGGGCTTCGAGGTGACGGTGGTCGAGCGAGGCGGCGCGGAGCGGGCCAGCGCGTCACACGGGAACATCGGGCTGATCGTGCCGAGCCACTTCGTGCCGCTGGCGGCGCCGGGCGCGGTGGCGCAAGGGCTGCGCTGGATGCTCGACCCGGAGAGCCCGTTCTACGTGCGGCCCTCGCTCGACCCGGGGCTGCTGGCCTGGGGGTGGCGCTTCTGGCGCGCGTCGAGCGCGACCCGCGCTCGGCGAGCGGGGCCGCTCTTGCGCGACCTGCACCTGGCGAGCAAGGCGGAGTACCTGGGGCTGGCGGAGCGGCTGGGAAACCCCTTCGACCTGCAAGAGAGCGGACTGGTGATGCTCTGCTCCACGGCCGAGGGCCTGGAGGCCGAGGCCCGCACTGCGGCGAAGGCGCTGATCCTGGGGTTGCCCGCCCGGGTGCTGGGGCGGGACGAGGCGCGAGCGCTGGAGCCGGGCGTGACGCTGAACGTCGTGGGCGGCGTGCACTACCCGGAGGACGCGCGGCTCGACCCCGGCCTGCTCGTGGCCGCGTTGCAGTCGGAGCTCGCCGGCCTGGGCGTAGGCTTCCGCTGGGACACCCGCGTCACGGGGCTGGAGCGGGAGGGCGGCGCCGTCCGCCGCCTGCGACTCTCCCGGAACGACGAGGGGCAGGACGCCTCCCCGTCTGCCACGGCGGGCGAGGCCTTGGAGGTGGATCAGCTGGTCCTGGCGGCCGGGGTGTGGTCCGAGGGCCTCGCCCGCTCGCTGGGCCTGCGGCTGCCCATGCGCGCGGGGAAGGGCTACAGCATGACGCTGCTCGATCCGCCGGAGCGGCTCGCCATGCCGGCCATCCTCTCCGAGGGGCACGTCGCGCTCTCCCCGATGGCGGGGGGTGTGCGGGTCGGGGGCACCATGGAGATCACCGGCGTGCGTGAGGGGGTCAGCGACAGCCGCGTGCGCGGCATCGAGCGCTCGGTGGCGCGAGCCCTGCCGGCGTTCGACGCCGGCGCCTTCGCCGGGACGCCGCCCTGGCACGGGTTCCGGCCCACCACGCCGGACGGGCTGCCCTACCTCGGCCGCAGCGCGCGGGCGGACAACCTGGTGGTGGCCACGGGGCACGCCATGCTGGGGGTGTCGCTCGCGCCGGTGAGTGGCAAGCTCGTCGGCGAGCTGCTCCAGGGCCTGCCGCCGAGCCTCGGCATCGAGGCCCTCAGCCCCGATCGCTACGCCTAGGGCTGCCGCGCGCGAGCCGGGCCGTACGCCCTGCTACTGCAGCGGGACCGCCGGCGTTCCGGCGAGCAGTGCCAGGACGTTGCCGGCCACGCGCTGCACGAACATGGTGGCGCTGGCGCCGATGTCCTCGCGGTTGTAGAGCACCACGACGGCGCGATCGTGCGCGGGTTGGAAGGCCACGAACGAGGTGCTCCCGCCCGTGCCGCCATTGTGCCAGTACAGTCCGCTCTTCTCCTGGTACAGCCAGCCCATGCCCACCTTCATGCCCGGCGGGCCGGGAGCGCGCAGCTGCTGCGTCATGGCGATCGCGCCGCTCAAGGTGGCCGCGGGTCCCTGCTGGGTCCCGGCCCCGACCGAGGCGGGATGCAGCTCGGCGCCCAGGAAGGTGAGGAGGTCGCCGGCCGTGGACCGGAGGGCTCCCGCGCCGGCCAGGGCGTCGAACGTCCAGGCCGGAACGGCAGCGTTGGCGGCGTCGTGCCCTTGCGCCAGGCGCGCCGTCTGTCCGGTAGCGAGGTGCACGGCGGTGTCGCTCAGGTGGAGGGGCCCGGCGATCTCGCTCTCGACCAGCTGGCCGTAGGTCTCCCCGGCGCGGCGGGCCAGCACGAACCCGAGCAATCCGTAGCCCAGGTTGCTGTACAGGTAGCTCGCCTTCTGCGGCAAGGCCAGGCCGTGCTGCGCGAGGTACGCGTACAGCTTCGCGGGGCCGTAGCCGGCGTACGGGTTCGACGGGTCGGCGCTCACGTCGAGGTTCGCCGGCAAGCGCGGCAGCCCGGAGCGCTGGCTGGCGAGGTCGCCCAGGGTGATCTCCGGGCCGGACGGCTTGGCGACGGTGCCGGGGGGAAGGAGCGCGCGCACGGGCTCGTCGAGCGCCACGCGCCGCTGCGCGACCAGCTGCGCCAGCAGCAGTCCCGTGAACGACTTCGTCACCGACCCGATCTCGAAGATGCTGTCCTTGCTGACGGCGCCGTAGGCGAAGATGCGTCGCTGCCCGTTCTGCAGGACGCCGACGACCACCCCGACGCCGGCCGAGGGCTCGAGCACATGGGTGCCGGTCACCGGCGCGAACTCCCGGTCGAGGACGCCCCCTAGCTGGCCGAGAGGCACGGGCGGACGGGCGGGACGGGGGGTGGAACTGCTCGCCAGCGGGGGCCGGGCGCCTTGCGGCTGCCGCTCGAAGGTGAGCGGCAGCGAGCCACCCTGCGTCCAGGTGCCGGCGATGGTCTTGCCGTCGGTGCTCAGGCGACCGCTGTAGCTGCCCTTCACGGCCGGCACCTCGAAGCTGAAGGTCGCGCCCGTCAGGGTCACGTTGGCACAGGGGATCGGCGTCGGGGACTGATCCAGGCTGATGAGCCTGGCGCCCAGCTTGCCGCTCGCGTCCCGGGTGACGTCGAGCCAGATCCGCAGCGAGGCCTGTCCCGCCACCAGCTTCCCTTCCCAGCTCCCCGTCACGCCCCCGGCCGCGGCCGGCGCGGCCGCCCGCGCGGGCGAGACCGGCAGGAGTGCCCAGGCGCCGATCACGGCGAGCGTCACCAGCGTCAATCCAGTCATCTTCATCGGGAGCTCCTCCCCTCGAGCCCTGGTACGACATGGGGCGTCATGGTGCGTCATGGGGCGACCCCGTGCGACATGCTGCGGCCGCCTCGTGGCGCCTCGCCCCGATCCGCAAGCCTACCGCGTTGCAGCCGTGCCGGCCGGCCTCGCGGCGCGTCCGCTGCGGCTCCGCTGCGGCTCCCCAGGGCCGACGCGCGTCCTGCCCGTGGGGGTGGCGCGCGCCCCAGCCGCTGGCTGGCGGCAGACGCCTCGCGCGGGCGTATGCTAGGCCCGCGTATACGCACCCGAGCGATGTCGAGGAGGCAGGGGCGGTGACGGCCCCGGTCGAGCGTGGCTCGGGTGCGGACAGCGTAGGAGGTAGATTGATGCTTCGTCGTGCCGACCCCGCAGCCCCTGGCGACGCGTCTGCCTGGCCCGAGGCGCTGGACGCGCTGAACGCCGCGCCCGACCATCACAGCCTCATGTTCGAGGACGAACGTGTCAGGGTGCTGGATACGCACATCCCCGCCGGCGATCGCACGCCGGTGCATACGCATCGCTGGCCGGCGGTGCTGGTGGTGCTGCAGTGGAGCCCGTTCGTGCGCTCCGCCGAGAACGGCGACCTCCAGCTCGACTCGCGGCGGGTGCCGACCCTCGCGGTCCCGACGACGGTGTTGCCATCGGCGCCACTACCGCCGCATTCGCTGGAGAACGTGGGGACCGCCGA
>Ga0315540_10000648_pt1 | contig 19745 bp, 19 predicted proteins | sample SalMarSW160110MG_FD_203677 | JGI IMG/M metagenome (GOLD analysis project Ga0315540, IMG submission 203677) | Salt marsh sediment microbial communities from the Plum Island Ecosystem LTER, Massachusetts, United States - Salt Marsh Sediment SW1601-10 ...
GCGCACCATGCTGCGCAGCACGGGCAGCAGATCCTTGCCCTTGTCGGTAAGGTGGTAGCGGAAACGCCGTGGTCGCTGCTGGTAAACAGCGCGATCGACAATACCTTCGGCCTGCAGTTTCCTGAGCCGGTCGGCAAGAATATTTGTGGGAATGCCCCCGGGCTTTGTGTGTGGGGCTTGGCTGCGCTCAGCGCCAACCTGCCCACCGCCTGCAGAGGCCACACCGCAAACCGAACGTTTGCAGCCAGGCAGGATTTTCACGGCTTTGGACGGCTCGCATAATCGCATTCTAGTCAAAAACATGTTATTTGTTAATCGGCCATGCGGCCGATTAACACCGTAGGTAGGGTTGAGCGCAGCGAAGCCCAACAGCGAGACCCGATCACCCTGAGTTCCCGGCTGCCCGGCCATCCGACGCTTCGACACCGGATTTGTGTGTGTTGGGCTTCGCTGCGCTCTGCGCCAACCTGCCCGTCGCCTGAAGGCGAGCGGTCTACAGCCCCCCTATCGGGGACTCCAAGCTCCAGTCACTTGCAAAACAAAAGCAACGAGGTGGCCAATGGATATCACCCTGTACTACACCCATCGCACGCGCGCCCTGCGGCCTCGCTGGCTGCTCGAGGAACTCGAGCTACCCTACCGACTGCACCCCATCGATCTGTTTGGCGGTGAAGGCCGCAGCGCCGAATACCGCCGGATTCACCCGCACGGCTCGGTACCGGCCATGGAGATCGACGGTAGCGTCATGATCGAATCCTGCGCCATGTGTCACTGGTTGAGCGACCGCTATCCGGAAAAACAGCTGGCGCCGGAACTCGACAGCCCCGCACGCATGGCTTATGAGCAATGGGTCTTCTACGTACCCGGCACCCTCGAACCGTTGGCCTTCCAGATTCTGCTGCACAGCATGCTGTTGCCGGAGGAGCAGCGGGTGCCGGACATGGTGCCCTGGGCGACGCGAGGTTACCGCAGTGTGCTGAAAATACTGAACAGGGAACTGGAAAACCGCGACTATATCGCCGCTGAACAGTTCACCACGGCCGATATTCTGTTGGGCTCAACGCTGATGTGGCTGCCGGACATGCTGCAGAACCACCCGGCGCTGCTTGCCTACAGCGAACGCCTGCAGCAACGTCCGGCGTATCAACGCGCGGCTACAGACCCATCGCCAGACGCATAATGAGATTTTTCACCGGCGTGGCGGCATCGACCAGATCAAGCCCGGCGTTGCGCAGCCAGCGCACCGGCGGCACCCGGCTGCCGAACAGCTGCTTGAAGCCGTCCATCGCCAGCATGGTGGCGATGTTGTCGCCCTTGCGCGCGCGCTCGTAGCGACGCAGCACGGAGAACGCGCCAGGGTCGCGCCCCCGCCGGCGCGCATCCATCAACACGTCGGCGAGTTCACGCACGTCCTTGAAGCCGAGGTTGACCCCCTGTCCCGCCAGGGGGTGAATCACGTGCAAGGCATCGCCCGCCAGCGCGATGCGCGGGGCGATGTAGTGGTCGGCATACTGGCGCTGCAACGGGAACAGCACGCGCTCGCCCACGCTGAGGATATCGCCCAGCCGGTGGTCAAATGCTTCGCCGAGCGCCTCGCAGAAAGCCGCGTCATCAAGCGCCAGCAGGCGCTCGGCTTCCTCGCTGGTAGCGGACCAGACAATCGAGCAGCGCCCGTCGCACAGGGGCAAAAACGCCAGCGGACCGGAGGGCAGAAAACGCTGCCAGGCCGTGTGGGCGTGCGGACGTTCGCAGGCCACCACCGCCACCAGCGCGCGCTGCCCGTAGTCCGACACCCTGGCGTGAATGCCCGCGTAGTCGCGCACCCGCGAGTGCCTGCCGTCGGCGCCCACCAGCAGCGGGGCCGAGAGCCTGCGCCCGTCTTCGAGTTCGACGCAGCGCGCATCCTGCGTATCGGTGAAGGCGGCTATGTCGACCGGGCAGAAGCGCTCGACCGCGGGCAGTTGCGCGAGCGCTGCCACCAGGGCCTTTTCGATGACGCGCGACTCGATGATATAGCCGAGGCCGGGCTCGCCGAGTTCCGCGCTGTCGAAGTGGATGTCGCCACTGCCGCCCGCATCCCAGACGCGCATATCCTGGTAGGCACAGGCCGCGGGCTCGATGGCCGGCCAGGCGCCCGCCGCGCGCAACAGATTCTCCGAAGCGCGGCTGATGGCGTAGACACGCAGGTCCACGCTGCCTTCGGCCCAGTCGAGCTGCGGTTCGCGCGCCTCGACAATCGCGACCCTGAAGCCGGCGTCTCCCAGCACAGCGGCCAGCGACAGGCCAACCAGACCGGCACCAACAATCACTACGTCATAATCTGCGCTATTCATCCGCGATACTCAGTCCGCGCGCCAAGCGCGGCAGGCGTCCCGCGCGGCCCATGGTCATGCGCCCGAACCATCGCTTGGCGGGCGGGCACGCATCGAGCGCCAGCATGCCCGCGTCGCGCAGCCAGGCCACCGGCGGCAGCGACTGGCCGAACAGCCGCACCATGCTGTCGGTAAACAGTGCCACGCGACGCTGGTCGGCCTGCCGCCATTCGGCATAGCGCTGCAATAACGCGAGGCTGCCGATATCCTGGCCACTGCGGCGCGCGTCCAGGATCACGTCGACCAGCGCGGCCACATCACGCAAACCCAGGTTGAAACCCTGGCCGGCAATCGGGTGCAGGGTATGTACCGCGTTGCCGATGAGCGCCAGACGCGGGCGTACCGATTCGCTGGCCTGTAACAACTGCAGGGGAAAGGCATTGCGGCTGCCCACCCGGGTAAATCGACCAAGACGGTAACCGAAGCGCTGCTGGAGGCGTTCGAGGAACGCCGCATCGTCCAGCGCGATGACTTCCTCGCTCTGGTCAGCGCGCACCGTCCACACCAGCGCCGAGCGCGCGCCGGTCATGGGCAGCAGCGCCAGTGGCCCGCTGTCGGTAAAGCGTTCAAACGCGACATTGTTGTGCGGCTTATCGGTACTGACGTTGGCGATAATCGCCGTCTGTTCATAGTCGCGCCGCGTGGTCTCGATACCCAGTTGCCGGCGAACCGCCGACTGGGCGCCATCGGCCGCAACCAGCAGGCCGGCAGTGCAGCGCAGAGTTTCACCCCGGTGCTCGATATCGGCGTGCACAGCGTCGGCGTCGATATGAAAAGCGGTCAGTTGCGCAGGCGCCAGCACCTGAACCGCATCCAGCCGTTGCAGTCCTTCCACCAGCACCTTGCCCAACACCCGCGCCGTGGCAACATAACCCAGCGCCGCCACCCCTTCCTGTTCGCGGCGCAAGCGGGTAAAACCGTAATGCCCGCGGTCGGAAACGTGGATGGTATGAATAGGACAGGCTTCCGGTTGCAGTGCGGACCACAGACCCAGGCCGGCAAAAATCCGTTGTGAACCCTGGGCAAGCGCGATACTGCGTTCGTCATAGCCGGATTGCTGGCCGCCTCCCAGCGGCGAGGCTTCAACCACGCAGGTGCGCACACCGGCCTGCCCAAGCGCACAGGCCAGGCTGGCGCCCACCAGACCGCCGCCGATAATCAGAACGTCGAATTCACCCTGCATACAGGTTCCAGCCGGTATCCATAGCGCTGCGCTCGGCAGCGCGCGTTTCGATCGGGGGGCCGGATCGGCCGGTGGAACCGCCTGCAACTGTCACCATCGCGCTTGCCGCTCCTGCTGCTCAGGAGGCCATCAGGGCCTCGATCTCTTCCACCGTCTTGGGCACGTTCTTGCTGAGCACATCGTAACCTGCGCGCGTTACCAGCACATCATCCTCGATGCGCACGCCAATGTTCCACCATTTGCGGGCCACACCCTTGCTGCGGGCGGCGATGTAGATACCCGGCTCCACGGTCAGCACCATGCCGGGCTCCAGCACGCGCCACTCATCGCCCACCTTGTACTCACCGACATCGTGCACATCCATGCCGAGCCAGTGGCCGGTGCGGTGCATGTAGAACTTCCGGAAGGCCTGCTCCTTGACCAGCGACGGGGTGCGGCCCTTGAGCAGACCCAGCTTCACCAGGCCACGGGTGATAACCTTGACCGCGGCGTCGTGCGGGGCGTTCCAGTTGTTACCGGGGTAGACCTCCTCGATGGCCGCCAGCTGGGCGTCCAGGACCAGCTCATAGATGGCACGCTGGGCTTTGCTGAAGCGGCCGTTGACGGGGAAACAGCGGGTGATATCCGAGGCGTAGCACTGGTGCTCGACGCCGGCGTCTATCAGCACCAGGTCGCCACCGTTGAGTTCGGCGTTGTTTTCCGTGTAGTGCAGGACACAGGCGTTTTCACCGCCACCGACAATGGAGGGATAGGCCGGCTCACCACCGGCCCGGCGGAATTCGTGCAGGTACTCCGCTTCCAGCTCGTACTCCATCATGCCGGGTCGACAGGCCTGCATGGCGCGCTTGTGGGCGCGCGCGGCGATATTGGCCGCCTGGCGCATCACCTTGACCTCCGCGCGACTCTTGTAGAGGCGCATATCATGGACAAAGTGCTCCAGCGATACGAACTCGTCCGGCGTCTGCTTGCCGGCACGCGACTGGCTGCGGATGCGGTTCACCCAGCCGATCACGCGCTGGTCGAAATCCGGGGTCGCGCCCATGGTGTAGAAGACCCGTTCATGGCTTTCGAGCAACCCGGGCAGGATGTCGTCGATATCGCCGATGGGAAAAGCGTCATCGGCCCCGAAGCGCTCGACCGCCCCTTCGAGTCCGGCACGCCGCCCGTTCCAGGTTTCTTTTTCCAGGTCCCGGTCGCGGCAGAACAGCAGGTATTCCCCGTGCGGGCGGCCCGGCACCAGCACGGCCACCGCCTCGGGCTCCGGGAACCCGGTAAGGTAGAAAAAATCGCTGTCGGGGCGGAACGGGTAATCGACGTCACGATTGCGCGGACGCACTGGGTTGGTGGGCAGAATAGCGATCGCATCCTGCCCCATCATGTGCATAAGCTGCTTGCGCCGGCGGGCGAATTCTTTCTGGTCCATGGTCTCTATTGCAGTAGGGGCGGCGCTTTGGAGGGCTGCAGCTCTTCGTTGATCAGCAGCACCCCGACACGCACATATTCGACCACCTCGGCGAAGGCGGCCTGCTCTTGCTCGTCGGCATCGTCCAGCTCGAAATCCACCCGGGCAATCTGCCCCAGGTCGTCCAGCAGTTCCGCGACCTCCTCGGGCAACCGCGACGGGTCGGGCAACCCGCCCAGTCCGAGACCGGACAGAAATCCCCCGCACCAGCTGCCCAGGGACTCGGTGCGCTCGCGCAGCGGGTCTTCATCATCGGGCAACAGCAGCTCGAAGTCGAGATCCGGACTGTTCAGGCGCGCCAGCGTGTCCTCGTAGACGGCCTGAAGCTGTTTCGCCGCCTCCGCCTGCAGCACGTCCCTGGGGTTGTAGTCATCGAAAACCTGCAACATCCAGACCTTCGGGTCAGCGAACCCCGCGGCGCAAACCAGGCCCGTGAGCAGGCCATGGCAATCGGCCGCGTCCGCAGCCACCTGCGCCCGGGCCAGGGTGTCGCCGAGCTCGTAATAGTCAAGACGTTGATTTTCAGACATTGTATGATTATCGCACAGCGTCGAGATTGACGCATTTTTGGCCCTTCACTATAGTGAGCCCATGTCGAACTCTACACCCCAATCCGTAACCGAGCAGGAACTGCGCAAACTGGAAGTCCGCCTGGAAGAACTGGTGCACAGTATCGAGCGTCTCAAGGAAGAAAACCGGTCGCTTCGCAACCAGCAGGACAACCTGGTGACGGAACGCGCTAACCTGATAGAGAAGAACGAACTGGCCCGAACCCGTGTCGAGGCCATGATCAACCGCTTGAAGGCAATGGAACACGGCGCATGAACAAGGAAACCAAGCCCATGCGGATACACATCCTGGACAAGGAGTACCTGGTGGCCTGTCCAGACAACGAACGCGAGGCGCTGTTCGCCTCCGCCGAGTTGTTGACGGAAAAAATGAAGGAAATCCGCGATACCGGCAAGATTGTCGGCGCTGACCGTATTGCCGTCATGGCCGCGCTGAACATGGCGCACGACCTGCTCGAGCAGAAGTACACCCGCGACGAATACCAGCTGAATGTCAGCAAACGCATCCGCGCGTTACAGGACAAGATCGACCTGGCGCTGAACAACGGCAACCAGCTGGAACTCTAGCAGCCTCACCAGAAATGGGAAACGGCACTGTCGCCGTGACCCGACATCCTTTAAACGACGCCGGGCCGGGATAGGGTTTTTGGCTTAGGGCGCGAGCGCATGCACCGTCGAGGCATTGCCAAAGCACACCCTGGGGGGCGGAGAGCGATTTTCGCCGCAGGCTCTGCTTTCCTGCCGGATTGAACCAAACCTTGTGAAAACCCCGACGTCGATGTCAGCGTCCCGTAGGTTGGGCTGAGGAACGAAGCCCAACAGTCCGCCCCCAGACGTCGGGCTTCGCGGGACTCAGCCCAACCTACGTTCGGCGCACGACTGCTAACCAGCGGCAAAAAAGTCCACAGACGCCCTCGAATATTTTGTATAATAACAGGCGTACCTTCTGCGCTGCGCGTTAGCGGTTACGATCTTCCTTGAGCCTAATTATTGTCCTCGGGAGTCGGCTTGCCGGGCCAGTGAGCATGTCCGCCGTGTGTGGAAAGCCTTAGGCCCGTCACTCACTCCCACCTGAACCTCTGGTTCAAGGGCAATAATCGCGACGGTATGTGCGGAAGGTGCGCTTTTTCGGAATATCTCCGTGCCACGCGGCGCGGGCAAACGCCAGTTGCAGCCGTGACACTACGCCATGTGCGACCGCCCACAACAACGCCGAAAACTGCGCGCACAGCGCAGATCTCTCAGTCATCACGAACGCCGGCAGCGCACCAATGCCCTGTGCCGGCAGCTGTTCACGCAATCCCTGTTCAATAACAGTCAGCGGATTGCCGTCTACCTGCCGGCCGACGGCGAAGTCGATACCGCGGCGATTATCGATCGCGCCTGGTCCCTGGGAAAACAGGTGTACCTGCCGGTGCTGGTGCCGTTTCTGCATAACCGCCTGTGGTTCGCCCGCTATAAACCCGGCACGCGCCTGGTGGACAACCGCTTCGGCATCGGCGAGCCGGAACAGGTGCACCGGCAGCGTATTGCGCCGCTGGCGCTCGATCTGGTGCTGGCCCCCCTGGTCGGCTTCGACGCGGGCGGCAACCGGCTGGGCATGGGGGGCGGTTTTTACGACCGCAGCTTCCGCTTTCTGCTCAGACGCCAGGCATGGCGCAAACCGCACCTGGTCGGTCTGGCTTACGACTTTCAGCAGCTGCCACAGTTACCCGCACAAAGCTGGGACGTGCCCCTGACGGCGGTGGTAACCGATAGCGGCTGGCAGCGGTTTCCCGCACCGGCATGAACAAGACGCCACTGCATAACCACAAGGACAACGTTGCATGAACTACTGGCTGATGAAATCCGAGCCCGATGTCTTCGGTATCGACCACCTCAAGGCCATGCCGAAGAAAACCGAGCACTGGGACGGGGTGCGCAACTACCAGGCGCGCAACATGATGCGCGACGACATGAAAAAGGGCGACCTGGTGTTTTTCTATCATTCCAACTGCGACGAGCCCGGTATTGTCGGCATCATGAAGGTCGTCAGGGAAGGCTACCCGGATCACACGGCGTTCCACCCGGAGTCAAAGTACTACGACCCCAAGAGCGATCCGGACAAACCGCGCTGGTATATGGTGGATGTGCAGTACCAGCGCAAGCTGCGGCGCGTCATCACGCTCAGTGAATTGAAGGGCTACAAAGCGCTGCAAGACTGCCCGCTGGTGCGCAAGGGCAACCGCCTGTCGATCATGCCTATCAGCAAGCCGCAATGGGATTTTGTGCTGGGACTGGAAGACAAACCGGTCTGAGCGTGATGGTCCGTTTTGTTGGGCTTCGCTGCTTTGTTGGGCTGAGCGCAGCGAAGCCCAACAAACATCAGCCGCCGAGGAACAACCCATAGGCGGGGTTGTCGCGCTCCTCGAAGTAGATATAACCGAGCTCGTCCAGAAGACTCCTGAAGCGTTTGCGGTCCTCGTCCGGCACCTGTACCCCGACCAGCACGCGGCCGTAGGCCGCACCGTGGTTCCGGTAATGGAACAGGCTGATATTCCAGCCCTTGCCCATGCTGGAGAGGAACTTGAGCAGCGCGCCGGGGCGCTCCGGAAATTCGAAGCGGTACAGCACTTCGTGCTGGATACCCCTGGCATGACCGCCGACCATGAAACGGATATGCGTCTTGGCCATTTCGTTATCGGTCATGTCGACGACCGGGTAGCCCTCGCCGCGCAGCGTTTCTATCAGCTCCAGGCGTTCCTCGTCACCGCCAGACAACTGCACGCCGGCGAATACCTGGGCGTCAGCGTCATCCGCGTAACGGTAGTTGAACTCGGTGATCCCGCGCCTGCCCAGGGTCTTGCAGAAGTGCAGAAAGCTGCCTGGGCGTTCCGGAATCGTCACCGCCAGCAGCGCTTCGCGCCGCTCGCCCAGCTCGGCACGCTCGGCGACGTAACGCAGGCGGTCGAAATTGATATTCGCGCCGCTGTTGATCGCCACCAGCGTCTCGCCCTCGACGCCGCTGCGCTCGACGTACTTCTTGATGGCCGCCACCGCCAGCGCGCCGGCGGGTTCCACCATCGCGCGGGTATCGTCGAAAATATCCTTGGTCGCCGCGCAGACCTCGTCAGTACTGACCAGAATCACCTCATCGACGTACTGGCGCGCCAGCCGATAGGTCTCCTTGCCGACCTGTCTAACGGCCACACCGTCGACAAAGATGCCGACCTGGTCGAGCACCACGCGGCGCTTGCGCTTCAGGGCTTCATACATACTGGGCGCATCGTCCGGCTCCACGCCGATGACACGAATCTCCGGGCGCAGGGCCTTGATATAGGTCGCGATACCCGCGATAAGTCCGCCGCCGCCGACGGGCACAAACACCGCGTCCAGCGGGTCACGGTGCTGATGCAGCAGCTCCATTGCAATGGTGCCCTGCCCCGCTATCACATCCGGGTCATCATAAGGGTGGATGAAAACCATTCCGCGTTCCTCGGCCAGCGCCAGGGCGTGCGCACACGCTTCGTCGTAGGTATCGCCGTAAAGTAGCGTCTTGCCCCCCAGCGCCTGGACCGCGCTCACCTTGATGCCCGGGGTGGTCCGGGGCATGACGATGAGCGATTTGAGTTTGCGGTGTCTCGCCGCCAGCGCCACGCCCTGGGCGTGATTGCCGGCGGACGCGGCGATAATACCGTTGGCGCACTCGGCTTCGCTGAGGCCGGAAATCTTGTTATAGGCGCCGCGCAGCTTGAAGGAAAATACCGGCTGCAGATCTTCGCGTTTCAGCCAGACATGGTTATTAAGACGTCGCGACAGGTTCGGCGCATAGTCCAGCGGCGACTTGACGGCAACGTCGTAGACACGGGAATTCAGGATTTTTTTCAGATAATTATCGGCCATCGGCAGATCATACAGGCAGCATCGGGGTGGGAGTCAACGGGCAATCGGCTTAGGTTAAGTACGCCCACCCGTGGATTACCACCGTAGGTTGGGTTGAGCGTAGCGAAGCCCAACGGAAACCTGCCAGGAACGGCCCTGCGATCCAGAGGCGGTACAGGTGTGGTAGTTGGACTGTAACAGGCGCTCCGTAGGCCGGGGTTAGGCCGGGTACAACCTCGACGGCTTAGGGTGCAAGCACATGCACCGTCGAGGTTGTACCCGGCCTAACCCCTGGGGTGGCGTAACTCTTCACGGAGAAATTCCCTGGCACCGTATCCGTTGGGTTCGGGGGTGGGCGTGCCTCGACAGCGCAGGTGCTCGCACCCTAAGCAGTCGAGGCACTGCCACACCTCAACCCCGCCGCCGCCAAAAACATCAGCCCAAAAAATCGACGCGCACCCGAAAAAATCCTATGATCCCCTAAATTTGCCGCAGGAGAACAAAATGAACCAGGATGAATTAAAAAAACAGGTGGCCGAAGCGGCCATCGAGTATGTCGAAACGGGCACCGTTATCGGTGTCGGCACCGGCTCGACGGCGAACTATTTCATTGACGCCCTCGCCAGGATCAAGGGGCGGATCGAAGGCACAGTCGCCAGTTCGGTCGCCAGCGCCGATCGACTGAAAAGCCACGGCATCGCGGTGATGGACCTCAACCAGGCCGGGCAGTTGTCGGTGTATGTCGACGGCGCCGACGAAGTCGACGACTACCTGCACCTGATTAAGGGTGGCGGGGGCGCGCTGACGCGCGAGAAGATCGTCGCCGGGGCCAGCGACAAGTTTGTCTGCATTTGCGACGAGAGCAAACTGGTCAAGGTGCTGGGCACTTTCCCGCTGCCCATCGAGGTCATTCCCATGGCCCAGAGCTATGTCGCCCGCGAACTGGTCAAGTTCGGCGGCCGCCCGGAACTGCGCCAGGGTTTTACCACTGACAACGGCAACATCATCCTCGACGTCAGGGATCTGGAAATCCTCGAGCCCGGCAAGCTGGAAAGCGAACTCAATAATATTCCCGGTATCGTCACCGTGGGGATCTTCGCCAACCGCCCGGCAGACGTGTTGCTGCTCGGCACCGGCAAGGGTGTGGAAACCCGCAGCGCGCCATAAATCATCGTCGCTGCTACAGACTCGGGCGGCCGGCGGCTAACAACCAACCGTAGGTTGGGCTGAGCACAGCGAAGCCCAACGTTACCGATCTGGACAAGGCAGCTCGGGCTTCCCAAGCTCGGCCTGACGTGAATTCGGCGGGCCGCGCCGGGGAATGTTGGGCTTCACTGCGTTCAGCCCAACCTACGATTATTTTTGGGGCTTCAGGCGGGCGATGGCGCGGTGGCCGATGTCGCGGCGATAATAAGCCTTGTCCCAACTGATCTTGTCCACGGCGGCGTAGGCGCGCCGCTGGGCCGCCGCGACATCCTCGCCGAGCGCACAGACACACAGGACGCGCCCGCCGCTGGTGACAACCGCACCGTCGCTGAACTGCGTGCCGGCATGGAACACCTTCACGCCCTCGCCCTGCACGGCATCCAGGCCGCGGATAATATCGCCCTTGTGATAGCTGTCCGGGTAGCCGCCCGCGGCCATCACCACACCCAGGCTGGCGCGCGCGTCCCAGTCGACACCGACCTGGTCCAGGCGCCGGTCCACTGCCGCCTCGCACAGTGCAACCAGGTCAGAACGCAGGCGCAGCATAATGGGCTGGGTTTCCGGGTCGCCGAAACGCACATTATATTCCAGCACCTTCGGCACACCCTGCGGGTCGATCATAATGCCGGCGTAGAGAAAGCCGGTGTAGGGCCTGCCGTCGGCCGCCATGCCGCGCACGGTCGGCTCGATGACCTCCTGCATGATGCGCCGGTGCATGGCCGCATCGACCACCGGCGCGGGCGAATAGGCACCCATACCGCCGGTGTTCGGGCCGGTATCGCCATCGTCGCGCGCCTTGTGGTCCTGCGAGGTTGCCAGCGGCAGGACGTGTTCGCCGTCTACCATAACGATAAAACTGGCTTCCTCGCCCCGCAGGAACTCCTCGATGACCACGCGGTGACCGGCTTCGCCAAAGGCGTTCCCGGCCAGCATGTCGCGACAGGCGTCGATGGCCTGCTGTTCGGTCTGCGCGAGAATAACGCCCTTGCCCGCTGCCAGGCCGTCGGCCTTGACGACAATCGGCGCGCCCTGTTTCCGGATATAGGCGATGGCGGCATCGAGGTCGGTGAAATTGCCGTAGGCCGCGGTGGGAATCCCGTGCCGGGCGAGGAAATCCTTGGTGAAGGCCTTGGAACCCTCCAGCTCAGCCGCCGCCCGGCTGGGCCCGAAGATGCGCAAGCCCGCACCCTGAAACCGATCGACCACGCCCAGCACCAGCGGCGCCTCGGGTCCGACGATGGTCAGATCGACCGACTCAGCCTGCGCGAACGCCAGCAGGCCGTCGACGTCCTCGGCACTGACGGCACTATTCTCCACCCGCTCTTCCGCCGCCGTGCCGGCGTTGCCGGGGGCTACGAAGACCTTTTCCACGTGGGCGGACTGGGCCGCCTTCCAGGCCAGGGCGTGTTCGCGGCCACCGCCGCCGATGATTAAGATTTTCATGGTGATCGCTCTCTTCACGACCGAGGCGCGCAGCGGCGCACAGCCGGAAATGACTTATCGATTCTTGCACCAATACCGAACATCCATGCGCAGACCGCTCTGAACACAGATGGGTCCGAGCGCAGGTTGCGCTGAGCGTAGGTTGCGCTGATCGCAGCGAAGCCCAACAATCGTTCGACCCAACAACCACCCGGCGCGGTAACGGCCACCCCAATGTTGGGCTTCGCTGCGCTCAGCCGAACCTACGGCGGAACGATTTACGCACCGCGGTTGCATGCTGACCTTTCTGCGCCTGGGCTCAATGCCGGAAATGGCGCATGCCGGTGAACACCATGGCCATGCCGTGCTCGTTGGCAGCGGCAATGGTTTCCTCGTCGCGCATGGACCCGCCCGGCTGTATCACCGCGCTGATACCGGCCTGTGCAGCCTGGTCGATACCGTCGCGAAACGGGAAGAACGCATCCGAGGCCATCACCGAACCCTTGACTTGCAGCCCGGCCTGCTCGGCCTTGATGCCCGCAATGCGCGCACTGTTGACGCGGCTCATCTGACCGGCTCCGACGCCGATGGTCATGTTATTGCTCGCATAAACAATAGCGTTGGACTTGACGAACTTGGCCACACGCCAGGCGAACAGCAGGTCTTTCATTTCAGCGTCATCCGGTGCGCGTTCGGTAACCACCCTGGATTCGTTCAGCAGCACCAGATCGGCGTCCTGCACAAGCAGCCCACCGTTAACCCGCTTGAAGTCGAGGCGGGCGGCCGCCGTTTGCGGCCAGTCACCGCAGGCCAGCACGCGCACATTTTTCTTTTCCGCCAGCAGCGGCAGCGCAGCGTCGCTGATCTGTGGCGCAACAATCACTTCGACGAACTGGCGCGCGACAATCGCCGCAGCGGTTTCCGCGTCCAACGCCCGGTTGAAGGCAATAATGCCGCCGAAGGCGGATTCGGGATCGGTGCTGTAGGCCCGGTCGTAGGCCTCCAGCAGACTGGCGCCCACGGCCACGCCACAGGGGTTGGCGTGCTTGACGATGACGCAGGTGGGCGCATCGCTGAACTGCTTGACGCACTCCAGCGCCGCATCGGTGTCGGCAACATTGTTGTAAGAAAGTTCCTTGCCCTGCAACTGGCGGGCAGTCGACACCGAGGCTTCACCGCCCGCGTGCTCGATATAGAACGCCGCATTCTGGTGCGGGTTCTCGCCGTAGCGCATGCTCTGGACCTTCCTGTATTGCAGGCTGAGGGTCTGCGGAAAGGCCTGTTTTTCACCCGTTTCGCCAAGCAGGCCGAGGTAGTTGGCAATAGCGCCATCGTACCGGGCGGTATGTTCGAAGGTCTTCACCGCCAGGCGGAAACGCGTCGCATCGCTGACCGCCCCCTGGTTGTCGGCCATTTCCGCCAGCACCCCGGGATAGTCGCCGCTGTCGACAATGACGGTAACAGCCGCATGATTCTTGGCCGCCGCGCGGATCAACGTCGGCCCGCCGATATCGATGTTCTCAATGGCGGTGGCGAGGTCGCAGTCCGGATCAGCCACGGTTTGTTCGAAGGGATAGAGGTTGACGACCACCATGTCGATAGGAGGAATCGCGTGCTGCTGCATCACCGCCTCATCGGTGCCGCGCCGCCCGAGAATGCCACCGTGGATTTTCGGGTGCAGAGTTTTCACCCGGCCGGCCATCATTTCGGGGAAACCGGTGTAATCGGAGACTTCGGTGACCGGTATCCCGTTGTCCGCCAGCAGCCTGGCAGTACCGCCTGTAGAAAGGATCTCCACGCCGCGGGCGTGTAACTGCCGGGCGAACGCCTCGATACCCGTCTTGTCGGAAACGCTGATCAGCGCACGTTCAATAGCTGGCATTATAACTACCTGAAAAGTTGATACCTAACGTCGGCGGAGTCCGCAGGTTGGGCTGAGGGTCAGTACGCAGGTTGGGCTTCGCTGACGCTCAGCCCAACCTGCGGTGCTCAGCCGAGCCTGCGGCGACGTGTTGGGCTTCGCTGGCGCTCAGCCCAATCTACGGTGCCAAGCCCACGCTACGGTGCTCAGCCCAACCTGCGGCGAACCGGAAATTTAAAGCAGACCGTAAAGTTTCAGCTTCTTGCGTAACGTACTGCGGTTAATCCCCAGCATGTCGGCGGCCCTGGTCTGGTTGCTGCGGGTATGCCGCATGATGCTTTCCAGCATGGCCTGCTCGACCTGTCCGATGACCATATCGTAAACACCATCGACATCATGGCCGTCGAGATCCCGGAAGTACCGCTCCAGTGCAGACTGAACACTGGCACGCAGCGGCTGCTTGCGGCGTTCGGTGTGAGTCAGCTGGCTGACCGTAGTCGGCTGAGTGCTTTGCATGGCAACGGCACTCATGCGGCCATTTCCGAACGGACACACAGTTCGTCAAAAAACGCCTGTGTCATGGAGAGTTGCTCTGTAACGCTGCCAACCTGATTGACGCGCCGGCGAAACTCGGCGCCGTTGCGCTGGCCCTTGCTGTACCAGCCAATATGCTTGCGGGCAATACGTACGCCCGTGTATTCACCGTAAAATTCATAAAGATTTTTCAGATGGTTAATCATGATGGTGCGAATCTCCTTCGCCCCGGGCTCCGGCAACAACTGCCCCGTGGACATGTAATGTTCAAGTTCTCGGAAAATCCAGGGTCGTCCTTGTGCGGCACGTCCGATCATCACGGCATCGGCGCCCGTCTGCTCCAGTACCTGTCGGGCTTTCTCGGCACTGGTGATATCGCCGTTGGCAATCACCGGTATCGATACAGCCTGTTTCACGTTGCGAATTGTCTGGTATTCGGCCTCGCCGCTATAGCCGCAGGCGCGGGTGCGCCCGTGAATGGCCAACGCCTGTATGCCCGCCTGTTCGGCGATCTGCGCCACGGAGAGTGCATTACGGTTCGCGGGGTCCCACCCCGTGCGAAGCTTCAAAGTCACAGGCACATCGACAGCCGTAACGACCGCCTCGAGGATCTGCCTGACCAGACTTTCATTCTGCAACAATGCGGACCCCGCCATGACATTACAGACTTTTTTGGCCGGGCAACCCATATTGATGTCGATGATCTGGGCGCCGCGTTCAACATTGAAACGCGCCGCTTCGGCCATCATTTTGGGGTCTGCGCCGGCAATCTGCACGGAACGGGGTTCAACCTCGCCGTCGTGATTCATACGCCGCAGGGTTTGCTTGCTGCCCCACAGCGCCGAGTTACAGGACACCATCTCGGATACAGCGAGCCCGGCGCCCAGTGATTTACACAGTTGTCGAAATGGCCGGTCAGTTACGCCCGCCATCGGTGCCAACACCAATTGGTTACGCAACTTGTATGGCCCAATCCGCATGCTGCGCAAAAAGTTCCTCGGTTAATTACGAACGGAAAGGGGGCTAATCATACGCCCAGTTTACGCCGAGGAAAAGCACTACAGGAAAATTCTTTTGGGTGTCGCGTTGAGCACGCAAAGCGCTTTATTTATAGCGTTAAACGCACGTCAAGACTTGACGAGCGAAACAATGAAATATTTTCCCGCGCCATGCATCTACATGAAATCGAACTGGTACGACACGGCACGTTCGCCGGGATCAACCACTTCCAGCATCACCAGCGTTTGTTCGCCGGGCGCCATGCCGCGCGCCGGATTCTTGTCGTGCAGATATTCCTCCGGCATGAAGCGCCTCACCGCAACCGGCGTACCGGATGTATCGGAAAACGAAATCTGCAACACCGGGTAAGCCTGCGGGTAGCTTGCTCGATTGATGAACGCCGCGCTGACCAGCAAGGCATCGGCGACGTTAGGGTGATCACGTACTTCGCGCTCGACCATCTCCACCTGGGTCAGATCGTGCCGCAGCGGCAGATCACAGCTCACAGGTTTGCACAGCCACTCGAGCGCCGGGCGCAGTGCGGTGATCTGCGCAAGGCGATTGCGGTCCCACCAGGCATATTGCGCGACCAGCACCAGCGTCAGCAACAGCGCGGCCGCCACCCCGCCCCAACTGGTCCGCGGCTCGTGAAACGACTCGTCATGAAACAGCATCGTTTCTGACAGATCGTAAACCTGTTCCTCTTCCGCCTGCGAGCGAACGAATTCACCGGCAACCGGCTGCGCGTAGAAATCCATACCGGCCGACAGACCAACCGGTTCGACAGCAGCCTCGCCGGTATCCGGCACCGGCGGCGCGGTCTCTGCAACACCCGCTTCGACCGCGGGCTCACCAGTGGCGCCGGACACCTGGTCCAGCGCGCGATCCACCAGGTCATCGATTTCGCGCGCCAGATCCTGGTGCAGTGGCCGCTCGAACGCGAGCGCCTGGTGCGGATCGGCGAATACCGCATGCGTCGCGTTAAACAGGGTGTGGCACTGGCCACAGCGCACATGGCCGTCGGCGAGGCGCAGCTGATCGGCCGAAACAGCGTAAAGCGATTTGCAGGAAGGGCAGGCTACGTACATGGATTCCCTGAAAAATGTTTTCCCTGGCGCGGTATTGTATGCGTCAACGGCCCGCTGTTCGACAACTTAATGCTGGCGCAGACCGGGCCGAGATCACGAACACCACGTAGGTTGGGCTGAGCGCAGCGAAGCCCAACAACCAACGCGCAACCCGGCTCGAATCTGTTGGGCTTCGTGCCTCAGCCCAACCTACCCTTCTCGCCCAACCTACCTTCCCCGCCCGACATCGCTTTGCGGTTCAACCTGCGTCCGCACCGCCTGAAGGCGCACCCAGCCGTCCTGTTCGGCGCTGGGCGAAAAACGGAACCAGGGCTCATAGGCCTGCTGCACACCAGCGGCCTGTTCCGACAGGATCCCCGACAATACCAGTTGACCGCCCGGGTCCAGCAGGCCGGCGAGGCGCGGCGCAAGTTCGATCAGGGGGTTGGCGAGAATGTTGGCCAGCAACAGGTCAAAACGCTGCGCCGGCAATGCGTCCGGCAGGCCGGTCAGCAACCTCCCGGCAACCTGGTTGCGAGCGGCGTTCTCCCGGCTTGACCATAACGCCTGCTCATCGATGTCGACCGCCCAGACGGAGGCCGCACCCAGCTTGAGCGCCGCAATCGCCAGGATGCCGGACCCGCAGCCGAAGTCCAGCACCTGCCGGTCAACCGGCGGGTGGCCGTCAAGCCACGCCAGGCACAGCGCGGTCGTCGGGTGGGTGCCGGTGCCGAATGCCAGCCCGGGGTCCAGATCGATCAGCACCTGGCCGGGCTCGACGGGCGGGCGTTGTCCCGCGGGGCAGATCCACAGGTGCTCGCCGAACCGCATAGGCTGAAAGCGGTCCAGCCAGGCGCGTTCCCAATCCTGGTCCGCCACCGCCTCGGCGACCGTGCGCGCCGCCAGTGCCGCACCGAAACGCCCGGCAAGCGCCTGTTTCAGTGACGTAAGGTCGACGTCGTCGGCAAACAGCCCGGTAACACGGGTGGCTGACCACAGCGGCGTGGTGCCGGGATCGGGTTCGAACAGGGGCTGGTCAGCGGCATCGACCAGGGTGACCGACAATGCGCCGTGCGTTTCAAAGAAAGCCGACAGCGCATCCGGATCGACATCACCCGCATCAACCGCCAGTTGCTGCCACGTCATACCGTCTAACCCATGGGACCGGAAACCCGCTCATGAACCCCTGAAGCCCAACAGCAAGCCTCCACCGGTCGCCGGGGTTGTTGGGCTTCGCTGCGCTCAGCCCAACCTACGGGCGCTTGTCGGCTCACAGGCCGAGCTTCTTTTCCAGGTAGTGAATATCGGTGCCGCCGGCGGCGAAAGCCGCATCGCTGCAAATGTCCTGGTGCAGGGCGATATTGGTCTTGATACCGTCGATGACAATCTCCGACAGCGCCCCGCGCATGCGCGCCAGGGCCGAAGCGCGGTCTTCGCCGTGCGCAATCAGCTTGGCAATCATTGAATCGTAGTAAGGCGGCACCGTATAGCCGTTATAGATATGGGTGTCGACGCGGATACCGGGGCCGCCCGGGGCATGGTACTGGGTAATGGTGCCGGGTGACGGCAGGAAATTCTTGGGATCTTCCGCATTGATACGGCATTCCACCGCGTGCCCCGTCCAGCGGATATCGTCCTGGGTGTAGGTCAGGCCCTCGCCTGCGGCGATCTTCAGCTGCTCCTTGACGATATCGACGCCGGTGACGAGTTCAGTGACCGGGTGCTCCACCTGCACACGGGTATTCATTTCAATGAAATAGAACTCGCCGTCCTGGTAAAGAAACTCGAACGTTCCGGCACCGCGGTAGGTGATCTTGCGGCAGGCCTCGGCACAGCGCTCGCCCATGACCTTACGCTGCTCCAGGCTGATACCCGGGGCGGGCGCCTCCTCCACCACTTTCTGGTGGCGACGCTGCATGGAACAGTCGCGTTCCCCCAGGTGAATGGCATTGCCCTCACCATCGGCCAGCACCTGGAACTCCACGTGGCGCGGCCTTTCGAGGAACTTCTCCATATATACCGTGCCGTCGCCGAACGCCGCCTGGGCCTCCGTGCGGGTCAGCGAAACAGCCGCGCGCAGATGCGCCTCGGAGTGAACCACCCGCATGCCACGGCCACCGCCCCCGGCAGCCGCCTTGATAATGATCGGATAACCGATGTCCCGGGCGAGCCGCAGGTTGGTTTCAGGGTCATCGCCCAGCGGCCCGTCACTGCCCGGTACGCACGGCACACCAGCCTCTTTCATGGCGCGGATCGCGGCCACCTTGTCGCCCATGATGCGGATACTCTCGGCGCGCGGCCCGATGAAAACATAGCCGCTCTTTTCCACCTGTTCGGCAAAATCCGCGTTCTCGGACAGGAAACCATACCCTGGGTGAATGGCCACGGCGTCGGTAACTTCCGCCGCGGCGATCAGCACCGGGATATTCAGGTAGCTGTCGACTGACGACGCAGGCCCGATACACACCGACTCGTCGGCCAGCAGCACGTGCTTGAGGTTACGATCGGCGACCGAATGCACGGCCACCGTCTTGATGCCCATTTCACGGCAGGCGCGCAAAATGCGCAGGGCGATTTCGCCACGGTTGGCGATGACAACTTTATCTAACATAAATCAAGGACATGTGCAGGAGCCGCGCGCGGGCGCTACTCGATGACAAACAGGGGCTGCCCGTATTCGACCGGCTCGGCGTTCTCCACCAGGATCGCGGCAATGGTGCCCGCCTTGTCCGCCTCGATCTGGTTGAGCATTTTCATCGCCTCGATGATGCACAGCGTGTCGCCGGCATTGACCTGGGAGCCGACCTCCACAAAAGCTGAGGTACCCGGCGACGGCGCCCGGTAAAAGGTGCCGACCATGGGAGAGGCCACGGTGTGGCCCGGCGGAATCTCGGGCTGGGCCGGTCCGGCGTCCACGGCAGGTGCCGGCGGCGCCCCAGGGGCGGCCATGGGCACCCCGAACGGCATGCCCATTTGGGCGGGGGTAAACATTTGCGGGGTTGAATTCTGGCGACTGATGCGTACCGATTCCTCGCCCTCGTGAATCTCGATTTCCGCGACGCCGGATTCTTCCAGCAATTCGATGAGTTTCTTGACCTTACGAATGTCCATTGTCGTCCTGCAGGCGTGTGAATGCGCGCGAGTATAGCGCGACTTGCAGAGAAATGTCAGCTAAATGCGCCGAATTTCGCCGAAGGACAGTTCTTATG
>Ga0315540_10000649_pt1 | contig 19741 bp, 15 predicted proteins | sample SalMarSW160110MG_FD_203677 | JGI IMG/M metagenome (GOLD analysis project Ga0315540, IMG submission 203677) | Salt marsh sediment microbial communities from the Plum Island Ecosystem LTER, Massachusetts, United States - Salt Marsh Sediment SW1601-10 ...
GCGTGGCACCCATCGGTGACCTCGACCGGCACCCCGGTGCAGGTCTGCCCGTCGATGGCGCAGCCCTGGTCGGTCATCTGGCCTGAGCTGCGCCACCTCGACTGACCGCTTCGCCGCGGACGGAGGTTCGGACGATTCGGGCCTGTGCGAGCCCCCCGGTGACACGTATGCTCCGCGCGGCGGAGGGCGCTCCGGATCGAGCCGGGGAGGGGCTCCCGGGGAGGGAGGACGGCGCCGTGGGTGGTACGAAGACCGGGGACGCGGCCACGTCGGGCCCGGACGATCCCCGACCCGACCCGGCGGAGGGCGGGCGACCAACCGAGCTCCTCCCGTTCTCGCACCTGATCCGGATCTCGCTGTACTGGCTGGGCCTGACCGCGATCGACGCCGCGGTGAGCCAGTTCGTCGCGTTCCGCCTCGCCTACAGCGACATCAGCGGGCCGATCCCGCTCGGGCTTGCGACGACGCTGCTGACCATCGGCGGCGCTGCGGTGGGGATCCTGATCCAGCCCACGATGGGTTCGATGAGCGACTACGCGGTGACGCGATGGGGTCGCCGCAAGCCGTTCATCGTGTTCGGCTCGCTGTTCGACGTCGTGTTCCTGGTGGGGATCGCGAACGGCAACACCCTGCTCGCGCTGGGCGCGTTCGTGATGCTGCTCCAGCTCTCGACGAACATCGCCCGCGGGCCGTTCCAGGGTTACGTGCCGGACCTCGTCGCGGAGCCGCAGGTTGGTACGGCCAGCGCACTGGTCGGGATGATGCAGATCCTGGGCAACGTCAGCGGCCTCGTGCTGGCCAACCTGGCCGCGGTCCTCGACAATCTCCCCGTCGCCCTGTTCGCCGTCGCGATCGTGGAGCTGGTGACGATGGTGAGCGTCGTGCTCCGGGTGGGGCAGGGCCTTCCACCCAAGTCACGGAATGGTCGGCCGTGGATGGCGATCGCCGCGGAGACCTGGGGCACCGACATCCTCAGGGAACGCTCCTACCTGTGGCTCGTCGCATCGCGTCTGTTCTTCCTGATGGCGGGCGGGGTCCTGTTCGCCTACGCGACGGTGTACATGCGCGACGTCTTCCGCATGTCGCAGGGAGAGGCGGGCATCACGAACCTCATCCTCATCGTCGCGGTCGTGGCCGGCAACGTGGTGACGATCGTCCCGGCAGCGCGTCTGTCGGACCGGATCGGCCGCAAGCCGATCATCTACGGCGCGTGTGCGTTCGGGGCGCTCGGGGCCGGGATCGCGGCGATGGCGCCGGCCGTGCCGGTCGCGATCGCGGGTGGCACGCTGTTCGGCGCGGCGAACGGCACGTTCCTGGCCGTGGACTGGGCGCTGATGACCGACATCATCCCGCGGGCGTCGGCCGGGCGGTACATGGGCCTCAGCAACGTGGCCACCGGCTCGTCACCGCTGTTCGCCGCAGCGATCGGCGGCCTCACCCGCGACTTCGTGGCCGGGCGTTCGACCGACGAGCTGGGTGCGCGGGCCGCATTCCTGATCGCCGTCGGCCTGTTCGCGATCGGGGCGGTCCTCCTGCGCCCGGTCGTCGAGCCACGGCGACCTACGACACCCCGGCTGGAGCCCGGTCTCGCGCCCGCCTGACGTCAATCGCCGATCTCGGCCGCACCGTGGATGATCGCAGCGCCGGGACCGGGAGCCGGACCGTCGTCCAGGCCCACGAACCGCCGGATCGCCGCAACCAGCGCGTTCCGCGTCTGGCTCAGCGTGAATCGTGGCTCGGCCCGGAGGCCCGCGGTCCAGGTCCGCAGGCGGCCGAGCTGGTACCGGCTCGCGTCCCGCCACGACGCCGCGCGAAGGAACGCGAACGGGTCCGCTCGCCGCCACCACCAGGGCACGGCCGCCCACACGAAGACCAGGTAGTCGGCCCGGATCGGCCGCTGGCCGTAGCCGAACAGCGTCTGGAGCTGGATGATCGTCAGCGGGAGCATCGCCAGCGACAGCAGGCCCGACAGGGCGAGAAACACCATCCCCCAACCTCTGGCGCGCGGTGGAAGGACCAGCCAGACGGGTGCTGGCACCCACTTCATCCAGCTGGCGAGCCCCCAGATCAGGCCGCCGGCACGGCCGTCGATGAATTGCGCCCCGAACAGGGCCAGCGCCAGGAGCAGGTCGATGTTGCCGGTGTCGAGGTTGGCCGCGATCGGGAACGCGAGGATCGAGACCAGGATCGCGGTGGGCAGCGGCCGCCGCGCATAGGCCCACCGGATCGACCACAGCAGCAGCAGGATGGTCGTCCCGCGCCAGGCGAACCAGGCCACCTCCCACGGCAGCATGGCCCACGGGGCGAACAGCGGCAGCATCCAGGGGGAGTAGACGTAGGGCAGGAACGGGCCGGTGGGGTGATACGGGTTGCCGCCCTCGATCCAGATCCGGACCGCCGCCCAGTACGCCTGCGCGTCGGCGCCCGCGTTGTCCCCGCGAGCGGCCATGCCGGCAATGGCCAGGGCGAACACGATGATCAGGAGGGTCATCGCGAGGATCCGCCGCGGAGAGCGCAGCCGCGTGGCCTCGCGCCGGAGCGCACGCCGGATCACTCCGGCCCGCCGCGCGGGTCGCCGCAGGATCGTGGCAGTGGTGCTCATCCGCAGCATTCTCGCGCGTCGTCGCCCATCCCGGGTCCCCGGTCCGACGCGACCCGGCCCGGTCCGCTCCATATGCGCTGCTAGACTCCGCCCACCATGGCGCACGGGACCGTCATCCTGATCGGCGGCGCCGAGGACAAGGTCCGGGACCGGGTCATCCTCGGCAGGTTCGTCGCGCTTGCCGGCGGGGCTGACGCGCGGATCGTGGTGATCAGCACCGCCTCGTCGCTCGGGGCCGAGGCCGGCGAGCGGTATCGGGCGGTGTTCACGGAGCTCGGTGCGGCGTCGGTGCGACCGATCCACGCGGTGACGCGGACCCAGGCCAACGACGAGCATGCGGCGCGCGTCGTCCGCGAGACAACGGGCGTGTTCCTGACCGGCGGCAACCAGCTGCGCCTTTCCTCGACCATCGGGCGCACCCGCCTGGCGGATGCGATCACGGATCAGTTCGAGGCAGGTGCGGTGGTGGCCGGGACGTCGGCGGGGGCGAGCGCGGTCTCCTCGCACATGATCGCGTTCGGTGCGTCAGGAGCCACGCCCAAGCACCGGATGGCCCAGATCGCGGCCGGCCTCGGGCTGCTGCCGGGCGTGATCGTCGATCAGCACTTCCAGCAGCGGAACCGGCTGGGCCGGCTGCTCAGCCTGATCGCCCAGAACCCGGGCCTGCTGGGTCTCGGCGTGGACGAGGACACCGCGGGCGTGGTCGGACCGGACCAGGTGATGGAGGTGATCGGGCGCGGGTCGATCACGGTGGTGGACGGGGCCGCGTCGGAGACCGATGCCTGGGAGATCCGGGGTCACCGACCGCTGATGATCAGCGGCGTGGTGCTGCACTCGCTGCCCGCCGGCTACCGGTTCGATCTGCGCCGGCGGGTACGGATCGCGACCCCGATGCTGCACACGATCCAGGGCGGTGAGGTGGCCTCGAGCTGACCGGGCCGGCGCCGCCGATCGCCTCCGCGCCCAGCCAACGCGCCGCCCACCGTCAAGACGCGCCACCCGCTGTTTCTGTCATCCAGTCCAGGCATGACTGTGCGTCACCCAGCCGCGAAGCGTCGGACCGCTCGAGGCGGCGTCGGGGCCGGCGTACCGCCCGGCTGGTGACCACCTGTCAGCAGCGCCGGTCTGTCCGGCGGACCGCGAACCCGTCCGGCGTGTCGGCCAGTCGTTCTGTGGCTATCTGACGGAAACGGCGAGGCCAGGGACCGCCGACGAGCGAGTAGCTGACGCAGGCATCCGAGCCGACACGGACCCACACGATCGTGTCGCACGGACCGGCGGCGGACGAGGTGCACGGTCCCGATGGGGATCGGCGCCGCCAACCGCGGCCGCGCCGGGCGCACGACTCGGCCCACGCTCGGGGGTCCGGCTCGTACACTGCACGTTCCACACACGAGGAGGGACGACGTGGCCCAGGCGGAACGGGCGCCCCGGACGCGAGCGCGGAACACGCCCGGGGTCGCGAGGACGGGCGCCAGGACGTCGACCCGGCGCCGCACGGCAGACCGCCCGGGCGGCAAGCGTCCGGAGCCTACGCTGCGGATCGTCGAGACCCGCGTGCTGCGCGGCCCCAACTACTGGGCGCGCGAGCCGGTCATCCGCCAGGTCGTGGATCTCGGCGTGCTCGAGGAGTTCCCGTCGAGCAGGATCCCGGGCTTCGTCGACGCCCTGGTCGAGATGCTGCCGACCCTCGAGGACCACGCCTGCTCGCTGGGCCGGCGAGGCGGGTTCGTCACCAGGCTGCGCGACGGGACGTGGGTGGGGCACGTGGCGGAGCACATCGCGCTCGAGTTCCAGAACCTCGCCGGCACCGACGTGCGCCACGGCAAGACGCGGGGGACCGGCGAGTACGGGCGCTACAACGTCATCTTCGAGTACCGCGAGGAGCAGGTGGGGATCGCCGCCGGCAAGATGGCCGTCGGGCTGGTCAACCACCTGGTCGCACCCAACGATCCCGCGTTCGCGTTCAACCTCGGCGAGGAGCTCGAGAACCTGATCCGGCTCGCCGAGCGCCTCGCGTTCGGGCCATCGACCCAGGCCCTGCTGGACGAGGCCGCCGGCCGCGACATCCCATTCATCCGCCTCGATCGGTACAGCCTGGTCCAGCTCGGCCAGGGGGTCCATCAGCAGCGGATCCGGGCGACGATGACGAGCCGTACCAGCGGCATCGCGGTCGACATCGCCTCGGACAAGAAGCTGACCAACCGGCTGCTCGACTCGGCCGGGCTGCCGGTTCCCCGATCGGAGGTCGTCGAGACCGAGGAGGCGGCAGTCGAAGTCGCGAACCGCCTCGGCTACCCGTGCGTGCTCAAGCCACTCGACGGCAACCACGGCCGCGGCGTCGCGCTCGACCTCCACGACGAGGCCGCCGTCGTGGCCGCATTTCCCGCGGCGCTCCGCGAGAGCCGGTCGCGTGACGTCATCGTGGAGAGCTACATCACCGGCCGGGACTACCGGTGCCTGGTCATCGGCGGCAAGCTCGCCGCGGTCGCCGAGCGAGTTCCGGCCAGCGTGACGGGCGACGGGGAGCACACGATCCGCGACCTCGTCGAGCTCACCAACGCTGACCCTCGGCGGGGCATCGGTCACGAGAAGGTGCTGACCAGGATCCGCCTCGACGAGAACGCCGACGCCGTCCTCGAGGGCCAGGGCTACACGCTCGACAGCGTCCCCGACGACGGGGTCCTCGTGAAGCTCGCGCTGACCGGCAACCTGAGCACCGGCGGCACCTCGATCGACCGGACGACCGAAGCCCATCCCGACAACATCGAGATCGCCGAGACGGCGGCTCGCGTCGTCGGCCTCGACATCGCCGGCATCGACTTCATCTGCCCCGACATCGAGGAGCCGGTGCGCGAGACGGGTGGCGGCATCGTCGAGGTCAATGCGGCGCCCGGGTTCCGGATGCACACCCATCCCACCGAAGGTGAGCCGCAGTACGTCGCCAAGCCCGTCATCGATCTGCTGTTCCCGCCGGGATCACCGGCGCGGATCCCGATCGTCGCGGTCACCGGCACCAACGGCAAGACCACGACCGTGCGCATGGTCGCCCACATCCTCAAGCTGATGGGTCGGCGCGTGGGCATGACCTCGACCGACGGCATCGTGATCGACGGGCGGCTGATGAAGCGCGGCGACATGTCGGGGCCGCGATCGGCCCAGATGGTGCTCCAGAACCCGACCGTGGACACCGCGGTGTTCGAGGTCGCCCGCGGTGGCATCCTGCGCGAGGGCCTGGGCTACGACCGTAACGACGTGGCGGTGGTCACCAACGTCACCGGCGATCACCTGGGCCTGGGCGGCATCGACACCATCGGCCAGCTGGCCAACGTCAAGGGCGTCCTGGTTGAGGCGGTCCCGAGGTCGGGGACGGCCGTGCTCAACGCAGACGACCCGCTTGTCCATCGGATGGCGCGCCACTGCGCGGGGCAGGTCGTCCTGTTCTCGATGTCGAAGACCAAGGGTGAGGACGGCTTCGATCGCGTGGACGGTCACACGTCGAGGGGAAACCCCGCGTTCTGCCTCGAGGACACGCCCGAGGGCGAGCTGATGGTGCTCAAGCACGGTCCGCGCAAGATGCCGGTCCTGTACACGCACCTCATGCCCGGCACCTTCGGAGGGCGGGCACGGATGAACGTGGCGAACTCCCTGGCCGCGGCGGCCGCCGCCTGGGCGGCGGGCGCCCACCTGCACGACATCCGCCAGGGCCTGCGAACGTTCACGACCTCGTTCTTCCAGGCGCCGGGACGGCTCAATCTGGTGGAGGTGGCGGGGGCGCGCCTCATCATCGACTACTGCCACAACGTGGACGGGATGCGCCAGCTGGCCGACTTCGTGAACCGGATGATGGTCGAGCCGCAGGCCAGTCTCGGCCGGCGCGGTGCCGGTGGCCGGGTCGACGCCCCGTTCCCTCCCCGGCGGACCGGTCGCGCGATCGGCGTGATCGGGATCCCAGGTGACCGCCGTGATGAGGACCAGCGCGAGTACGGCACGCTCGCGGCGAGCGCGTTCGACGACGTGATCATTCGAGAGGACCGGAACCTCCGCGGTCGCGAGCCCGGCGTCGCGGCGGGCAACGTGGCCCAGGGGATTCGCGCGGTCAAGGGTGACGGCGGGACGCAGACCACGCGGGTGGAGAAGATCCTCGACGAGGCGGCGGCGGTTCGGGCCGCGCTGCGTCGGGCCGCGCCCGGCGACCTCGTGGTGGTCTGCGCCGACGACGCTGTGGGCGTGTACCGGGAGGCGATGGCGCTGGTCGGCCGGACGGCCGGGGCAACGGCGTTTGCCGACCCGGGTGAGCTCGAGGCGCCGCTTGGCTAGCCTCGGCCGTCCGGCGCCATCGGGTGTCCGCGTGCCAGACGGCTCGACATGGCGGCGCGTCGACAGGGTTGTCTGGTGACCGCCGGCGCGTCATGCTTGCGCGCACCGTCGGGGAGGGCCGGAGATTCAGACCGAGCGGACCGTGGCTCGTCGGATCGGGTTCATGGTGGTGGCGCTGGCCCTGGCACTTGCGTTCGCGGGCTGTCAGGCGGGGGCCGAGCCAGCATCCGCGACCCGCTCCGTCGCTCCGAGCGCTTCGGCTGACCAACCCGTGACGTCGTTTGGACCCACGATCGGGCCGACGTCGGAACCCGCCGCCACGCCCACCATCGCTCCGACCTCGCCGGCTCCGACCCCGAGCCGGACGGCGTCGCCAACCGTGACACCGATCCCGGCACCCACGATCGCGGTGGTGACCGAGCCACCACCCGCGCCCACCGGGGTCGCGCTCGCCCAGGAGGATGGGCCCGACGCCTCCGGTCTGGTCGTCCGCCAGTACACGATCAGCTGGGAGGCCCCGTTGACCTCGGGCGTCACCATCCGCATCTACGGGGTCACCAGGTGTCTCAACCCACCCACGAGCACGGGCGTGCCGTGCGTGGTCGACGGCATGAAGCTGCCGGCGTCGGCCCGAACGGTCGTGGGCCGTGGTCCCGCTGAGGAGGGGGCCGCGTCGTGGCGCTGGCCAATGGCGGAAGTCGACGGCCCGGTCCTCGCATGGGACGGAGAGCAGTCCTACTACGCGTTCGTGGTGGCTGCGGTCAACGACGCCGGCCGCTCGCCGTTCGTAGTCGTGAGGTCGGCCGTGTCCTGCTCGGACTGCATGAGCTAGCTGCGCTTACCTGACCCCGGAGCTACGGTCTCGGCTCGCGCCCGCCGTCGGCGATCCGCGGGGCAAGCTCGAACAGCCCGGACCTCGCGTCGACCTGGTGCGCGCCCAGGCGCCCCAGCAGCGCAAACACCTCGTCGCGCTCCTGGTGGCAGAACAACACCACGACCCGTGGCGCATCGGCCCGACCGGCGGCGGCAGCCGCCCCTCCAGACCCGGCGAGCTCCGACTCGAGCGCCCGCGTCTCGGACGCATAGACCGGCACGGAGGCGGGGTCCATGCCGGCATCGCGCACGCCAGCCAGGATCTGATCGACGACGTTGGTGCGGTCGCGCCCACGAAGGTAGGCGAGCGTCTCCTTGATCGCGACCCGCTGGGCCTTCGTGGCGGCGATCCAGCCGATGCCGCGCAGAATGTCGTCCGGCCGGTCACCGGCCGTGCCGATGATCGCCGTGATGGGCGCAGTGCGCCCGGCGGCACCGCCGGCGATCGCGCAGGCGACGTCGAGGATGGCTTTCGTGCCGGCTTCGTTGTGAGCGAAGTCCACGATCACCGTCCGGCGGCCAAGCCGGAACAGGTTGAGCCGTCCCGGCGACAGCTCCGCCGATGGCCGGAAGTCCCTCAGGCCGTCGGCGACCTCGTCGATCGTGGCGCCCATCGCTCGCGCCCCACCGGCGGCAGCGAGCGCGTTCGCGATGTTGTGGCGGGCGAGCCCGCCCAGCGCGACCGGCAGCTCGGCCACCGACACCAGGGTGCGGGCGGCTGGGCCCTCGCATTCGAGGAGGTGGTCGTCGCGCAGCACGTAGGCCCGGCCGCCCCCTGCGAGGTGGCGCGCGAGGACCGGGCCGTCGGGTTGCAGCGAGAACAGGGCGACCCGCGCTCGGATGCGGCGCGCGACCGCGGCGACCAGCGGATCGTCCGCGTTGAGGATGGCCCAGCCGTCGCGCCTGGTCACCCGGCAGGTGGTGGCCTTCACCTCGGCGAGCTCCGCCAGCGTGTGGATCCCCTGGAGATCGAGGTGATCCGACGAGACGTTGGTGAACACGCTCGCCTCGTTCGATTCGTAGCCCATCCCGCGCAGGATGAGGCCCCCACGCGCCGTCTCGAGCACGGCGACGTCGAGATCCGTGCGGTGGAGGATGGCTGCCGCCCCACCGGGCCCGGTCCAGTCACCCGGATCGACCAACCGTTCGTCGACGAGGATGCCGTCCGAGGTCGTCGACCCAACGTGTCGCCCGGCATGCAGCAGGATGTGCGTGATCAACCGGGTCACCGTTGACTTGCCGTTGGTACCCGTGATCGAGATCACCGGTGTCGCGCGGGCGTCGTCGCGGATCCACGCCGGTGGCGTGGCAAGCGCCTCGTCGATCCGCGCCTCCCAGCGGTCAACGGCCCGTGTCTGCGTGTTGGTGAGCTGGACCCGGCGACCCGCCGACACAGAACGCGTCGCAAGGTCGACGGCGGCCTCGGCGATCGTACGGGCGCGCTCCGCGCCGGCCCACGGCCACGTCACCACCCAGCGTCCGGCGTCCGATCCACGATGGACCTCGACCGGACCGATCCGTTCTCCGTGCCCGGCTCGCAGGCGGCGGGTCCAGGCCACGAGGTCGACGACAGGGTCGGGCCACTCGCGCGTGGCAACGGTGCGGCCCAGATGGACGAGCGCTCGATCCTGGCCGCTCCGGTCCCCCTGCCAGGCGCGGGTGCGTCCCACGGCGAGCTCGACCTTCACCACCGGCTCGAGCCGGTAGACGTTGGGTCCCTCCAGCAGGCGGATCTCGATGAGACGCACGATCCGGCGAGGATACGCGAGCGGGATGGCTCTGCGGCCACCCGTCCCGCGTGGTCCGGCCCGTCGCACGCGATCCGACCTGATGGGGCCCGATGCGGCCCGATCCGTGCCTGGAATGCACCGCTCGTGCTATCGACGGTGTGGCCGGGCCGTGCGGCCGGGACGCAATCGGTCGCCTGCCCACCCCGTGGGTACAAGCGGCTCCCGGTCGCCCGGTACCTGCCCACATACCCGCCCCGTGGATACGGACGGGGTAGCTGTTGACCAGCACCCGTGCCATGGGTGCTGGAGCAACTGGGCGACGACAGGGTTGGCCTAGTACCCACACCGCGGGCAGGTGGCCAAGTGTCCGCCGAGTGTCGTGCGTGCCCGGACCGGCCACCGGCGCCAGCCCCGGTCGATCACCCGGCCAGCAATCACTGCACGGGTGAATGGTCAAGTCGAGGATCGGGTGACCGTCCGCAGCCCCCGGCGTCCCTGCGGGTGCCACGGCGTCGCTGCCGGGGCCACCGCCCTCCGCAGCCCCGGCGTCCCTGCGGGAACCGCACCGTCCCTCCGCGGCACCCCGCATCCCTGCGCGGCCCGGTGTCGATACACTCCGGAGATGACCGCCGATCCGCGTCCGCCGCAGTCGCCGCGCGCGCCGCAGTCGCCGCGCGCGCCGGAACCGCGCGACACGCCGGACCTCGTCACCGAGGCCGAGCTCGCCGCCCTTCAGGAAGCCATCGAGCGTGCCTACCCGGACCTGCTCGCCGATCTCGAGCAGCTCGTCAACGTCGACTGCGGCAGCTACACGAAGGAGGGTGTGGACGCGGTCGGGCGCTGGACCATGAGCCGGCTGGCCGGCATGGGCGCCCGCCTGACCTCGCTCGCGAACGACCAGGGCCTGGGCGAGACCGTGGTCGCGGAGCTCGACGGCGCCGATCCGGCGGGGCCGACCCTTCTGTGCATCGCGCACATGGACACGGTGTTCGGCCCGGGCACCGTCGCCGAGCGGCCGTTTGCGATCCAGGACGGCATCGCAACCGGGCCAGGCGTGACCGACATGAAAAGCGGCCTGCTGGCCGGGCTGTACGCCATCGCGGCGTTGCGCGAGGTGGCCGGCGGCCTTCCGTTCGCCCGCCTCGTCTTCGTCGCCAACCCGGACGAGGAGATCGGCTCGCCGGTGTCCACGCCACACATCCGCCGCCTGGCCGCCGAGGTCGATGCCTGTCTCGTTCTCGAGTGCGCGCGCGCAAACGGCGACATCGTCTCGTCGCGCAAGGGGAACCTGAGCCTCGCGATCACGGTCAACGGCCGCGCGGCGCATGCTGGCGTAGAGCCCGAGAAGGGCCGCAGTGCGATCCTCGAAGCAGCGCGGATCGTTACCGACCTCCACGCGCTCAACAGGCGCTGGCCCGGTGTCACCGTCAACGCCGGGGTCATCGCGGGCGGCACCCGGCCCAACGTCATCGCCGAGCGGTGCACCCTCGAGGTCGACGTGCGCGCGGTCCTGCGGGATGCGTTGGTCGAGGCGGAGGCGGCGATCCGGGAGCTGGCCGCGCCGCGCCTCGTCCCCGACGTCACAGTCGAGCTGGCGGAGACCGGGCGCCACTGGCCGATGGAGAAGCTCGAGCGCTCGGCGCGGCTCGTCGACCATGCGGTTGGGCTGGCCGGCCAGCTCGGCTTCGAGGTGCGGGACGCCGCCACCGGCGGTGCGTCCGACGCCAACACGACGGCCGGGATGGGCGTGCCCACGCTCGACGGGCTGGGGCCGATCGGCGGCCTCGACCACTCCCCCGGGGAGTACCTCGAGCTCGCCTCGATCGTGCCGCGAACGGTGCTCCTGGCGGCCCTGATCGCTGCGATCGGCCGGGACGCCGAGATCCGCCGCTGGCGCGACCAGCGGCTGGCGGGCGCGGCGTCCTCCGCGCCGGCATGACCCGCCGCCGCGCTCTGGCGGTGGCCCGTGGGAGGGATCGGCGGCCCTCAGCCGATCCCCGCAGCACGCGCAACCGCGACCAGACCGATGCCGGCGACCAGGCCCAGGAACAGGTTGCGGCGCCAGGCCGTAAGCCCGAGACAGACCAGCACGCCGATCCCCTCCACGCCGACGTACAGCTGCTGCGTCCCGCCGGATCCCTGGCCCACCAGCGTGTTGGCCGCGGCAAGCGACGCCAGGATCGCGGGACCCACCAGGCGCAGGTACAGCAGCGCCCGTGGCGGCAGCCGCTCGATTCCGGGTGCCAGCAGCGGAACGGCCCGCGACGGGTAGGTCACGGCCAGCATCAGCAACGCGAGCAGGACGAGCTCGGTGCTCACCGGTCGGCGCCCCGTGGGGGGTCGCCGATCTCGCCCACGTCGGTGATCGCCCGTTCGATGTCGATCGCATGCGCGCTGGCGTCCGACTCCGCAACCAGATGCGTGGTCCCCGCGGGGACCGTCATCCCGACCAGCGGCCCGATCAGCCCGCCGGCAACGATCCCGACCGATGGCCCAACGGCCAGCGTGCAGACGACGCCGATCGCCGCCCCCGAGCCCGCGGCCACCAGCTCCCGCCGGCCTGTTACGAGGCCCGCCGCCAGTCCGGCCATCGCGGCCGGAAACACGACGTCGAGACCCAACGCCGTCGGATCGGGGAGCACGCCTCCGAGCAGCACGCCCGCGAGCGTGGCGAGGTTCCAGGGGATGAACACGCCCACGATCGCGCCGATCCAGTAGCCGGTGACGTCGACCCGGCCCAGCCGGTGGAAGTGCGCGGCCGCCAGCGCGAACGCCTCGTCGGTGAGCACGTGGGCCATGGCCGCGCGACGCGCGAACGGGAGCTCTCGCAGCCGCGGGGCCAGCGAGGCGCTGTACAGCAGGTGCCGGGCGTTGAGGGCGAAGGTGAGGATCACGATCGGGATCCAGGGCAGACCCGCCGCCACGTACCCGACGGCGGCGAACTGGGCGGCGCCGGCGAACGCGAACACGCTCATCGCGCTGGCCTCGATCGGCGAGTAGCCGGCGTTGCGCGCCGCGAGCCCGAACACGAACCCGAAGCCGGCGACGGACACGGCGATGCCCAGGGTGTCGAGCAGCAGCTGGCGCCGGGCGGCGGCGAGATCGGGCGCAGACGGGTCGGCGGTCACGGCGTTGGCGCCGCGACTAGCGCAGGAAGGTCTTCGCGCAGGACCCGTCGCAGACGACGTAGATGGCGTGCTTCTCGAGCGCGTAGCCGGCCGCGTGGAGCAGCCCCGCGCAGCCCTTGGTCGGGCACTTCCAGACCCACCATCGCTCGTGCTCGTCCAGCGGCGTGGTCTCGGCCGCGAGCGTGTCGGCCAGGCCTTCGCGCTCGGCGAGGAGCGTCGCGATCCGGGCCGCACGGTCCGCCGCGGTCTCGCTGGTGTACGGGTAGTTCTGGCCGACGTTCGAGGTCACCCGCGCCTCCACATGTCACACGAGGCCGGCGGCAGATCGGTGTGAGCGCAGCCTGCCACCGGCCGGCCGAGGATACCATCCGGGCCCCCAATGCCATGCTCGCGGCCCTACCGGATCGCCTGTGGGATCACCCGCCACTGCACGACACCGGCCGGCCCGCCGCGACATCGCTGCGGCCATCGGTCGGGTCGTCGTGCCCTACCGGGTCTCGGGCAGCCCAGGGCTTCGGGGGTCCGTCGTCGCTGCCAGCCAGCCGCCCGCAGCCGGTCCGCCGTCGACCAGCTCGATCGCGTGCTGGTGGCCCAGGGATCCGTCGTACGCCACCCCTCGGATCGCATGGCCCCGCCGCGACAGGTCTGCCTCGACGCCCTCCGCCAGCTCGCCGTCCGTGACCACGTCGACCGGTGGAGCGAGCCAGCCCGCCGGCAACGCCGCCGTCCGTGGCGCGGCCACCGCGGTCGCGATATCGGCCCCGCCGTCGACCAGCGCGGAAACGAACGAGACGTGGATCTGCGGCTGGATGTCGCCGCCCATCGACCCCACCACGACCCACGGCCGGCGATCTCCGTCGCGGAACAGCATCCCGGGGAGAAGCGAGTGCGCCGTCCGCTTGCCGGGCGCGAGGACATTGGGGTGCGCAGGATCCAGCGAGAACGAGGCCCCCCGGTTCTGGAAATGGACGCCGGTCGACGGGTCCAGCACGCCCGACCCGAACCCGGACGCGTTGGACTGGATCAGGCTCACGGCATTGCCGGCTGCGTCCACGGCCGCGAGGTAGATCGTGCCGCCCACCAGCGTTCGCACCGGGCGCGGTGCCGGATCAGCACGGTCGGGATCGATCCCGCTCGCCAGGGCCGAGGCATGGTCCGCCGACAGCAGCCGCTCGACGGGCACCTTCCGGACGGAAGGGTCCGTCAGCTCGGCATCCCGATCGGCCAGCGCCAGCTTGGCCACCTCGAGCTGCAGGTGAGGCCACGCGCCATCGGTCCAGCCCCGGGCGTCGAACCGCGCTCCGGGCGGCGGTTCGAACCGGCCCAGCACGTTGAGCGCCTCGAGCGCCACCAGCCCGCTGCTGTTGGGCGGATGCGTCGTGACCCGGACGCCGCGATAGCTGGTGGCCAGCGGCCGGCCCCAGGTGCTCCGGTGGTCCCGGAGATCGCCGGCCCGGAACGGCGCGCCCGCCGCGACCAGGCCGTGAGCGATTCGCTCCCCGAGCTCACCCTCGTAGTAGGCGTCGAAGCCCCCGTCGGCGAGGGTCCGCAGGGTCGAAGCAAGCGCCGGCAGACGGACGATCTCACCGGGCAGGGGGGTTCGGCCGCCGGCTGCCCAGACCGCGCGGAGGCCGTCCGCCCAGATCTCGCCGGCGGTCGACGCCACCACGTCTTCGATCGAATCGATCAGCCCGTGCCAGGCGGGAAAGCCGCCTTCGGCGTGCTCGATCGCCGGTGCCAGCACGGCGTCGCGCGACAGACGGCCCCAGCGACGGTGGGCATCCGCCCACGATCGGACCGCACCGGGCACCGTGATCCCCAGCGGGCCGCGCACCGGTATGCGCTCCAGGCCGGCGGCTCGCAGCGCCTCGGCGGACGCCCCCGACGGCGCCCGCCCGGATCCGTTGAGGGCGACCTGCTCGCCGGTCGTCTCGTCCCACACCAGCCAGAACGCGTCGCCCCCGATCCCACAGCCGTTGGGCATGACGACGCCCAGCACCGCGTTCGTCGCAATGGCCGCGTCCACCGCGTGGCCGCCGGACGCCAGCACCGCCAGGCCCGCAGCCGTCGCGAGGTGGTGGGGGGCGACCACGGCGCCCTGCGAGCCGCGGGCGAGCAGGCGCGGAGATGCGGCCAGCGTACGGGAATCGACGGGATCGGCAGCCACCGGCGGAGCCCTACGCCTCGGCGACCGACGTTGCCGGCGCGACGCCGAGGTGGTGCTCGTAGCGTCGCAGCCGGCTGAGCGGGATCAGGGCGATCGCCAGCAGCAGCAGCGACGTGACAAACACACCATCGAGTCCGGCGCGCTGTGCCGCCTCACCACCCACCAGGCTGCCCGTGATCTGCCCGATGCCCAGGAACACCGAGTACAGGCCCATGATCGCGCCCCGGTCGTCGGGGTAGGGCTCGGTCATGTCGGCGAGCAGGCCGATCGCCGCCGGAGTCGCGCCCGCGAGCACGAACAGCCCGCCGGCACCGATTGCGACGAGGACCAGCACGATCGGGAGCGGCATCACCCCGACCGCGTGGTTGACCGCCGTGCCCGCCAGGATCATCACCGCTCCGCCGAGGATGCCGTACAGGATGATCGAGGTCCGGCGCAGGCTCCGGAACTTGCCGCCCCAGTACAGGAGGCCGGCGAGGAACAGCAGCCCCCCGACGGCCAGTGCGGCGGACACCTGGAGCTCGTCGAAGCCACCCATCAGCCGCTGGGCGTCGAACCGGGGATCCGGCGCGCGGACCAGCTGGAACAGCGTCTGGCTGGTGTACAGGCCGAGCGTCGCGTTGATGGCGATCCAGGTCGGCGCCAGCAGCCACACGTGGCTCCCGCGCAGGATGCGCAGGTAACGGCGCAGTCCTTCGGCCGGGTCGTGCGCCGCCCCGGCGGGTTGAGGCTCGGCGTGCGGTGGCACGCCGTAGCGGTAGATCAGGAACGAGGCGATGTAGACGAGCGCGTTGGCCAGGAACGCCACCGGCCCCAGGGCCTTGAACAGCGGGCCGGCCACCACGAAGCCTGTCATCAGGCCGGCCAGGGTGGCCGCCTCGAAGCGGGCGACGGCACGGCCCCGATGCGTCTCGTCGGCGGCGGTGGCGAAGGCGATGAAGCCGAGGATCGAGGGCACCGACGCGGCTGTCGACCCGCCCTCGAGCAACCGGGTGAACCCGATCAGCGGCAGGCTGACCGTGAGCGCGGTGACGACGACCGCCGCCACCCCGAACGCGGGCCCCACCAGCATGACCCGGCGGTGGCCGATTCGATCCGACAGGATCCCGAACAGAGGCGACCCGATCAGCTCGCTGGCGTAGAACAGCGCGGCCAGGACCCCGACCTCTCGAGGGCTGACGGGGACGCCGCCGTAGTCGGGGAACGCGGCGTAGTAGTAGATGAGCATCGCGCCGGTGATGCCGGTCGCCAGCCGCAGGGTAAACGTGCCGAAGACCACCGCCAGGACCGCGCGCGCCATGCGCTGAAGCGTAGCGGCTCGATGGCGGCCGGGGCGGGTCCGGCGCGGACAGCGCCGCGACGGCCGTTCGCCGTTCGACGTGGGTCCGTATCATCGGCAGCCACGAGCCACGCGTCCGAGGAGCCTCGCCGTTGTCTCACGTCGCGATCGTCACCGACTCCGTCAGCGACCTGCCGCCCGAGCTCGCCGCGCGCCAGGGGATCACGGTCGTGCCCCTGATCGTGAGCTTCGGCGACGAGAGCTTCCGCGTGAACGTTGACCTGACCACGGATCAGTTCTGGGAGCGGATGACCGCGCCCGATGCTCCGTTCCCGACCACCGCGGCCGCGGCGCCGGGCGACTTCCTCGATGCGTTCACCGCCGTGCTCGCGGCCGGCGCCCAGGCGATCGTGTGCGTGAACGTGTCGGGCGAGCTGTCGGGGACGCTCAAGTCCGCCCAGGTCGCCCGGGACATGCTGGCCAACGAGGAGATCTACGTCGTCGACACGCGCACGGCGTCGATGGGGCAGGGGATGCTGGCCCAGATCGCCGCCGAGCTCGCGGACGAGGGCGTGTCGGCCGCCGAGATCGCGCGCGTGATCGAGCACCGCAAGGAGGACGTCGATCTGTTCGTCGCGCTCGACACGCTCGAGTATCTCAAGCGGGGAGGGCGGATCAGCGGCACGAGGGCAGTGGTCGGGACGATGCTCTCGATCAAGCCGATCATCACGGTCAAGGACGGGATCGTCGAGAACGCCGATCGAGTGCGCACGCGCATCAAGGCTCGGGAGCGAACCCTCGAGCTGCTCACCACGTCGCCGATCGAGCGGGCGACCATCCTCCACACCACCAATGCGGAGGTCGAGGACTTTCACGCGCGGTTCCTGGAGCGGTCGGGCCTCGAACCAGCGGAGGTCCAGGTGCTCACGATCGGGGCATCGGTGGGTCCCCACCTCGGACCCGGCTGCGTGGGTGCCGTCGTGATCCGCCGCCACTGAGCGCCTTCCGGCAGGGCTGGTCCGCCACCGCGACTCCCGCCGTCGGTCTCGCCGCGACTCCCGCCGTGACCCCCGTCCCGACTCCCGCCGCGATGCGCTGCCGGCCGCCGCTGCCCGGCCGCTCGACCCGTGCCATGCGACAGGTGCGCGCAGGTGACGGATTGGTTACGGCAGAGTGACGACCGGCCCATGGTCCACGCTTGTTCGTGGCTATACTCGCTACCCAGAGGCGGTGCCACGCCCGCCGGCCATGCCACGGCCGGGCCCGCGACGCGCGCCCCCGTGGGGTCGTCCGGAAGATGACCCACCGATCGAGGACGGCGTCCACCGTCCCGCCACGAGGACCCTCCGTTCCATGACGACGGAAAAAGTTGCGGCGCCCATCAGCGCATGGGCCGTCGCACAGCAGCAGTTCGATCTCGCTGCCGACATGCTGAACCTCGATCCCGGCCTTCGACACGTGCTTCGTGAGCCGCGTCGCGAGCTCACCGTGCACTTCCCGGTCCAGATGGACGACGGGAGCGTCAAGGTCTACACCGGCTACCGAGTGCAGCACAACCTCAGTCGCGGTCCCGCCAAGGGCGGCATCCGCTACCACCAGAACGTGTCCCTCGACGAGGTCAAGGCCCTCGCGATGTGGATGACCTGGAAGTGCGCGGTCGTCGGCATCCCGTACGGCGGCGGCAAGGGCGGCGTCATCGTCGACCCCAAGAAGCTGTCGATGAAGGAGCTCGAGCACCTCAGCCGGCGATTCTTCACCGAGATCGAGGTCCTGGTCGGACCCGAGCGCGACATTCCCGCGCCGGACGTGAACACGACCCCCCAGGTCATGTCCTGGTTCATGGACACGTATTCCATGCACGTGGGCTACACGGTCCCGGGCGTGGTCACCGGCAAGCCGATCAGCCTCGGTGGCTCGGAAGGCCGCAACGAGGCCACGGCGCGTGGCTGCGTGTACACGATCGCCGAGGCGGCCAAGCACCTGGGCATGGACCTCAAGGGCGCCAAGGTTGCGGTTCAGGGCTTCGGCAACGCCGGCTCGATCGCGGCCCAGCTGATGTGCGCCGAAGGCTCCACGGTCGTCGCCGTGTCTGATTCGCAGGGTGGCATCCGCAACATGGCTGGCCTCAACATCGACGGCGTGATCGCCTGGAAGAAGGAGCACGGGACGGTCCGGGGCTACCCGGGCAGCAAGGACATCTCCAACGCCGAGGTCCTCGAGACCGAGTGCGACGTCCTCATCCCGGCGGCGCTCGAGAACCAGATCACGGCCGCCAACGCGCACAAGGTGAAGGCCAGGATCGTCGCCGAGGCCGCCAACGGCCCCACGACGCCCGATGCCGACGAGATCCTGTTCAACCGCGGCGTGTTCCTCATCCCGGACATCCTCGCCAACGCGGGCGGTGTGACCGTCAGCTACTTCGAGTGGGTCCAGGACCTCAACCGCGACCACTGGACCGAGGACGACGTCAACGCCAAGCTCAAGACCATCATGGTCAAGGCCTTCGGCGAGGTCCTCATGCAGGCCACCAAGGAAGGCGTCAACATGCGGACGGGGGCGTACCTCAACGCCGTCCAGCGCGTGGCCGACGCCACCGCGATGCGGGGCCTGTACCCGTAAGCCTCCTCTGCGGCTCACCGGCCCGCCGGTGAGCCGCCGCGCGAACGCACGAGCGGCCCGGCAGGAGGAGCCGGGCCGTTTCGTGTCCGCGGACGACCCGGATCGGCGACCCCTAACCGCGCGCCACGGCGGGCACCGGCACCGGACGCCTGCCGGCTCGGGTCTCGTTCTCGCGGATCGCCCGTGCCGCCTCGATCCCGTCGAGCCCCGGCATCTGGAGATCCATCAGGACCAGGTCGAAGACGCCTTCCGAGGCGGGGTGGACCGCGTCCACCCCGTTCACGGCGATCTCCACGTCGGCATCGAGCCCGATGAGGGTGCCAAGGCGCAACGTTCGCGCCTGCACCAGTCCCTCAGCGGCATCGCTGGGCCACCGTCCCATGCGGGGGGTGAGCGGGCGCAGGTCCGGGCGCAGGTCCTCGTTCGGCTGGCCCATGGTCACCGGCAACCGTATCGGGCGTTCGTTCGGCGCGTCCCCCCCCTGATTGGATGGGTCGGGTGGAGGTCATCGTCCTCTCGCCGGTCGGGATCGGGTGCCCTGCTACCATCCGGCCATGCTCGACCACGAGGAGAAGTTCCTGTTCAAGGAGGAGATCCTCCACCTGTCCGGCGCCCTCGCCGATCCGGGCGGCCTGGACAACGTCGAGGATCTCCTGACGGACGTCATCACCAGCCCCCGCTTCGACTCCGAGGTGTTCACCCTCGAGCGCAGCCTGCAGGTGATGCTGGGTGCCCGCGCCGGAACGACCCTGGTCGGGCTGCTTACGGTCGCTCCAGACGTGTTCGAGGAGGTTGCCGAGGTCCGGATCCCGCCCGAAGTCCACGAGCGGCTGGTGGCCTGGCGGGCCAGGTTCGGGCTCGCCATCGACAACGCGCTCAACTTCCTCAACAATCCCGATGGGATCCAGGGTCACAACTTCAGCACCCAGGTCGCCCACGTCGAGGAGCGCCGCGTCCTCCAGGGCCGGCTCACGATGGTCCGCTACAACAACGAGCCCCAGTTCTTCGTCGCCGACGCGGCCG
>Ga0315540_10000654_pt1 | contig 19658 bp, 12 predicted proteins | sample SalMarSW160110MG_FD_203677 | JGI IMG/M metagenome (GOLD analysis project Ga0315540, IMG submission 203677) | Salt marsh sediment microbial communities from the Plum Island Ecosystem LTER, Massachusetts, United States - Salt Marsh Sediment SW1601-10 ...
CAACGTGATCTCGAACGAACGCTTCGGAACCGTGGTCGGCGCCACGGGCGCGGCGTGGACCTGGTCCGGGAACAGCCGCGAGAACCGCCTCACGCCTTTCACCAACGATCCCGTGAGCGAGTTCGGCGGAGAGGCGCTCTACCTGCGCGACGAGGACCTCGGCGACGTGTGGGGTGCCACTCCGGGCCCGCTGCCGCGGCACGGCACCGGTGGCCGCTGGGTGACCCGCCACGGCGCCGGTTCCTCGAGCTACCGGCATCGCGAGCGCGACGTGACCTCCGAACTCGTCGTGTTCGTGCACGCCACCGAGCCCCTGCGCTTCTCGCGGCTCTCGCTCACGAATCACTCGCCCGCCGCCCGCCGCCTCGGCGTGTTCGCCTACCACGAGCTGGCCCTGTGCCCGCCGCGGGCCGGCGAGAACCGCTTCGTGATCACCGAGCAGGACGCCGTGACCGGCGCCGTGCTGGCGCGCAATCCCTACAACGCCGAATTTGCTTCGCGCGTCGCGTTCGTGCACGCCAGCGAGCGCTGCGCGTCCGCGACGGGCGACCGGCACGAGTTCCTGGGGCGCAACGGATCGCTCCGGCGACCGGCGGCCCTCGGTCGCGTCGGGCTGGGCGGGCGCTTCGGCGCCGGCCTGGACCCGTGCGCGGCGCTGCAGCTGGTCGTCGACCTCGGGCCCGGCGAGACGCGCGAGCTGGTACTGCTGTTCGGGCAGGGCGACGACCGTGGACACGCGCTCGAGCTCGCCATCCGGTTCGCCGGCCTCGAGGCGGCGCGGGCGGCGCAGGACGAGGTCGAACGGCGCTGGGACGCCGTGCTCGGCGCCGTGCAGGTCGAGACGCCGGACGATTCGCTCGACCTCGTCCTGAACCGCTGGCTGCTCTACCAGTCGGTCAGCTCGAGGCTCTGGGGCCGTACCGGGTTCCACCAGCCCGGCGGCGCCTACGGGTTCCGTGACCAGCTGCAGGACGTCACCGCGCTGGGGCTCGCGCGTCCCGACCTCTATCGCGAGCACCTGCTGCGCTGCGCGGCGCGCCAGTTCGTCGAGGGCGACGTGCAGCACTGGTGGCACGCGCACACCGGTTGCGGCGTGCGCACCCGCTGCTCGGACGACCTGCTCTGGCTGCCGTACGCGGCCCTGCAGTACGTCCGCTGCACCGGCGATCGCGCCGTGCTCGACGTGCCCGTTCCGTTCCTGGAGGCCCCGGCGCTCGCGCCGGGCGAACTCGAAGCCTACGGCCAGCCGCAGCCGTCACGGCAGGGCGGCACCCTCTACGAGCACTGCGTGCGCGCGATCGAGCGCGGCCTGACCATCGGCCGCCACGGCCTGCCGCTGATCGGCACGGGCGACTGGAACGACGGGTTCAACCGGGTCGGGCACCACGGCAGGGGCGAGAGCGTCTGGCTCGGCTGGTTCCTGGCTGGCATCCTCGAGGACTTCGCGGCCGTCGTGGACTCGCGCGGCGACGCCCCGCGCGCCGCGCGGTGGCGCGCCGAGCGCGAGCGGCTCCAGTCCATGCTCGAGGCGGCCTGGGACGGCGACTGGTACCGGCGCGCGTACTTCGACGACGGCAGCCCGCTCGGCTCGGCCCAGGTCGCCGAGTGCCGGATCGATTCGATCTCGCAGAGCTGGGCGGTGCTCTCGGGCGCGGCGGCCCCCGAACGCGCGGAGCGCGCCATGGACGCCGTGCGCATGCAGCTCGTGCGACGCGACGCGGGCGTGATCAAGCTTCTCGACCCGCCCTTCGATCAGGCGCCGCTCGACCCCGGCTACATCAAGGGCTACCTGCCGGGCGTGCGCGAGAACGGCGGGCAGTACACGCACGCCGCGCTCTGGACGGTCATGGCGCTCGCCCGGCTCGGCAACGGTGACGAGGCCGTCGAGCTGTTCCACATGCTGAACCCCGTCAACCACACCCGCACGCTCGCCGACGTCCAGCGCTACCGGGCGGAGCCGTACGTGGTCGCCGCGGACGTCTACACGCGCGCCCCGCACATCGGGCGCGGCGGCTGGAGCTGGTACACCGGCTCCGCCGCGTGGATGTACCGCCTCGGGCTCGAGTCCATCCTCGGGCTGCGGCGGCTGGGAACCTGCTTCACCGTCCAGCCGTGCATCCCCAGCACGTGGGACGGCTTCCGGATGCGGTGGCGCGCCGGCACCAGCACGTACGTGATCTCGGTCGAGAATCCCGGGCTGCGCAGCCAGGGCGTCGCGCGGGTCGTCCTGGACGGCGCTCCCGTCGATCCCGGGGCGATTCCCCTGGTCGACGACGGGGCTTCGCATCGGGTCCAGGTCGTCATGGGCGAGCCACCGCCCGCGGCGAAGCGCCTCGTGGCCCGGCTGGCGACGGGAACGCCCTGGAAGGACTGAGGAGCGCGAATACACACCGAGTTGACTGTTCTTTCCCGCCGCCCGGGCGCACACTCCGCAGGTCTTCGGTTGTGTGTGGAGGAGTCCACGACGTCAGATCCGCCAGAGACTTTGCTGGCGGCTTTTTCTTGTCGGCCGGCCCGGCATCCTCGACTGAAGCGACGGTCAGATGGACCGGACGCGGCCGCGGCGTACCCGCGCGGCAAAGTACGGGCCCTCGGGCCCGGATACGATGGGAGCATCCAGTGGCAAGTGGCACCGTGAAGTGGTTCAACGAATCGAAGGGCTTCGGCTTCATCACGCAGTCGGACGGCGGCGAGGATGTGTTCGTGCACTACTCCGCCATCGCGGCCGAGGGATTCAAGACCCTCGCCGAGGGCGAGTCGCTCGAGTACGACGTGACGCGCGGCCCGAAGGGCCTCCAGGCAGCGAACGTCCGCAAGGCCTAGCCCGCACCGATCGCGCATCGCCCACATGGGGCGGCGTCCACAAGGACGCCGCCTCGGGCGTATCCGGTCGCGCCCGCGGTGCGCGATGCGCCCGCGCGCCGGAGTCGCCGCCCACTACCGCTTCAGCGGGTGCGTCTCGCGCTGCAGCGTGCCGGTCGCGAGGACCTCTTCGATCTTGTAGACGCCGAGCTTGCGGTTCTTGATGAAGCCGCTCAGCGCCTTCTCGGCGAGCACGCCGTCCTTGCACATGTCGGTGAGCCACTCGAGCGCGAGCAGCGGCGTGTACTGCGGCATCGCGCAGCCCTTGTCCATCAGCCAGCGCTCGTTCTTGGACTCCTGCGATCCGATGGGCGGCGCCATCACGATCGGGATGCCGAGCGCCGAGTAGAACGACAGCTCGCTCGGCTTGGTCCACAGGATGTCGGTCTCGCGCATGAGGGCGTTGAAACGGTCGAAGTACTCGGGCTTCGTGGGCTCGCGTACGACTACAATGCCGTCGCCGATCTCGTCGGCGAGCCCGATGCGCGGGATGACCTCCTTGAAGATGCGCTCGACGATCGGGTTCACGCCGGCGACGAGCACGAGGCGGAACCGGTGGTCGAGGATGCCGACCTTGAGCGCCTGGACGAGCGCGAGGCCGATCTCGGTCTGCGCGCCCGCGCCGCCGACGGCGAACGTGACGGTGATCCGGGCCTTCTCGTCCGGCTCGGGGCGGTCGCCGAGCAGCTCGCGCACCGTGGAGCCGAACACGCTCGTGAAGCGCCCGCGCGAGTCGAGCCGCGAGAGCCGCGCGAGCAGGTCGGCCTTGAGCGTCGGCATGTCGGTGCCACCGATGTTCTCGCGCGGAAGCGTGAAGCCGGTGATGAAGATGCGCTCGTCGGGCACGCCGTACTGGCGCAGCCGGCGCATGACGCGGCCGCACGGCGCGAAGTAGAGGATGCGGCTCCGGCGCGCCTTCGACGCGACCCAGACGCGGTTCAAGTCGGCATCGCAGATCACGCAGTAGACGGGCTCGCGGTAGAGCACGTCGGCGATCAGCGCCGGCGCGTAGAAGGTCGAGATCATCGGCAGCGCGAGGCTCTTCATCTTATCGATCAGCGAGCGGCCGAGACCCTGCCGGATCAGGTGGTCCACGATGTAGTTGTTCGGCGAGGGGTGCGAGAGGTCGCGCAGCGGGTAGAAGGGCGGGATGCGCAGCATCGCGTCGAGCGCGCCGAACAGCGCGCCGCCGAAGAGCGGCAGGCGCTTCGTGCGCGAGAGAAACTCGTACGATGCGGTGAGCCGCCGCCAGAACCGCGACTCGTCCGGGTCGGTCGCCTCGGGCGCGCCGGCGGTGAGCACCCCGCCCGCCGCGAGGTACTCGAGCGGATGCGCGGCGCGCTGGTGACCGAACCCCATGTCGGCGGTCACCACCCACGCGCGCGGCCGGTCCACGGCCTGGATCATCCGAGCGGTCTCCTGAAACTGTCCACGGGGCCCGAGTCGAGTTATCGTCGCCCGGCGCCGCGAAGTCCAGTCGCCCGCCGGGGCACGGCGCCCAGGCCCCACCGGGGAGGTCGCACCATGACGGGACCGAAGGACGGCGTGGCCGCGCGGGCCGCGTCCGGGCAGCGACTTTGAAACTCTTCCGGCCGCACCACGCCCTGGCGCTCGTGCCGGTGCTCGCCATCCTCGCCGGCGTGCCGTTCGCCAACCGGGTCGAGCCCTACGTCTTCGGGCTGCCGTTCCTGCTCGCCTGGATCCTCGGCTGCGTGCTGCTCACCTCGGCCGTCCTGGCGCTGATCGACGCCATTGACCGGCGGCAGAACGCGCGCCCCGGGGACGACCCGCCCGAGGACGGCACGCGATGAGCCCGGCGCTCCTCGTCCTCGCGCTCTTCCTGCTCGCGGCCTTCGCGCTCGGCCTGCTCGCGCGGCGCGGGCGGGACATGAACCTCGAACAGTGGACCGTCGGCGGCCGCGGCTTCGGCACGATCTTCGTCTTCCTGCTCATGGCTGGCGAGATCTACACGACGTTCACCTTTCTCGGTGGCAGCGGCTGGGCGTACGGACGCGGCGCGCCGGCCTTCTACATCCTCTGCTACGGCGCGATCGCCTACACGATCTCGTACTTTCTGCTGCCGCTCATCTGGCGGCACGCGGTGCGCGAGAAGCTCCACTCGCAGGCGGACTTCTTCGTCGTGCGTTACCGGAGCCGCGGGATGGGGCTCGTGGTCTCGCTCGTCAGCGTCGTGGCCCTGGTGCCCTACCTCGTGCTGCAGCTGAAGGGCCTCGGCATCATCGTCTCCGAGACCTCGTACGGCGTGATCTCGATCCCGGTCGCAGTGTGGCTGAGCACGGCGGTGCTCGTCGTCTACGTCGTCGTCTCGGGCGTGCACGGCTCGGCGTGGACCGCGACGCTCAAGGACATCATGATCCTGGGCGTCGTCGTGGGGCTGGGGATCTACCTGCCGCTCCATTACCAGGGCGGCTACCGTGCGATGTTCGAGGCGATCGAGCGCGCGAAACCGGGGTTCCTGACGCTCCCCGCGCAAGGCATGAGCACGTCGTGGTTCGTCTCGACGGTGCTCCTGAGCGCGCTCGGCTTCTACACGTGGCCGCACTCGTTCGGCTCGGTCTATACGGCGAAGAACGAGCAGGTCTTCCGTCGCAACGCGGTGTTCATGCCGCTCTACCAGCTCGTGCTGCTGTTCGTCTTCTTCATCGGCTTTTCGGCGCTGCTCGTGGTGCCGGGGCTGAAGGGCGCGGACGTCGACCTGTCGCTGCTCGAGATCAGCAAGCGCACGTTCGCGCCGGGCATGGTCGGCCTGATCGGCGCGGCGGGGCTGCTCACGGCGCTCGTCCCGGGCTCCATGATCCTCATGACGGCGGCGACGATCCTCGCGAAGAACGTCTGGGCGGCTCTGGTGCCGACGGACGACCGGCGGACGGTGCTCATCGCCCGCGGGCTGGTGCCGGTGATCGCGCTGGTCGCGGTGGGTTTCGCGCTCACGAGCGGCGAGACGCTCGTGCCGCTGCTGCTCATGGGCTACAACTTCGTCACGCAACTCCTGCCCGCGCTCGTGCTGGCGCTGCCGGATCGGCCGGTGGTCGGGCGAGGCGCCGCGCTCGCGGGCATCGTCGCGGGCGAGGCCACGGTCGCCTGGATCTCGCTCTCGGGAATCACGCTCGCGAAGGTGTTCCCGTCGTGGCCGCACGCCATCACGGACCTCAACATCGGGATCGTCGCGCTGATCGTGAACGTCCTGGTGCTGACGGTGGTTGCGATGCTCACGCGCGGCGCGAAGGCCCGGCCCGCTGCGGCGGTGCCGGCGCGCGGCTAGGACCGGGCGCGAACGGTCCGGCCGCTCATTGCTTCGCGCGCAGGTACTGCGGCGGCCAGGCCGCCTCGGCGCCGAGCACGCGGGCCGCGCGCAGCGGCCAGTGCGGGTCGCGCAGCATCTCGCGGGCGAGCGAGACGACGTCGGCCCGGCCCTCGCGCACGACCGCGTCGGCCTGCTCCGGCTCGGTGATGAGCCCGACCGCCCCGCTCGCGATCCCGGCTTCGCGCCGCACGCGCTCGGCGAACGGCACCTGGTAGCCGGGGGCCGCGGGAATCTCCTGCCAGGGCACGAGACCGCCGCCCGAGCAATCCACGAGGTCCACCCCGGCCTCGCGCAGCGCCGTGGCGAGCCGCACGGTCTGGTCCGGATCCCAGCCGCCCTCGGCCCAGTCGGTGGCCGAGAGTCGCACCCACAGGGGCAGGTCGGCGGGCCATTCCGTGCGCACCGCGTGCGCGATCCCGAGCATGAGCCGGGCGCGGTTCTCGAACGGGCCGCCCCAGCGGTCGGTGCGGCGGTTGACGAGCGGCGAGAGAAACTCGTGGATCAGGTAGCCGTGCGCGGCGTGGATCTCGATCAGCCGGAAGCCGGCGGCGAGCGCGCGGCGCGCGGCCGCGCGGAACGCCTCGACCACGCGCGCGATGCCTGGCTCGTCGAGAGGCGTGGGCGCCGTGTACCCGTCGGCGTAGGGCTCGGGAGAAGGCCCCACGGGGACCCAGCCGCCGCGATCCGGCGCCACCGGCCCTCTCCCCTCCCACGGACGCACCGTGGACGCCTTGCGTCCCGCGTGCGCGAGCTGGATGCCGGGCAGCGCGCCCTGCGACCCGACGAAGCGCGTGATGCGCGCGAGGCGCTCGACGTGCGCGTCGGACCACAGGCCGAGGTCGCGCGGCGAGATGCGGCCCTCGGGGGTGACGGCGGTCGCCTCGGCGGTCACCACGGCCGCGCCGCCGCGGGCGAACGAGCCCAGGTGGACGAGGTGCCAATCCTCGGCGAAACCGTCGGTCGAGGAGTACTGGCACATCGGCGAGACGACAATGCGGTTGCGCAGGACGAGCGAGCGCTGCGGCAGCGTCGAGAAGAGCGTGGGCGTCATGGCCGGGGTCGTGGTGGCGGATCGTCGCGTGCCGTGCGGCGCGCCGTGACGGAAGCGGACCCCGGAGACTCTAGGCCAATCGTCCGCCGCCGGCACCCTGCGCGCCGGCGGACGTTCTCTAGAGGCGGTCCCGCCTCGGGGGCAGCGGGACGACGTGCGCTTCGCCCAGCGACTGGTTGCCCACGAGCACGTCGGCGGCCCGGATCGCGCGTGACTGCTGGCTGAAGATGCCCAGCACGACGCGGTGGAGCTGCCCGCTGCCGTCGGGGGCGGGCACGACCCACGCCTCGATGTTCGTGCGCTGGGCGATGATGTCGCGCTCTTCCATCGCCCGGTCGAGGCTCGTGAAGCCTCCGACGTCGATCGTCCACCGCGAAGTCTTCGAGGTCGCGGGCGTCGCCGCCGGGCGTGCCGTCGCCTGCCGGGCCGCCCCGGGCTTCTTCACGGTCTCGTCGGCCGGCTTCGCCGCCGGCTGCGCCACGCCGTCCTTCGCCGTGGCCGGTGCCTGCGCCGCACCGGCGGTCGTGGACTTGTGACCCATCAGCAAACCGACGCGGACGATCAGCACCACGGCGCCGACCGTGACGATCGCCGCCAGCGCCGCGCCGATCATGGCGCGCGTGCGCCGCCGGGGCCGCGGCCTCGAGTTCTGCGCCGCGAGCGAGCGAGCCCACGCGGGCTCGCCCGTCCCCGATCCGCCGGAGGTGCCGGCGCCCGTGGACGACCACGCGCCTTCCGTTTCCGCTCGCGATCCGAGCCGGAGCGGTCCCTTGTCACCGACGAACCGGGCGACCCACTCGCGCGGATCGTGCGTCGCCGGGATCGGGTGCGGAATGGCCTCGCTCTCGTCCGATGCGGCGGCCTGCTCGACGGCCGGAGTGGCGCGCGGCGCCGCGGCGGCTGCCGGCGCGGCCGGCTTCGGCCCGGGCGTGGGCGGAGACGGGGCGTTCGAGACGGCCGGTGCGGCCTGGCGCGGAGCCGTGGCCGGCGGCGCCGGGCGGGCCCGGCGCGCGTCCGCGTCGCGGACCACTTCGGCCCCCCAGAGCGCGGCCGCGGCCTCGCGCACGTGCTCGGGCGAGACGGCCGGCTGCTCCGCGGCGCGCGCGAGGCGCAGCGCCTCGTGGGCGAGCACGTCGATCCGCCGTGGGATGCCGCCCGCGAGCGAGGCGACCTCGCGGCACGTGGGCTTGGGGAAGAGCGTCGGGCCGTCCCCGCCCGCCGCCGTGACGCGGTGGTGCAGGTGGCGGCGCGTCTCGCCGGCCGACAGGGGGCCGAGCCGGACGCGCACGGACACGCGCTGGCGCACCGGCGCCAGCGCCGGATCCTCGAGCTGCGACTCGAGCGCGGGCAGCCCGGCGAGCAGCACCTCGACGCGCGCGCCGGAGTCCCGCGTCGTCGCGGCGAGGAGCCGCAGCTCCTCGAGCCGCTCGGGAGCGAGGTCGTGCGCGTCGTCCACGACGATGACCGCGACCTGCCCGCGCCCGGCCACCGCGGCGAGCACCGCCTCGAGCTCGGCGAGGCGCTTCGAGCGGCCGGCGCCCTCGGCGGGCTCGCCGCCCAGGCGGCGCACGACCTCCTCGGCCAGCTCGCCCGCTTCGATCGCCGCGACCGCCGGGCGGACGACCGTCGCGCGCTCCCCCCAGCCCGCGGCGGCCGCGCGGACGAGCGCGGTCTTGCCCGAGCCGGCTTCGCCCGTGACGAGCAGGAACGGCTCGCGCGCGCCGAGGCCGGCCGCGAGGCGGGCGAGCGCCTCGCGGACCTGCGGCGTCTCGTGGATCGGGTCGTGGTCGCGCAGCGGCGCGAAGGGGTTCTCCGTCTGCACGGGCTTCCTTCCCCGGAATGACCCCGCCGCGTCGTGCGACGGTCCATACGGGTTTTCGGCCGGGGACGGGCGGTTCGTAAGGGCCGCGTCGGGCCCCGCGAGGACCGCCCGGCCGGCGGGCCGGGGGCGCCCGCGAGGCCCCCGGCCGGGCCGGTCAGCGCAGGACGACGAGGCGCCGGACCGTCTCGCGCCCACCTTGCTGGAAACGCAGGAAATAGACCCCCGCCGGGGCCCCGGGGCCGCCGGAGGGCAGCTCCCAGGTCGCCTGGTGGGCGCCGGCGGCCTGCACGGCCGCGAACGCGGGCCCGACGCGGCGGCCCTGAACGTCGTAGACGGCGAACGAGACGCGCGTCGCGACGGGCAGCACGTAGTCGAGCCGGACCCGGCCCGAGGTCGGGTTCGGGGCGAGCGAGAGCGAGAACGCCGCCGGGGCCGTCGGGCCCGGCACGCCCACGTCCGTGAGCGGGATGGCGCAGCCGAGTCGCGCCTGCGGCAGGCCGCCCAGGCTCGAGAACGAGCCGCCCATCCACAGCGTCGAGCCCTCGAGCAGGAGCGCGTTCACGGTGCCGCTCGGCTGCGGGGCCCAGCTCGAGACCGAGTTGGTGGACGCCCGCAGGTACGCGACGTGGTTGCGCGGCTGGCCGCCGATCAGCGTGAACGTTCCGCCGACGTACACCTGGTTGGAGCTGACCGGCGCGATGCACGTGACGACGCCGTTCGGCGCCGGCGCCCACGGCGCGACCGTCGCCGAGCTGAGGTCGATGAGCGCGAGGTTCGGCCGGGCGAGGCCGGCGATCGTCGTGAACTGGCCACCCACGAAAAGGAGCGTTCCGTACAGCTCGAGCGCGTCCACCGGACCCGAGGGGCTGGGATTCCACGTCGGGAGCGCCGCGCCGTTCTTGGGGCTCAACGCGGCGAGCCCGCCGAAGGGTTGGCCGCCGATGTTCGTGAACAGCCCGCCGGCGTAGAGCAGCGTGCCGTCCGTGGCGAGCGCGTACACGGTGTTGTTCGCGTTCGGGTTGAACGACGTCGCGTTCCCGGTCGAGACCGAGAGCCCGGCGAGGCGGCTGCGCGCCTGCCCGCCGATGTTCGCGAACTGCCCGCCGGCGAAGAGGACCGAACCGTCGAGCAGAAGCGTGCGCACCGTGCCGTCGGCGTTCGGGGCCCAAGCCGTGGCGAGCGCGGTGACCGAGTCGATCGCCGCGATACGGCTGCGGGGCTGGCCGCCGGCGTTCGCGAAGGTGCCGCCCGCGTAGACGACCCCGCCGCCCGCGGCGAGCGCGTACACGGTGCCGTCGGTTCCGGGATTCCACGGCAGCAGCTGCCCGCTCGTCGCATCGAAGGCGGCGAGCCTCTCGCGCGGCTGCGGGGCGAGCAGGGTAAAGCTCCCGCCCGCGAGCACCGTCCCATTGCCCGCCGCGAGCGCGGCCACGCCGCCGTTCGGCGCCGGATCCCACGAGGTGGCGAGCCCGGTCGTGGGATCGAGCGCGACGAGTCCGGAGCGGGCGGAGCCGCCGGCGTTCGCGAACGAGCCGCCCGCATAGACGATCCCGCCGTCCGTCGCGATCGCGTCCACGGCGCCGTCGGGGTTCGGGGTCCAGTCGGTCGCGAGCCCGCTCGCACGGTCGAGTGCGGCGAGGTTCGTCCTCGCCTGCCCGCCGACATTCGAGAACAGGCCGCCCGCGTAGATGCCGCCCGCGCCGCCGGCGAGCGCGAACACGGAGCCGTCCGGGGAGGGGTTCCAGGGGGTGGCCGCGCCGCTCGAGGGATCGAGCGCCGCGAGGCCCGCTCGCGGCTGTCCGCCGATCTGCGTGAACGTGCCGCCGGCGTACACGAGCCCGCCGTCGGCGAGCAGGGCGTCGACCTCGGCGTCGGGCGAGGGGTTCCACGCGGTCAGGGTGTCGTCCGGGATCTTCACCGCGGCCGCCCGGTCGCGCGGGACGCCGAGCAGCTGCGTGAAGTAGCCGCCCAGGTAGAGCGTGTTCCCGTCGACGGCCATGGCATAGACGGGCGCATCAGGCGACGGATTCCAGTCCGTCGGGAGGCTGTTGCCGACCATGATCGACGCGAGGTAGGTGCGCGGAACGCCGCCGACGCCCGTGAACGAGCCGCCGATGTAGAGCGTGTTGCCCGAAATCGCGATCGCCTGGACGGCTCCGTTCGTGACGGGGTTCCACGGATCGAGCGTGCCGTCGGCGAGCACGTGCGCGAGATTCGTGCGCGGCTGGCCGCCAACGTGGCTGAACGTGCCGCCCAGGTACCAGCCTCCCGCGCCGTCGCTCGCGACCGCGCCCACGGAGCCGGTCACGCGCGGCAGCGACGCCGGCAGCCCCGTGGTCGCGTCGATCGGCACCGCGCCGCCCGTCGCCGGGCCGACGTGCTGGAACGAGCCACCCACGTAGATCGTGTTGCCCGAGCGGACCATCGCGTTCACGGTGCCGTCGGTGGCGTCAAGGTCGCCGCAGACGAGGCCCCGCGAGTCGTCGTCCTGGATCGTGCACACGCCGGGATCGCCGAGGCTCGCCCGGAGCGGGTTCGAGAGCACGAGCTTGAAGACCTCGTCCGACTCGACGTTCCGGTCGCCGACGATCGGCACCGTCGCGTACGCCTGCGTGGCGCCGGCCGGGAAGTACGCGACGCCGCTCTGCGGGACGTAGTCGTTGTCCGCCGCGGTCGCCGTGCTGTCCGCCGTCGCCCAGCTCGCGCTCGCCAGGTTCGAGGGGTCGGTCTGCGCCTGGGAGAGCGTCAGCAGGAAGAACGCCGTGTTCTGGCCGTTGTCGCCCTCCTGCACGACCGGATCGCTCACCGAGATCGTCGGGAACGGGTCCTCGCCCGAGACGTCGCGCTTCCACACCGAGCGGCCGTAGGTCGCGGCCACGACGGAGAAGGGGCCGCCGGAGCCGGTCTGGTCGATGTACTTCATGTCGGTCACGATCGCCGCCGGCGGCATCCCGTTGTTCCAGTGCTCCCAGTTCACGCCGCCGTTCTTCGTGCGCCAGCAGCCGAGCGAGCTGCCCGCGTACCATTCGCCCGTGTGGCGCGGGTTCGGGACGAACGAGCTGACGGGCACGCTCGGCGGGAAGTCCCCCGTGACGTCCGTCCAGGTCACGCCGCGATTCGTCGTGTACCAGATCTGGTGGCCGACGCCGCTCATGATCGCCCACGCCTCGTTGGCGTTCGAAGCCCACGGGTGCGGGATGACCTTGAAGACGCGCTGCCCCACGGGCAGGCCCGTCGACCGCTCGGACCATGCGCCGTTGTCGCGTACCTCGAGCCGATCCCCGCCGGAGGACGCGAGGGCGGCGTAGAGCACGGCTCCGCCCGCGACGCGCGTGGAGGCTGTCAGCCACCCGATATTGCTCGCGAACGGCGCGGCGTTCGAGACGTCCCAGGTCGCGCCGGCGTCGGTGGACTCGTAGACGTAGTGGTCGGTGGACGTGAAGATGTCGGCCGGATACGCGTTGTCCGTGCACATCGAGCCTGCCCACGTGGTCGGGGCGATGCCGTTGTCCACCGTGTTCCACGTCGTGCCGTCGGTCGTGTGGTAGCGCGCGTAGGTGATCGGCCCGCCCAGCACGCCGGAGACCGCCCACATCTGGCTCGGGTTGTAGAGATCCACCGTCACGCCGTAGGCGTCGCCCTCCGTGGAACCCACCTGCGGATCGGTCCAGTTGAGCGACGGCGAGAGCGTGTAGAGGACGTTGTTGTCCTGCGTGCCGCCGATCATCGTGCCGACCTCGGTCTTCTCGCAGTCGACCGTGTAGAACTGCGTGATCGGCATGGCGTTCGACGACGAGCTCCACGTGGCGCCCTGGTCGAGCGAGTGGGACCAGCCGCCGTCGTTGCCGGCCCACACGCCCGCATTGTCGGCGTCCCACCCGAAGACGTGGTAGTCCGCGTGCAGGTCCGGCGTCGCGAACTTGTTCCAGTGGGCGCCGCCGTCGGTCGTGCGCACGATCGGGACGTCGCCGTACAGGACGATGTTCGGGTTGCCCGGGCAGACCGAGATGGCCGGTCCGTAGCCCGAGTTGCCGATGCCGAATCCCGTCGGCGTGACGTTCGTCCACGTGGCGCCGTTGTCGGCCGACTTCCAGATGGACGTGTCGAAGGCAACGTAGACGTACACGTGGCCGTCGCCCGAGTTGTACATGGCGGAGATCGCGCCGATGCCCGTCACGCCGACGGGGGCGCCACTGCCCGACAGGGGCTGCCACGTCGCGCCATTGTCCTGGGAGCGCAGCACGCCGGTGCTGTTCACGGCCGCGAACCACTCGCCCGGGTCCCCCGGCACGGACGTGAGGCCGCCCGTGTCACCGCCGCTGTAGGTCCGCACCCAGCTCAGCCCGCCGTCCGTCGAACGGTAGATTCCGGCGGTGGACGAGGCCACGGCGACGGTCCCGTCGGAAGACCAGCGCACGCGGGAGAACGAGTAGGGCTGCGGGGCCATCTGCGCGTGCGTCCAGGTCGCACCGGCGTCGGTGGTGCGGTAGATCCCGGTGCCCGCACCCCCGTGGTACTCGCCCGTGGCGAGCAGGATCGTGTTCGCGTCGAGAGGATGCGTGGCGAACGACCCGAACCAGCTCGCGGGGACGCTGTCGCACATCGGGATGCCGCCGAAGATGTCGAAACGCCACAGGCCGCCGCTCGCGGCCAGCGCGCGGACGTGGATCGGGTCCAGGTCGCGTACGCGCCCGGTCATGAACCCGCCGCCGACGTTGGTCGAGAAGATCGGCCCGGCGAGCTGCCAGCCGTTCACCACCTCGGCGCGCGCGGGGGCGCCGGTCCGCGGGGGCGTCGTGACCTGGGGCGGCGGCTCGGAGGGCATCGCGCGCGACTCGCTCCACATCCGTGCGATGCGCGCGGAGTCCATCTCGCCGCCTGCGAGCGCCCGAAAGTAGTCGCGCTCGAACTGGCGCTCCTCCGGTTCACCCCCGGAGCCCTCGTCGCTCCCGACCACCTCCGCCGGGCCGGCCGAGGAGTCCCGCGGGGCGACCCCGGTCGTCCCGGTCGCCGGGCGGGAGCCGGCGGCCGAACCCGATCGCGGAACCAGCAGGAAGAGCACCGAAAGGAACACGGCGAGTCGGGTCAGGGTCCGCATCGGAGTACCTCGCTCGAGGGGGTGGCGCGTACATGCGGCGGCCCGGGCCGGTGCCCGAGGACCCGGCTCCCGCATGTGAAATCGTACGTTCCGGCCCGGCCGTGCGAACAGGGGGAACTCCCCGACCCTGACGCGGGGTAAACGCTGAAACGCCGCTGGCATGGGGGTGGGGAACTCGACCCGCTCCGGCGGCACCGGTCACATCCGGGCATCCCCGCTCGTACGAAGCCGCGAGGCGGCCTGCTCGAGTCGCGCCGCAGCGGCCTTCCGAAGGGGCCGCGGTCGGCACCGGAATCCATCCCCGCCAGCCGAAAGGAAGAGGACGATGCGCTCCATCCTCCCGCTGTCGCTCCTCGTCGCGGCGTTCGCCACTGCGCCGGCCACCGCCGACCCCGGCATCGCCGTGGACTATCGCGACGAGCTGCTGCGCGTGACGCTCGACGGCTCCTGGGGCGGCACCTACTACCAGGTCTGGCGCGCGGGCGATCCGGCCGGACCGTTCGCGCCGATCGAGTCGCAATTCACGCTCTGCACCGGCGATTGCTCCCTGACGGACGCCTCGGTCGTTCCCGGCCGGACCTACTGGTACCGGTTCGACCTCCTGCCGCCCGACGGCCCGGTCGTCTCGTACGGCCCCTACGCCGTGACGGTGCCGGACACGCCGCTGCGCGCGCGCGTGTCGCCCAACCCGTCACGCTCGGCCGTGCGCGTGGAGCTGTCGCTGCCGGGCAGCCGCAGCGGCGACGCGCCGCTCGTCGCGGACGCGCGCGTGCTCGACCTGCAGGGGCGGACCGTGCGCGTGCTGCACTCGGGTCCGCTCGGCCGCGGGGTGACGGCGCTCGCCTGGGACGGCCGCGGCGAAGGCGGCCGCCCCTTGAACGCGGGGCTCTACTTCGTCCGGCTCTCGACGCCGATCGGCTTCGCGACCTCGCGCGTCGTCCGCGTGCGCTGACCGCGACCGCGGGCACCTACCCCGAGAGCGCCGCCAGCACCTCGGCCGTGCTCCGCACGCGGCCGATGCGCGGGAAGATCCGCCTCACGGTGTGCTCGTGCTCGGCGGCGTCGCGCGAGGACATGGCGTCCTCGAGGAACACCTGCTCGTAGCCGAGCTCGAACGCGTTCCGCGCCGTGCTCTCGACGCCGATGCTGGTCGAGATGCCGCAGAGCAGGATGGTCGTCACGCCCCGGCGGCGGAGCTGCAGGTCGAGGTCGGTGCCGTGGAAGGCGCCCCACTGGTGCTTCGTCACGACGTGGTCGCCCGGCTGCACCCCCAGCTCCGGCACGAGGTCCGACCAGCCCTCGGGCAGGCCGCCGGCGCCGACGCCCCCCCCTTCGTCGCTGGGCGGCCGGAGCGCGTCGCGGAAATCGGCCGAGTACGCGACCCGGACCGGCACGACGAAGCCGCCCTTCGCGCGCAGCGCGGCGGCGACCTGCGCCGCCTTCGCGACCACCTCGGGCGCCGGATGGGGCCCGCACGGCCGGCCGACGATGCCCTTCTGCAGGTCGATCACGACGAACGCACTGCGTGCCGGCGCGATCGAAAGTGCTGCGGCGTTCATGCGGTGCCTCCTTCGCGGAATGGCGGCGGGTCACGTGGGGCGGGGCGCCATCCTCGCGACGGGCGGCCGCCGGGGCAAGCGCGCGGGCTTCCCGGCCGGGGCCGGCCGTCGCGGTGGCGTGCCGCTCGTTCAGCGGCCGCCGTCAGCGCGCGGCGGTCCGTGCTTCGCGCCGGCGCTCGCCGTCGCTTCGCCCGCCTGGACCAGCGGGCAGGTGCGCAACGACCGCAGCATTCCCGTCATCGTGCCGGACTGCATGTGCGCCACGAGGTGCTGCATCATCTCGGGCTCGATCGCCATCTCCCGTCGGCCCCATTCTTCGCGCTCCGAGACCAGCTCCGAGATCACCGCGGCCATCGCATCCGTCTTCGCGGGACCCTGCGCCCGGTCCATGCGCTCGAGCAGCCGGTCCAGCTTCGCGTCGTCGGCCTTCAGCGCGCCGGCCCGGCGTTCACGGCGCGACATCATCGCGCGGTCGGCCGGCATCATCGTGCCCGCCATGCCCCCCGTCATCGCGCCCATCATGCCGCCGCCGGCCATGACCCCCATGGGCGCGCGTCCCTCGGCGTCTGCGGTCGGGATGCGATCCTCCGGCCGAACCGTCCGGCTCTGCGCGTAGGCCCCCATCGCGGCCGCGACGATGGCGACGGCAACGATGAGGAAGATGTTCCGCGTCATGCCTGCCCTCCTTCCCCTGCGTTCCACCGGTTCGGGGTGTCGGTGTGGGTGCCCATGAAGCGCCCCCCGGTCCCCGCTCGCGAATCCGACGCTACACCGGCTGCGCCCCGGGCGGGCCGGTCGGCACGCGAGTCCGCTCCGATCCGCCACCCGGCGGCGGATCCGACGCGGGCTCCACGATCAGCTCGAGGCCGTCCACGCGCACGATCCGCACCGGCGCGCCCGGCGCGAGCGGCGCGTCGTCCCCCTCCCGCGCCCGCCACAGCTCGCCCTGGTAGCGCACCGTGCCGTGACCCGAAGCCCACGCCACCACGTCGGCGGTCCCACCGACCATGCCGCGCCAGCCGGTCGCCACCGGGCGCGTCATGCTCGTCATCATCGCGCGATGGAAGACCAGCGACAGCGCGAGTCCCGCGGCATAGAGGAGCAGCGCCCCCGGCCAGGGAAGCGCGAAGAACAGCGCGATACCCAGCACGGGAAACGCCATGACGAGCATCATCGCCCACATGGACGTGCCCCTCCGGCCCCGGGCCCGCTCCAGCGGAACGTGCTCATGCGTTCTTCTCCACGATGATGTTGCCGTCGGCGAGGCGCACCGCGTACCGCTCGAGCGGCCGCGGCGGCGGCCCCGAGACGTTGTGGCCCTGCAGGTCGTAGACGCCGTTGTGGCAGGCGCACCAGATGTTGTGGCCTTCGGGACGGTACTGCACCGTGCAGCCGAGGTGGGTGCACACCGCCGAGAACGCGCGGTACTCGCCGTTCGCGAGGTGAATGAGGATCGCCGGCTCGCCGCCGAACGGGAAGATCCTGTAGGAGTTCAGGGCGACTTCGTTCACCTTCGCGGCGACGACCGGGCCGCTCTTCGTGGCGGGGCCTGCCTGCGCCGACAGGAAGCGCTCCACCGGGAACAGCACCGCGGCGGCGAAGGCCGCGCCCACCACGGCGAGCACACGGTTCAGGAACCCGCGGCGGTTCATGGTCCGCCTCCGGGAAGCCGGGTGCGGGCCGTCGCGTCCGCGTCCGGTTCGGGTTTCGGGCCGGGCGGGCTCACAGCGGGGCCTTCCGCAGCCGCAACGCGTTGCCGATCACCGAGACCGAGCTGAAGCTCATCGCCGCAGCGGCGATCACCGGGCTCAACAGCAGCCCGAAGGCCGGGTAGAGGATGCCCGAGGCGATCGGCACGCCGAGCGAGTTGTAGACGAACGCGAAGAACAGGTTCTGGCGGATGTTCGACATCGTCCGCCGGCTCAGCGCCCGCGCGCGCACGATGCCGCGCAGGTCGCCCTTCACGAGCGTCACCCCCGCGCTCTCCATGGCGACATCCGTGCCCGTGCCCATGGCGATCCCGACCTGCGCCTGCGCCAGGGCGGGCGCGTCGTTGATCCCGTCGCCGGCCATGGCGACGAAGCGGCCCTCACCCTGGAGGCGCCTCACGACGTCCGCCTTCTGGTCCGGCAGGACTTCGGCGACGAGCTCGTCGATGCCGAGCCGGCGCCCGACCGCCTCGGCGGTCACGCGATTGTCGCCCGTGAGCATCACGACCCGCAGCCCTTCGCCGTGCAGGGCCCGGATCGCCTCGGGCGTGCTCTCCTTGACCGGGTCGGCCACGCCGAGCAGGCCCGCGACCCGGCTATTCTCGGCGAGGAACACGACGGTCTGGCCCTCGACGCGCAGGCGGTCGGCCGTCGCGGCGTGGCCGTCCACGGCGATCCCGAGGTCGTAGAGGAGCGCCGGATTGCCGAGCGCCGTCGCGCGGCCCTCGATCGTCCCGCGCACACCCTTTCCCGTGACGCTCGCGAAGTCCGTGACCGGGGCCGGCGCCAGCCCGCGCTCGGTCGCCGCCGCGACGATCGCCGCGGCGAGCGGGTGCTCGCTCGCGCGCTCGAGCCCCGCGGCCAGGCGCAGCACGTCGTCCTCCCGTCGGCCGTCCGCCGCCACGATGGACACGACACGCGGCCTGCCTTCGGTGAGCGTGCCGGTCTTGTCCACGACCAGCGTGTCCACCCGGCGCAGCGTCTCGATCGCTTCGGCGTTGCGAAACAGCACGCCGACGGTCGCGCCGCGCCCGGTCGCGACCATGATGGACATGGGCGTCGCGAGCCCGAGCGCGCACGGGCAGGCGATGATGAGCACCGCCACCGCGTTGACCAGGGCGAGCGCCAGCCGCGGCTGCGGGCCGATCGTGGCCCAGACCACGAAGGTCAGGACCGCGATGAGCACGACGGTGGGCACGAACCAGCCCGAAACCACGTCGGCCAGCTTCTGGATCGGCGCGCGGCTGCGCTGCGCCTCGGCGACCATCGCGACGATGCGCGAAAGCAGCGTGTCGGCGCCCACCTTCTCGGCGCGCATCACGAGAGCGCCCGTCCCATTCAGCGTCGCGCCGACCACGCGGTCGCCGGTCTGCTTCTCGACGGGGATCGGCTCGCCCGAGACCATGGATTCGTCGATCGCGCTCGTGCCCTCGAGCACGACACCGTCCACCGGGACCTTCTCGCCGGGCCGCACGCGCAGCCGGTCGCCGACGTGAACGGCCTCGAGCGGGACGTCCTCCTCGGAGCCGTCGTCCGCGATGCGCCGCGCGGACTTCGCGGCCATGCCGAGCAGCTTCTTCACGGCCGCGCTCGTCTGGCTGCGCGCCCGCAGCTCGAGCACCTGGCCGAGCAGGATGAGCGTCACGATCATGCCGGCGGCCTCGAAGTAGACGGCGACTTCGCCGCCGTGGCCGCGGAAGCCGGCGGGGAAGATCCCGGGCGCGAGCGCGGCCACGAGGCTGTAGACGAAGGAAACCGAGACTCCGAGGCCGATCAGCGTGAACATGTTGAGGCTGCGGTGGACGAGCGACGCCCACGCCCGTTCGTAGAACGGCCACGCCGCCCACAGGCAGACGGGTGTCGCGAGCGCCAGCTCGATCCACGTGCGCGCCCGCGCCGAGATCAGCCGTGAAACCGGCGCCCCCGGCAGCATGTCGAGCATCGCGATCAGGAGGAGCGGCACCGTGAGTGCGACGGAGATCCAGAACCGGCGGCTCATGTCGTCGAGCTCCGGATTGCGCTCTTCCTCCGCCGCGTCCACCGTCCGCGGCTCGAGTGCCATGCCGCACTTCGGGCAGCTGCCCGACGCGTCGCGCACGATCTCGGGATGCATCGGGCACGTCCACTCCTGCCGTCGTGCGGGCACGACGGGCGTCACGGGCTCGAGCGCCATCCCGCACTTCGGGCAGCTGCCGGGCCCGGCGGCGCGCACCTCGGGATGCATCGGGCAGG
>Ga0315540_10000657_pt1 | contig 19613 bp, 18 predicted proteins | sample SalMarSW160110MG_FD_203677 | JGI IMG/M metagenome (GOLD analysis project Ga0315540, IMG submission 203677) | Salt marsh sediment microbial communities from the Plum Island Ecosystem LTER, Massachusetts, United States - Salt Marsh Sediment SW1601-10 ...
CCGGCGTACCGATTCTTAGCGCGCTGAGCGGCCTGGCCGCCCACACTGTCAACCGAACCCTGGCGAAAACGCTGACCGGGGTTATGGAAAGCCTGCAGGCCGGGCGCGACCTGTCGAGTTCGATGGCCCAGTTTCCGGAGGTGTTTTCGGTTTTTTATATCAGCCTGGTGCGGGTGGGGGAAACCAGCGGCCGGCTGGAGGAGGTATTCCACCAGCTCGCCACCTATCTGCAAAGAGAAAAGAAAACCCGCGATCAGATCAAGTCCGCCATGCGCTATCCGGTGTTCGTCCTGGTAGCGATCCTGGTGGCGATCACCGTAATCAACGTGCTGGTGGTCCCGGCGTTTGCCGCGATGTTCGCCCAATTCGGCGCCGAGTTACCCCTGCCCACGCGTATTCTGATTGCCATGTCCGATTTTACCATTAACCGCTGGGAGCTGTTACTGGGCGGGGGCGTTGCACTGGTCTCAGGGGGGCGCATGTATGTACGCAGCGAGGACGGCCGCTACGCCTGGCACAAACTGCTGTTACGTTTTCCGCTGATCGGCCAGATCCTGTATCGGGCGGCGCTGGCGCGCTTCAGCCGCCTTTTCGCCCTGGTACAGGCCTCCGGTATTCCGATTGTGACGGGGTTGTCGGTGGTGGCGCGGGCGCTGGACAATGACTTCATTCAGGAGCGGGTACTGTCCATGCGCGACGGTATCGAACGTGGCGAATCGCTGAGCAATACGGCCGCCGGGACCGGTATCTTCGATCACCTGGTCCTGCAGATGTTGCAGGTCGGCGAACAATCCGGCGCTACCGACGATCTGCTGCGGGAAGTGGCCGACTACTATGACAGTGAAGTCGATTATGCCGTGGACAAGCTGAGCGCATCCATCGAGCCGACCCTGACCATCATCCTTGCGGTACTCGTGTTTCTGCTCGCAGCCGGAATCTTTCTGCCCATGTGGGACCTGGCCAGTGTTGCCCTGCACTAGCCACCGGGCGGTCCAACATCGGCTTTTTGTGACACGATTCACAGAAGTTTTTTGACGCAGTACTCAGAGGCGCACGTTGAATAGGTTACAGTAAATTTAGTGTCATATATATATTCGTTATAAGTTATAAAGATATAGGCATTTGTTTGTTAGGTGGCAAACTTATGTCAATAGTAAGTTTTGTCTCCAAAATCTAAAGATTTAGCGGTCTCTTGACGCTAAACGATACCAGTACGCGGGCCAACAGCCTTCTTTCAGGAGAGTAATAAACATGAACAAGCATGCCGGTTTTACGTTAATCGAATTAGTCGCGGTCCTGGTCATCCTGGCACTGCTGGGCGCCATGGCCGTGCCGCGCTTTGTCGATGTGTCCAACGATGCGCTGGTCGCAGCCCAAAATGGATCGGTGGCCGCAGTCCGCACCGGGCATGCCATGGCCATTGCCAAGCTGAAGCGGGTACCCCAGCTGAGTGAGCTGGTTACCTATGTGGGCGGTCCCAACGTCATCGTCGACCCCGCCAACAAGGGGATTCAGGTCACCATCAACGGCACCAACTATGTCGTGCAGACCTATACCGACACCACCTGCACAGCGGCAACAGGGAATGGCACCGACCCGGTCAACTGCGTCGGCAATATCCTCTAACCGCCGGCACGGGTGAACTTCGTGTGAGAGGGGTGGGCGGATGCCCGCCCCTTTTTTGTTTCGGTCAGGGAATATGGACACTACGCCATCATCACAGCAGACCGGTTTCACGTTGCTGGAACTGGTTGCCGTGCTGCTACTGCTGGGTATCCTCAGTACCTCGCTGTTTCTGCGCTGGTCACCGGGCGCCTCGACGCTGAATGCCCAGGCCGACCAGCTGGCGCGCACCCTGCGCCATGCCCAGTCGCTGGCCCTGGCACAGGGGCGCAGTCTCCGGTTCGCTGTTCAGTCCGCCACTGCCTATGCCATCACTGACGGCGCCGCGACCATCACCGACCCCCAGGGCGTCGTGCAAAGTTACACGCTGAGCAACAGCGTAACGCTCGCGGGGAACGATCTGGATTTCGACAGCCTGGGCCGCCCCATCGATGCCGCCAATAGCCTGATCGCCAGCGCGCAAAGCTGGACCTTGAGCACCACGGGCGCCACCGCGACCGTCAGCGTGTCACCGTTGACCGGGTTTGTGACGGTAACGCCGTGATGTCGCAAAGCTGCCACCGTGTCCAACAGGGGTTTACGCTCATCGAGCTGGTCGCGGTGATCATCATCATCGCGGTTGCCTCCGCCCCCCTGTTCGGCCTGTTCAGCCAGGCCGGTCGCAGCCTGCTCGCCGACGAGACCATCCTGACGGCGACCCAGCTCGCGCAGGCACGCGCCGAACACCTCATGGCCGTGCGCCGCAACCGCGGCTATGCGGATGCGGAAGTCTCGGCGAACCTGACCGAAACCCTCACCGGTAACTATGCCGGCTACTCCCGCGTCACCACTATCGCTCCTTATATCGGTGCCGCCTGCCCGGGTGGCGCGGCCTGCAAGCAGGTCAGTGTGCGCGTTGACGAGAGCGGCCAGGCGCTCGCCGAAATCATTTTTGTGCTGGTGAACTACTGATGCGGCGGACGGAAGATAAAGGCTTCAGCCTCATCGAACTGGTGGCCACGCTGCTGGTGCTGGGCCTGATGACATCGTTTGCAGTGCCCTATCTCAGTAACGGCGCACGGGTCTACAACGATACGTCGGCTGCGCTGCAAACAGCAAGCAAACTGCGTTACGCCAGCGAACGTATGGCGCGGGAGTTGCGGGAAATCCGTAATGTGGGAGGCAATTTCGATATCGTCACACCGGTGAACGTGCCCGGCAACAGCATTACCTTTATAAAGTCCGATGGCGTTCAGGTCAGCGTGAGCGATACGGCGCCCACCCTGTCGTTGGCCTACAATACCCTGGCCGGCAACGCAAACTTTCCGCTCACCGACGAACTCACCAGCGTCACATTCAACTATTACCAGGCCGACGGCGTTACTCAGGCGACCGGTATCGGTGACGTCGCCTATATCGAGTTCGAGCTGATACTCAACAACGGCAACAGCTACAGCCAGCGCTCGCGCGTTGCGTTGAGGAACCGGTTCTGATGCCGTTTGCCAGAGGCCAACGTGGCGCCGTCACCCTGATCGGGGCGCTGTTCATTGTCCTGGTCGTTGGGCTGATGGTGCAGATTATCAACCGCATGGCGAGCTCCGACATAACCGACACAGCGGCCCACAACGATGCCGTTGACGCGCTTTTTGTTGCCGAAAGCGGTATCGAGTTCGCATCCTTCAGTTACGCCAGCGGTACGACGGCCTGTGCGGACCTGCAGCTGATCAACAAGACGGCGGCCGGCCGGGGCTACTTCGATGTGACAGCCGCCGGCCTGGTTGGTGCGGATTGCCGGATCGTTGTCCAGGGCAGCGTCAGCTCGACAGGCGCGACCTCGCCCGATGCAGCGCTGCGAACGATATCGGCGGATTTACGCCTCGCCGCCAGTGGAGGCTGGGCAGTTGGTGACAACGGCGCCATGCTGCAATGGGATGGCGCAAGCTGGTCGGCGGTTGCCTCGAATACCACAGAGGATCTGCACAGCGTAGACTGCGTAGCCGCTAATGACTGCTGGGCTACGGGAAATAACGGGGCTACTATTCACTGGGACGGGACCAGCTGGTCGCCGGTAACATCGGGTACCAACGCGGTATTGCTGGGTGTCAGCTGCCAACCATTTACAGCGACACATTGCTACGCAAACGGAGTAACGCTGTTATTTGGATTTTTCCCGATCCCCTATTCGACGCACTGGAATGGCAGCGGCTGGGTCAACGCTGGAGGAGCAGGGTTTTTCGATTACTACACTGATGTATCCTGCCCGTCGGCGACGTGCTTCAGTGTGCTGGATGGCGGCTCGGTGCAGGCATCGTCACCGTCGTGGGGCACGGTTTTCAATGGCGCCACCGGACTGAACGGCATTGATTGCGCCGCGGTCGACGAATGCTGGGCTGTCGGTGATCTTAGTGGCAACAGCTATTATTTCGTCCGCTATTCCGGCGGGGGCTGGTCGTCTGTAAACGTGGGAGCCCCGAACAATGCGCGCAGCAATCTCAACGCGGTGTCGTGTTCGGCGATCGATGACTGCTGGGCGGCCGGAGACGAGGGTAGTGGCCGCTATGTTCTCGTTCAGTGGGATGGCGCCTCGTGGGCACCGCGCCCGTTCCAGAACGGCCAGCACCGGGCGAACCTCAACGGCATTCACTGTAGCTCGGGAAGCGATTGCTGGGCAGTCGGTGACCAGCAGAATGGATGGAATCTGATTCACTATGACGGCACGGGCTGGAGTTATATCGGCTCGGCCGCGGCGACCCCGCAGAATCTGAATGACGTCTATCTCTCGGGCGCGGGCGCCGCCGGCGTGTCGCTGGTACGCTGGCAGGAACTCATCAACAATTGACAGCGCTCACGACTTGGGCGACGCTTGCTGTCACACTGGCATAAAGGAACTCGGGTGTTTCTTTTCAAGACAAAGTCACATGACGACCGGCTGTGTGCTCTGGTCAGGGAAGATGACGGTGTCGCGGTCGCCTGCATCAACCATCAAAACGCCCATACGCCCGTACTGGAGTACTGCGCATTCCATTGGCTGGCGCCCGGTCAGGAACGCGCAAACCTGCTCGGCAAGATCGTTGCCGAGCAGCGTTTGAGCAAGGTTCCCTGTTCCACATTGCTCGCAGCGGGCGAGTACCAGTTGTTGATGGTGGAAGCTCCCGAGGTCCCTCCCGCCGAGCTCAAGGCCGCCATTCGCTGGCGCGTGCGGGACCTGATCGACTTCCATATCGACGACGCGGTGCTGGATGTGTTCGATGTACCACCCACCGGCGCGCGCGGCATGCAGGAAAACCTGTATGTGGTCGTATCGCGTGCGGGGGTGGTGAAGGAGCACGCCGAATCGCTGCAGACCGCGGGTGCTGAACTCAAGATCATCGATATTCCCGAGCTGGCGCTGCGCAATATCGCTGGGCGACTGGATCAGGACGGCAGTGGTGAAGCCATGCTGTATTTCGGCGCGGACCAGGGACTCATTACACTGACGCGGGACGCCACGCTGTTTCTGGCGCGCAGTATGGACATAGGCTATGACCAGCTGCAAAGTGAACCGGATCTTGTCGACCGCCTGGCGCTGGAGTTGCAACGGTCGATGGACTATTACGACCGGCATTTCCAGCAGGCGCCCGTTACCCGCATAACCCTGTGTCCTGCGCCGGCAGCCATGCCGGAGTTTGCCGAACAACTCGCACAGCAGACCGGTATCGCGGTGCGCGAACTGCAGCTGGACGACCTGTTCGACTCTCCCGTCACTGTAGACCGCGAGCAGTTTGCGCGTTGCCTGCTGCCCATAGGGGCCGCGCTGCGCACAGAACCCGCCCGACTCTAGGCAAGCTGTCGGGACGACCGTGCTGGCCTGCTCCGGCTCAGCTGGCAGGGTCCATGTCCAGTTCCTTGATCTTGCGTGTCAGGGTATTGCGGCCCCAGCCCAGCAGGCGCGCTGCGTCCTGGCGGCGTCCCCCCGTTCGGGCCAGAGCCGATGCAATCATGACGCGCTCAAACGTGGGCAGCGCATCATCGAGCAGTGCCTGGCGGCCGTCCGCCAACTGGCGATCGGCCCAGCTTTTCAGCGCGGCTTCCCAGCCCTGTCCGCTCGGCGCCTCGCCGCTGGCCGGTTGACGCAGTTCGGCGGGCAGATCGTCGGTGCGTATTTCCTGCCCCGAAGCCATCACGGTCAGCCAGCGGCAGAGATTTTCCATCTGGCGCACATTGCCTGGCCAGTCGAGCTGCCGGAGATAGGCTTCGGTATCCGGTAACAGCGTCTTTGGATCGACGTTCAGCTCGCGCGCGGCACGTTGGAGAAAGTGACGCATCAGCAGGCCGATATCCTCGCGGCGCTCACGCAATGAAGGCAAATGTACGCGGATGACATTCAGCCTGTGGAACAGGTCCTCTCGGAAGCTGCCCTGTTTAACACGCTGTTCGAGGTTCTGGTGCGTGGCGGCAATGATGCGCACATTGACCTTGATGGGCGTGTGACCGCCGACGCGGTAAAACTCGCCGTCCGAAAGTACGCGCAACAGGCGGGTTTGCATCTCCGCCGGCATATCGCCGATTTCGTCCAGGAAAAGCGTGCCCCCGTCGGATTGCTCGAAACGTCCCACCCGCTGGGTTTGCGCACCCGTGAATGCGCCACGCTCATGACCGAATAACTCCGATTCCAGCAGGTCGCGCGGTATCGCCGCCATATTCAGGGCGACGAACGGCTTGTCGGCGCGCGGGCTGTGCCGGTGTAGCGCGCGCGCCACCAGTTCCTTGCCCGTACCGGACTCGCCGTTGATCAGCACGGTGATGTTGGAACGGGACAAGCGGCCGATGGCGCGGAAAACCTCCTGCATGGCCGGGGCTTCACCTATAATTTCCGGCACCTCTTCACTGACTGCGACCTGGCCGCCGTCCTTGTTGCTGCGGCTGTGATCGACGGCGCGACGCGTCAGTTCCACGGCCTCTTCCACGTCGAACGGTTTGGGAAGATATTCGAACGCGCCACCCTGGTAGGCGGTAACCGCGCTGTCGAGGTCGGAGTGTGCGGTGATAACAATAACCGGTAACTCCGGGTAACGCTGTTGTATCTTGCCAAGCAGTTCGAAGCCGTCCATGCCGGGCATGCGCACATCAGTGATCAGCGCATCCGGCTGCCCCCGCTCGAGCGTTTCCAGAATACCACTCGCGGAGGCAAAACTCTTGACGTCCATATGTGCTTTTTCAAGGGCCTTTTCCAGCACCCAGCGAATGGACTGGTCGTCATCAATAACCCAGACGCTTTCAGCTTGCGTCATTCGCAACCTCCAAAGGTAAAAAGATAGTGAATATCGTGTTTCCCGGTTTGCTGGTGAACTCGATAATGCCCGCGTGCTGGTTGATCAGCGATTGCGCGATCGACAAGCCGAGTCCGGTGCCATCAGCGCGCCCGGTGACCATGGGATAAAAAATCTTGCTTTGTATATCCGGGGGGATACCCGGTCCGTCATCGATAATGTCGATGCGTATGGCCAGCTTGTACCGCGTCGGCCCGATAGTGAACTGGCGCTGGATTCGGCTGCGCAAGGTAATCGTTGTCGCGCCCGCCTGTGCAGCGTTACGCACCAGGTTGAGCAAGGCCTGTACAAGCAGCTCCGCATCGGCCTTCAGCTCCGGAATACTCGGGTCGAACTCGCGCCTCAGGACAAGGTTGGGGTAATTTTCGGCGTCGACGAGACTGCGCACGTGTTCGAGGACCTGGTGAATATTTATCTCGCGGTTGTCCGGCACGTTGTTCGGCCCCAGCATGCGGTCGACCAGGTTTCTCAGGCGGTCGGCTTCGCCAATGATCACCTGCGTATATTCCTTTAGCCCGGGTTGTTGCAGTTCGCTTTCCAGCAGCTGGGCGGCGCCACGCAGCCCCCCCAGCGGGTTCTTGATTTCGTGCGCCATGCCGCGCATCAGGTCGCGCGCTGCACGCTGCTGTACCAGCAGGTGCTCTTCGTGTGCGATGCGCAGGTGCCGGTCAACCTGTACGATTTCCAACAGCAAGTCCCCTTTGCCGAACGGTGTAACCGTGCAATCGACCGTCATGCGTTGACCGTAGGCGGTATGTAGTTCCAGCTCCCGCTCGGTAAATGGCTCATTGGCGTGCAAGGAGGCACGCAGCCGGTCGATAAGCAAGGCGTCTGCCTGCATCACCTGCGGCCAGTATTGCCCGTGTACCTGCCTGCGACTGACTTCAAACAGATTCTCGGCAGCCGGGTTCAGGTAGGTCAGGTGCAACGACTCGTTCAACAGGATGACCGCCGTGTTAAGCGCCTCCAGCAGCTGATCGGTGCGTACCTCGAATGCATCTTTGGACAATGACATGTTCAAGCGAGTGCAAAAACCAAACCAGTTTCCGTGTTTGCCGTCCAGGGCCATGCGGCCGGGGGGAGGGTTGTTATAAGATACTGAATAATAATTATTAATACGCCTACTCTAGGGCATGCACTAAAATTATAGCTACCTGGCAATGATCCAATAAGGTGCGGATGCACCGTCGAATACGATCTACGCACTATTCTAGTGCATAGAACGTGAAAGAATCAGGGAAATTGTTTAGCGGTTACCCAGCGGGGTAGGCTTGCCGGGCCCGCGGGGGAAATTCACCGACTGGCGGTGCAGGTAGAAACGTACGCCTTCGCTGCGCTTGAGCTCATTGCCCGAAGCGTCGACTACGGCAGCTTCCACCGTATGCGTACCGCGAGGCACGTTGCTGAAACTGGTTTTGTCCGACGTCGTCGGAGCGCCTTGCGGCTGCCCGTCGAGGAAATACTGCAGGCGGTCTCCGGCCTCTTTGTCGAGTTTGGGCTTGATGCTGACCTGCACCTTCACATCGCCGGTGTTGTCGCGCAAGGTTTCGTCCGGTGCCGGTTTGGCGACGGCAAGCTGTTCATAAGCCGCGGCTTGCGCGCCCGCCTGCTCAGCAGACTGTGAGGTTTGTGGGGCATAGACCGGAGGAGGCGGAACGGTGGACAGGGGCGGCAGCTTTACCGGCTCGCCGTTGCCGGCGGGGTCATCCGTGTAGACCACGGTGCCGTGCTCGTCCACCGTCTTGTAGACAGCAGCACTGGCGCCGCCACAGGCCAACAGGCAACTTGCCACTATCGCGATGAGCTTGTCTGTTGTCATGAGGCTGTCCTGCGTGTGTTTTTGACTAGCGATTACCTTACTGGCTGCGTGGAGCGCACGCAACAAAAAACGCCCCCGTTCGGGGGCGTTTTTTGTACCGCCTGTCGGACCGACTAGAGGCTGTAGTACATGTCGAACTCCAGCGGGTGGGTGCTCATGCGCAGCTGGGTCACCTCGTCCATTTTCAGAGCGATGTAGGCGTCGATCATGTCGTCGCTGAATACGCCACCGGCGGTCAGGAACTTGCGGTCCTTGTCGAGGGCGGCAAGGGCCTGGTCGAACGCATAGCAAACCTGCGGAATCTTGGCTTCCTCTTCCGCTGGTAGATCGTACAAATCCTTGTCCATGGCATCTCCAGGGTGAATCTTGTTCTGGATACCATCGATGCCGGCCATCAGCATCGCCGAGAAAGCCAGGTAAGGGTTAGCGGTTGAATCCGGAAAGCGCACCTCAATGCGACGCCCTTTGGGATTTGCCACATACGGGATACGGATCGACGCCGAACGATTGCGGGCCGAGTAGGCCAGCATGACCGGCGCTTCGAAACCCGGCACCAGGCGCTTGTAGGAATTGGTCGATGCGTTGGTAAAAGCATTCAGGGCACGCGCATGTTTAATGATGCCGCCGATGTAGTACAACGCGATATCGGACAGCCCGCCGTACTTCTTGCCGGTGAAAAGGTTCTGGCCGCCCTTGGCCAGCGACTGGTGCACATGCATGCCGTTGCCGTTGTCGCCCACCAGCGGCTTGGGCATGAAAGTCGCTGTCTTGCCGTAGCTGTGGGCCACGTTCCAGATCACGTATTTCAGAATCTGCACTTCGTCTGCCTTGCGAATCAGCGTGTTGAAAGCGACACCGATTTCGCACTGACCGGCGGTAGCGACCTCGTGGTGGTGCACCTCGGTCGGAACACCCATTTCGTCCAGCGCCAGACACATGGCGGAACGCATGTCATGCAGGGAGTCGACCGGCGGCACCGGGAAGTAACCGCCCTTGATACCCGGACGATGACCGATGTTGCCGTCTTCATAAACGCGCTCGGCGTTCCAGGAAGCTTCTTCTGAATCCACCTTATAGAAGGCACCGCTCATATCGGCGCCCCAGCGGACATCATCAAGTACGAAGAATTCGTTCTCCGGGCCGAAGTATGCGGTATCGGCAATCTTGGTGGACTTAAGGTAGGCCTCGGCGCGCCGAGCCAGCGAACGCGGGTCGCGCTCGTAGCCTTTCATCGTCGCAGGTTCGAGAATATCGCAGCGCAGGTTCACGGTCGGTTCGTCGGAGAACGGGTCCAGAACCGCGCTGTCGGTATCCGGCATCAGGACCATGTCGGACTCGTTGATGCCCTTCCAGCCGGCGATGCTGGAACCGTCGAACATTTTGCCGTCCTTGTAGAACCCTGCGTTGATTTCAGCTGCGGGGAGGGTCACGTGCTGTTCCTTGCCCCGAGTATCTGTGAAACGCAGGTCAACGAACTTCACGCCGTTGTCCTTCATCAGTTTATTTACCTTGGCTGCGGTCATGTACCTTCCTCCGAAATAGACTTGATTGATTGAGACTGGATTCCGACACGGTGCTGTCAACGCGAACCGGACACTTCAGAATTGTTCCCTCAAAGAGCACGAATTATGCCACGGGAAAAAATGCTTGCAACACGTGTACTTGTGTCACCACACCCGCCTCGTGGCGGCGCAGCGACGCCTCAAAACAGTGCGCTGGTCAGTCATGGCGCCCTACTTTGGAGCATCTAAACATGGAAGCTGACCCGCACCGTGCTCACACCGGGCAGCTTTTTCGCGGCCACCTCGATGGTGCGGACGAACACCCCGGCGTCCGCGTGGGCGTCCAACACCGAAAGCGGCAAGTACACATCGACGTGCAGCTTGCCACTCAGGTAATGCAGAGTGACTTTGTCCGCATCGATGTCGGTGATGCCGGCATCCGCCCATTGTTTTGCCAGCTTTTCGACGACGTCACTGCGCAATGGCAACTGGTTGCAGGGCGACTCCTGTTCATCGTCCTCCGGGTCGATATGTACCGTGACATCGGTCACTTCGTCGACCTTGTCCAACAGCTGCCGGCGCACGGTATCGCCGATCTGGTGGCCCTCGGATACGCTGATGCGCGGATCGACCTGAAGGTGCAGATCCACCAGTGCATCACTGCCGCTGCGTCGCGAACGCAGCATATGCAGGGCGCGCACACCGTCGACGTGAAACACTTCCTTGCGAATCGCGTCGGTGACCTCCGGGTCCAGCGCGGTGTCGATCAACTCCTTGGTGCTGTCGCGCACCAGGTCGAACCCGATCTTCGCTATCATCACGGCGACCGTAATCGCCGCCACGGCGTCGAGATAGGCATGCCCCATCATTGCCCCGCCAATACCAATGACAACGACGATCGAGGATATGGCGTCACTGCGACTGTGCCAGGCATTGGCCATCAGCATGTTGGAGCGCAGACGCCTGGCGGCGTTGCGGGTGTACTGGTAAATCGCTTCCTTGGAGATAACCGAAACGATGGCCACCGCGAGCGCGCTCAGGCCGGGATTGAGCAACAACTCCGGTTCGTTCATGCGTCGCACGGCATCGGAGCCGATACCGAAAGCGACGAGAATGAGTGCGATCCCGAGCCCGACAGTCGCCAGCGTTTCAATACGCCCGTGACCATAGGGATGGTCTTCGTCCGCCTCGCGGTGCGAGTGCTTGGCGGCGTAAAGCACGATAAGATCGGTGGCGAGATCCGATAATGAATGCAGACCGTCGGCGACCAGCGCCTGCGAGTGCGCCGCCCAGCCGACCAGGATCTTGGCGATACCAAGCAGCAGATCAATGGCCGAACCGATCAGCGTGACTTTGCGAACTTCCCTATAACGCGGACTCGCCAGCGTTTCGTCAGCAACAGTACTCATGCCGGATATTATGCGTCGCAGACGCGGATTCGAATAGTGATTTCGTCGTCGCGCTGCACGATGTCGAGCACTTCATGGCCGTTGACGCGACACCATGCGGGAATATCGTGAATAGCGCCGGGGTCTGTGCAGCACACCGCCAGTGTTTCACCGACATGCATGAGCTCGACTTTCTGCTGCGTTCGAATCACCGGCATTGGACACAGCATCCGACGCGCGTCCAGCTGCGCCTCGCTCACAGATACCAGTCCTTCGGAATCCGATCGCCGGGCATCGGCTTGACCTTGCGGGTAAGAGTCGCGCCGTCCGGCCGGTGGATTTCCACGTCAACGCAACCGGCATCCCGACCCTGGCTGAAACGCGCCGTAATCTGTGCCGCAAGGTCCAGGTCTTCGTCGCCCGCTTCACCGTCGATCAACACCAGGGGACCGTTGTGACTGGTGGTAAACAGGTGGGTGAACTGTTGGCGGTAGCCTTCGAGAAACCTGTTCTCACCATCCTCGCGCCCGATGATCATCTTGAAGTGCGGCCGCGGACGCAGATGCCGGCCAACTTTGAGCAGCATGATGTCGTCGAGTTCGTAACGTCGGTCGCCGCGCGCCTGCCAAAGGTCAGCGAGCTTGTGCGAATACTGCCGATCGGTCAGGAAACAACAACCGCCGGCCGGCTGCGCGTAGTCTTCAAATCCGAACTGCCGGGCAAGCGCCATTTGCGGTTTGCGTGATCGGCCTTCGAAAGCGAAAAGCCGGTTGCGGTCCACCCAGCCTTCGCGTTCCGGGCGTGTTTCCGGCAGGTTTTGCGCACACAGCGGCCGCAGCAACAAATCGTCGGCGCCCGATTCGTGCGCCACCACCGGCATGGTGGCTTTGCGCTGCGATTTCGGGCGCTGGCCGACCACTTCGCCGGTAACAATGAAATCAAAGCCCCGCTTGTCGATCCACTCACGAGCCTTCTGGACCATGAAAATCTTGCAATCCAGGCAAGGATTCAGGTTGGCGCCGTAGCCGTGTTTGGGATTGATAACGACGTCTTTGTACTCGTCAATGATATCGACAATATGCAGCTTGACACCGAGCTGCTCGGCGACCCAGAGCGCGTTGTTGCGTTTGGGCCTGGCGCGGTCTTTCTGGCGAATGGCGTGCGTATGGCCCTCGACACAAAAACCGGTGTAGAAATTGATGCCCTCGACATGGATACCCTGGTCCTGGATCACTTTTGCGGCAAGCAGAGAATCCAGGCCCCCGGAAATCAGGGCTACGGCTTTACGCGGTTCAGTCATACCAGGCGTCGGTTCAGCGTTGAGTCACGGCAACATATTGTAACCCAGGCCGTTCCGGGCGTTAGCCCGATAATCCCGCGAGCTTGTCCGGACATCGGACGCCGCGCGGTGTTCGGCCCCGGTACTGGCCGAGCGCGTACCGGCGCCAGGGAGGCGGATGCTCAGTGTTTACGGCGACTGGTCCCGCTCACCGGTATAGCGCTGCTGGTCTCTCCGAGCGTCTGGTATGCCATACGGCTACCGGTATCCGCCCACAACTCGGCGGCGGCCAGCGGCCCCAGCGCCGGCTCACCGGACAGGCCACGCATAGCCTGCAAAACGTCCATTACCGGCACGAATGCCTCGGACAGCTGGGCGTAAAGCCGATCGCTCTCCCCGTCGACGAGCATTGCCAGCTGCCGATAGGCGCTGCGCCCGAGGCGCACAAAATAGCTCACCCGCACCAGACGTCGTTCGGCTAACTTTGGGAAAAATCCGGAAAAGAGCAGGCATTTATCGCCAACGTCTCGTAACATGTCAGGTTTCTGGCTGCCCTCCCCTTGTGCGTCCAGAAACTCGAGGGCCATTGCCCTGGCCACCAGGTCCGGACGCCCGGTAAACCTCATCAGCATGAAAACGAGGTAGGATTCAAGTGTTTCGGTGAGCGTGTGCTGACAGGCCTGCTGCGCTTCAGCAACCAGGGCGTGCCATTGCGCAGTGTCCGTGGGTTGCAGTACCAGTGACTTCATAGACCACCTCGGTTTCCATTCCCTCATTTCGTGTATCGACCAGTAAAGAATAGTCCTTGAAAAGTTAGACCCGTAGCGGGTCGTCAAATTATCCCCACCGCCCTACATCCGACCGCCTCTGCAGGCTATACTGCGCGCCTTTAACCACTTCAGACTGCCAAACTGAGCCGTTTTGACCGCCACAGACAAAAATAACGCCCGCACTTTCCAGGGTTTAATACTTGCGCTGCAGGATTACTGGTCCCGCCAGGGCTGCGTGCTGCTGCAACCCTACGACATGGAGGTGGGCGCCGGGACCTTCCACCCGGCCACCTTCCTGCGCGCCATCGGACCGGAGCCCTGGCGTACCGCCTACGTTCAACCGTCGCGCCGCCCCACCGATGGCCGCTACGGTGAAAACCCGAACCGGCTGCAGCACTACTACCAGTACCAGGTGCTGCTCAAACCCAGCCCGGACAACATTCAGGATCTTTACCTGGACTCCCTGAAGGAGCTGGGGATCGACCCGCTGGTGCATGACATCCGCTTTGTCGAGGATAACTGGGAGTCGCCGACACTGGGCGCCTGGGGCCTGGGCTGGGAAGTCTGGCTCAACGGTATGGAGGTTACCCAGTTTACCTACTTTCAGCAGGTGGGCGGCCTGGACTGCAAACCGGTCAGCGGCGAAATCACTTACGGCCTGGAGCGCATTGCCATGTACCTGCAAGGTGTCGAGAGCGTGTTCGACCTGGTGTGGACGCAGGGCCCTCAAGGCAAGGTGTTATACGGCGACGTGTTCCATCAGAACGAAGTGGAGATGTCGACCTACAATTTCGAACACGCCGACGTCGACGAGCTGTTTCACTGGTTCGATGTGTGTGAACGCGACAGCCAGAAGCTGATCGAGGCCGGGCTGCCATTGCCCGCTTATGAGCTGATGCTCAAGGCGTCGCACACCTTCAACCTGCTCGATGCGCGCAGCGCCATTTCCGTGACGGAACGCCAGCGCTTCATTCTGCGCGTTCGTGCGCTGGCGCGGGCGGTCGCCCAAGCCTATTACGAGCGGCGCGAATTGTTGGGCTTCCCAATGTTGCAAGCCGGAGCGCCGGCATGAGCGAACGGCGCGACCTGTTGATCGAGATCGGCACCGAGGAGCTGCCGCCCAAGGCACTGCGCCGCCTGTCGCTGGCATTTGCCGATGCCATGAACAAAGAGTTGGCGGCAACCGGCCTGCGACCGGAGAAAACGCTTGTCTATGCGGCACCACGGCGGCTGGCCCTGTTGATCAAGGCACTGCCGGTAAGCCAGGCCGACCGGGAAAGTGTCCGCCGGGGCCCCGCGCTAACCGCGGCGTTCGACGACGATGGCTGCCCAACACAAGCGGCCATCGGTTTTGCCGGCTCCTGCAGCGTCGACGTCGAAGCGCTGGATCGGCTGGAGACTGCAAAGGGCAGCTGGTTGTCTTACCGGGTAGTGGAAAAAGGTCAGGCCACCGCTGCACTGGTTCCGGGCCTGCTGGTCAAGTCACTTGCGGCACTGCCCATACCCAAGCGGATGCGCTGGGGTGATCGTGACGATGAATTCGTGCGCCCGATACACTGGGTGGTATTGCTGTTCGGCGATGAGGTCATCGACGCGCACATACTCGGTGTGAAGACCGGCAGAAACACACACGGGCATCGCTTTCATCATCCACAGGGCATGTATCTCGCCGAACCCGAGGCCTACCTGCCGCTGCTCGAGACCGAAGGCCACGTGCTGCCCGACTATGCCGCGCGGCGCGAGGCGGTACGCGCGCAGGTGGTAGAACAGGCAAACCTGCTTGGCGGTGAGGCACTGATCGACGACGATCTGCTCGACGAAGTAACGGCCCTGGTGGAGTGGCCGGTAGCCATCTCCGGGCAGTTCGATACAGACTTTCTTCAGGTTCCCTCCGAAGCGCTGATCTCCAGCATGCAGGACCACCAGAAGTATTTCCCGGTCGTCGATAACAATGGCAAGCTGCTGGCGCATTTTATTACCGTGGCCAACCTTGCGAGCCGGGATCCCGCACAGATCAAGGCCGGCAACGAACGGGTCATACGACCACGTCTGGCCGATGCCGCTTTCTTCTGGCGGCAGGACCGCAAGCAAACGCTGGCGGCGCGTGCCGACAAACTGCGCAGCATGGTATTCCAGAAAAGACTCGGCACGCTGTTTGACAAGCAGGAGCGGGTTGCGGCACTCGCGGGGCGCATCGCTGCAACCATCGGCGCCGATACGGCGCATGCCGAACGCGCCGCGCGGCTCAGCAAGTGCGACCTGCTCACCAGCATGGTGTATGAGTTCCCGGAACTGCAGGGCATCATGGGACGCTACTATGCATTGCACGACGGTGAGCCCGCAGCGGTGGCGGACGCAATTCAACAGCACTACCTGCCACGTTTTGCGGGCGATGATCTGCCCGCCGCCGGCGTGGCCCAGGCCGTCGCGCTCGCGGATCGACTCGACAGCCTGGTCGGTATTTTCGCCATCGGCCAGCAACCCACTGGTGACAAAGATCCGTTTGCGCTGCGCCGTGCGGCACTGGGCGTGATCCGTATCTGTATCGAAAAAGGGCTGGACCTTGATCTCGACGAACTGCTGAAAGCCGCGGCCACTGCATTCGCGGACGAGCTTGATGCCAGCCCCGCGGTTGCCGAGGTATTTGCGTATGTCATGGACCGACTGCGCGGTTACTACCAGGAGCAGGGTGTGGAAGTCGATCTGGTGGACGCAGTACTTGCGACACATCCCTTGCGGCTGCTTGATATAGACCGGCGCATACAGGCATGCCGCAGCTTCAGGTTGCTACCGCAGGCGCAGAGTCTGGCGGCGGCCAACAAGCGTATCAGCAACATCCTCAAAAAAACCGGACAGACTATTCCCGACAGCGTCGAGGCGTCACGCCTGACGGAAGATGCCGAGAAGCAACTGGCGGACGCGCTCACGGAAATGCATCACGCGGTGGTGCCTATGCTGGACGCCGGCGATTACACCCCGGCGCTGACCCGGCTGGCCGGTCTGCGCAACAGCGTCGATGCGTTCTTTGACCAGGTAATGGTTATGGTGGACGACGAGGCGCTGCGCACCAATCGACTGGCGCTGTTGAAAAGCCTGCGTGATTTGTTTCTGCGGGTGGCCGATCTGTCCCGACTGCAAAGCTGAGGAGTGTCATGAACGAGCGTGATTCCTACCAGGCCATGCTGGCCGCTGTACAGGCGTTTCACGACAAGCACGATTTCAGGAACACCGGCGGTGAAGAGCTGACCTACCGCGTGGCATTGATGGCCGAGGAACTCGGCGAGATCTCTTCCTGTGTTACCAAGGGAAAGGATACCGCCATGCTGTCAGAAGAGGTCGCTGACCTGTTCATACTGATCGTGGGGACCGCAATCGCAGCGGACTTTGACTTGCGCGAAGCCTTCTGGAAGAAAATGGACAAATTGATGCAGCGCGAATCACGCATGGTAGGCGGTCGCATTCGTGTTTCGGAGTTCCGCGACATGGGCAACGAGTAGAGACGGCCTTGACCAAAACTGTGCAGCAACCGTCGCTCGCCGTGCTCTATGTGCGATCGTTTCTGTTCTGGGCGGGGTTTGCCTTGCTGATCGGTGTTTTTGCCCTGCTGTTGTTATTGAGTTTTCCGTTCCCCCTTGAAAAACGCTTCCTGCTTACACGTGCCTGGTCGGGAATGACTATCGGCTGGTTGCGCATCATCTGCAAACTCAGCTACGAAGTCCAAGGCGTTGAAAACATCGGTGCGCAGCCAGGCATCGTATTTGCGAAACATCAATCGACCTGGGAAACGCTCACGCTGAACTTCTGGTTCACGCCGCAATCATGGGTGGTAAAGCGCGAGCTATTGTGGGCGCCGATTTTCGGCTGGGGCATGTACATGATGAATCCCATTGCCCTGGACCGCGGCGCCGGTAAGAGAGCCATTGAACAACTGGTGGAACAGGGCCGCGAACGCCTGGAGAAAGGCCGCTGGATTATTATTTTTCCCGAGGGCACGCGCATCGCACCCGGTAAAAAAGGCCGCTACCGCATCGGTGGCGCGATACTCGCCGAGCGCACCGGCTATGCGGTAACGCCGGTGGCGCACAATGCCGGTGAATTCTGGCCACGCCGCCAGTTCATCAAAAAACCCGGGGTCATCCAGGTACGTATCGGCCCGCGTATCGAAAGCAAAAACAAAACGGCGCAACAGATACTGTCCGAGGCCGAACGCTGGATAGAATCGGAGATGGCCAACATCACCACGCTGCAACAGCACGACTACGGAAAAAATCCGGTTACCTGATACCGGGCACGTTCTGTTCTAGACGTCCAGGTTGGCCACCGACAGCGCGTTAAGCTCGATAAAGTCGCGGCGCGGCTCTACCTGGTCACCCATCAGCGTGGTAAAGATTTGATCTGCAGCCACGGCGTCTTCGATTCTTACCTGCAGCATCCGGCGCGTGTCTGGATTCATGGTGGTCTCCCAGAGTTGCTCCGGGTTCATTTCGCCCAGACCCTTGTAGCGCTGTATGTGCTGACCGCGCTTGGCTTCTTCCATTAACCAGTCCACAGCCTGTTTGAAGCTGGCTACCGGCTGTTGTTTCTCGCCGCGTTCCACGTACGCATCGTCACTCAGCAGACCGTCGAGCTGCTGCCCCAGGGCAACCATGCGGCCGTATTCCGCGCCGGCGAAAAACTCGCTGGGGATGGATTGCTCGCTGGAGAGAATGCCATGGGTGAGTTTGCGCGCATGGATCACGAAACCCTCGGCCTCCGGAGCAACACGGAGTTCGAAACGTTCGCCCGCCTTGATCTGCGCGTTGATGCGCTGCTCGAGTTCGCTGCACCAGCCCTCTACTTTCGGAATGTCGTGCAGATCCCCTTCCGACAATGCCGGCATGTAGAGAATCTTTTCCAGTACCGCGAAATTATACCGGCGCGCCAGGCGTTGCAGCGACGCCATGGCGACAATGTACTGCCGTGCCAGCGATTCGAGACCCGGGCCGGTGAGCGCCGGCGCCCCGGCGTTCACGAACAGGCTGGCCTTATCCAGTGCGGCCTGCAGGAGGTAGTCCTGCAGCGCGATATCGTCCTTAACATATTGTTCTTGCTTTCCTTTTTTTGTCTTGTACAGCGGTGGCTGGGCGATATACACGTAGCCCTTTTCGATCAGCTCGCGCATCTGCCGGTAGAAGAACGTCAGTAAAAGGGTGCGGATGTGCGACCCGTCGACGTCGGCGTCGGTCATGATGATGATACGGTGGTAGCGCAGTTTTTCGATGTTGAATTCATCGCGGCCGATACCGCAGCCCAGTGCTGTGATCAACGTGCCCACCTCCGCCGACGCCAGCATCTTGTCGAAACGGGCTTTCTCGACATTGAGGATTTTTCCCTTCAACGGCAGGATGGCCTGGGACTTGCGGTCACGGCCTTGTTTGGCGGAACCGCCCGCGGAGTCACCCTCCACCAGGTACAGTTCGCTCAGGGCCGGATCACGCTCCTGGCAGTCGGCGAGCTTGCCGGGCAGACCGGCGATGTCCAGGGCACCCTTGCGGCGGGTCATTTCGCGCGCCCGGCGAGCCGCTTCGCGCGCCATGGCGGCTTCCGCGATTTTTGCGATGATGGATTTAGAATCTGTTGGATTTTCAAGAAGATAACTATCAAGTCGTTCGGCAACCGTGGACTCTACGATGCCCTTTACCTCCGATGAGACCAGTTTGTCCTTGGTCTGCGAGGAAAACTTCGGATCGGGCACCTTGACAGACAGGACAGCGGTCAGACCTTCGCGCATATCGTCGCCGGTGGCGTTGACCTTGTTCTTCTTGCTCGCCTGCTGATCCATGTACTGGTTCAGCGTACGCGTCAGCGCAGCGCGGAACCCGGCCAGGTGCGTGCCGCCGTCCAGCTGCGGTATGTTATTGGTAAAACAGAAAATATTTTCCTGGTAGGAATCGTTCCACTGCAT